>Ga0134125_10002356_pt1 | contig 22496 bp, 21 predicted proteins | sample KB31751_FD_96464 | JGI IMG/M metagenome (GOLD analysis project Ga0134125, IMG submission 96464) | Terrestrial soil microbial communities with excess Nitrogen fertilizer from Kellogg Biological Station, Michigan, USA - KB3-175-1 | ecosystem: Environmental > Terrestrial > Soil > Unclassified ... | reverse complement strand
GTTCAGCAGCTTCAGCGCGTCGATGTGCGTGGTGCCGATGATGGGGTCGCCGCCGATGCCGATCGCCGTCGACTGACCGATGCCGCGCGTCGTCAGCTGATACACCGCCTCATACGTCAGCGTGCCGGACTTCGACACGATACCGACGTTGCCTTCCTTGTGAATGCGCCCAGGCATGATGCCGATCTTCGCCTTGCCGGGCGAAATGACGCCCGGGCAGTTCGGCCCGATCAGGCGCGATTTCGACCGCTTCACGATCTCCCATGCCTTCACCATGTCGAGCGTCGGAATGCCTTCGGTGATGCAGACGATCAGGGGCACGCCCGCAGCAGCCGCTTCTAGGATTCCGTCCGCGGCGAACGGCGGCGGAACGAAGATCATCGTCGCGTTCGCGCCGGTCTCTTTCACCGCCTCTTCAACGGTGTTGAAGACCGGCCAGCCCTCATGCGTGGTGCCGCCCTTGCCCGGCGTTACGCCGCCGACCACAAGGTCATTGCCGAACTGCTTGGCATATTCAGCGCAGCCCTTCGCGTGGAAGGTGCCTTCGCGGCCGGTGATGCCCTGCACGATGAGGCGGGTATTTTTATCAACTAAGACTGCCATTTCGTTCTCCTGAACAGAGGGATCAGGGAACAGGGAACAGGGAACAGGACACTTGGGTTCATGACAGCTTATCCATAATTGCCACGAGCATCTTTCCGACCTCGTTTGATAAGCCTTCAGCCCGCTTCAGCATCTCTGAATCTCCAATACCCAGCTCTCGGGAGATCTCCAACTGAGTCTGCACTTCCATATTCGATCCGCGTGACATTCCGAGGAAATGCCTGTATTCCCCGGTAGACGCGCGGCCATATCCTTCCGCGATATTGCTCGCGACAGACACACCAGCGCGCCGAAACTGGCTTGTGAGTCCGTAAAGCTCCTCCCTTGGAAAACTGGAGGTCAATCGATAAATTGCGACCGACATCTGGATCGCACGCTGCCAAACTATGAGGTCACGATAGGAATCGCCCACTGCTCTGCCTGTTCCCTGTTCCCTAATCCCTGTTCCCTACTTTGCTGCGGCTACCGCTAAATCCGCAGCCTCCTTCATCGTTGCGCCGACTTCAAACTTCAGGCCGGACTCCTTCAGAATCTTGCGGCCCTCTTCCACGTTGGTGCCTTCGAGGCGCAGGATGATGGGAATCTTCACATCCAGCTTCTTCGCCGCTGCAACCACTGCCGTCGCCAGCACATCCACGCGCAGGATGCCGCCGAAGATGTTGATGAAGATCGCCTTCACGTTCGGGTCCGAGAGCAGGATGCCGAAGGCGTTCTCGATCTGTTCCTGATTGGCGCCGCCGCCCACGTCCAGGAAGTTTGCCGCCTTGCCGCCGGCGTACTGGATGATGTCCATCGTCGCCATGGCCAGGCCCGCGCCGTTCACCATGCATGCAATCGAGCCGTCCAGCTTGATGTAGTTGAGCGCGTACTTCGACGCCTCCACCTCCAGCGGGTCTTCTTCCGAGAGGTCGCGCAGCTCCTTGAGATCTTTATGGCGGAACATCGCGTTGTCGTCGAAGTTGATCTTGCAGTCCAGCGCCAGCAGGTCGCCCTCCTTGGTCGTGATGAAGGGGTTGATCTCCATCAGCGTCGCGTCGCTCTCGATGAACGCCTTGTAAAGCCCCATCATGAACGCAACCGCCGGGCCGATCTGCTTGGCGTCGAGGCCGAGCTTGAACGCAAGCTGGCGCGCCTGCCACGGTTGCAGTCCGGTAGCTGGCTCGATGTACTCCTTGTAGATCTTCTCCGGCGTGTCGTGCGCCACCTGCTCGATCTCCATGCCGCCGGCCTGAGACGCCATAAAGACGACCTTCGCCGACGCGCGGTCGAGCACCAGACCGAGATACAGCTCGCGGTCAATGGCCGAGCCGGCCTCGATCAGCAGCCGCTGGACCTTCTGCCCCGCGGGCCCAGTCTGGTGCGTCACCAGCTGCATGCCGAGGATGGCCTTCGATGCCGCATCGGCGTCCTCAATGCTCTTGGTGACCTTCACGCCGCCGCCCTTGCCGCGGCCGCCCGCGTGGATCTGCGCCTTCACCACCACGGCCTTGTTGCCCTTGCCGAAGAGCGACTTGGCGGCCTTATCGGCCTCCTCGATCGTGGTGGCCATCTCGCCCTCGGGCACGGGCACGCCGTACTTCCGCAGGATGTCTTTCGCCTGGTACTCGTGAATCTTCATTTGGATTGTCTCGGGCGCGCGAAAAACAGCACTTTGCGCGCACTCCCGATGCTAGCGCAAGGGCGGAAGGGGCGGCAATTTTACAGCGGCGATTATCGGCCCGGAGCGGAGAAGATTCAGGGCGCCTTCACAGGAACTATCCCATACCATTCACCGTGCCTCCATCCGTCGAAATCTCTCGACACCTGGCAGCGTTGTACCCTGCCATTTTCATAGAGGAACAGGTTCTGGCCGTCGTTATACTTCGACGGCCCATGGCAGGGCATGCCCCGCACGACATAATCCCGGTCTAGAGAACAGCCTGATAAATTTCCGCCCGCATAGAACGAGACGCTAGGATCTACACCGAACAGCGTAGCTTTCTGACACGGTATCCCCTGTACCGTCTGGTTCCCCTTGAGCTTGCAACCCCCGAGGCTTCCATTTGGGTAAAACGATGCGAATGCGTCATCGGGGTGAATACAGTACCACCCCAACATTTAACGCCGTGTATCACCGCGTCCCGGCTCAGATCGGCGCTCTTCGGCTCGCCGCTCACGGTAAGCATGATGAACGAACCCTTGGGGATCGTAGCTTCGCCAAACGCAGTCGGCCGCGCGACCTTGCACTCTTCCAAGCGGCCGTTCTCCCAGAATCGGACGTCTCCCCTCGCGCACAGATAGCCATCAATCAGGATCGGATGTGCGAGCTTCTTCGTGGGTGACGTAATTGTCGTTTGAGCGAACGCCGACGTCGCCATCATGCTCAACCCGGCGATGATCGCGCTTCCGGCCCATGTCATCGCCCGTTCGACCCAGCCCGCGATACGCCCGCAATCCTGCGGTGCGGCAGGCGTAAGCGCATTCTGCGTCCCGCAGCCACAAATTTCCTTCCGAATCCTCCACGCCTCCGCAATCGTCTTCACATCGCGCCGCCACACCGGAAGCATCAGCGACATGGCTATCGTCTCCAGGTTGCTCGCAATGCCCATCCAGAGCGCGATCCGCATCAGCGCCGTCGCATGGGCCGCCGCGAACGCAGCCGCAATCGCCGATGCCAGCACCAGCCCCCACGCCTTCGCCAGATACGAGTGATAGCTCGCCGGCCTGCCGTACTTCGCAAAATTCGCGGCGAAGTTGGCCGCTTCCACCGCGAGCAGCGCGCATAGCACCCCGACGTTTCCTGAGATCAGCCTCGGCTGAAAGAACCACAGCGCAGTCCCCACGCATAGATAGAACACCATGTCACACATAGAGTCGAACAGCCGTACCGCAGCCGTATCCACACGCCACCTGCGGGCCAGCATGCCGTCGAAGATGTCCGACACCAGCGCTGAGACCACCATCGCCGCCAGCGCCAATCCGCTCCAGCCACAGCGATCGCCAATAACAATGACCGGCCCCATCAGCGCCCGCCCCGCTGCCATCGTCCACGGAACCATCTGCCTGATCTTCTGCATCGCCTTCCTCCTGAGCTGCCGATGGAAGGAAGCGTATGCGTCACCATGGGCCGCAATCCGGCCCGTAAGGACAGTTTCTGAAGTGTCACAGCGGAAGGGAGGGGCGCTTTGCTTAGGGCCACCCGCTTCACAGCCTCCGGAAAACTCTTCGATCCAGCGCCTCTGGGAGTAGCAGCGCGCTTTAGCGCGCGGTAAAGGCAAGCAGAATCGGTGCGGCTTCAGCCGCGGAGGTCACTTTGTCCGCCGCGCCGTGTTCTTGATCTTCGCCGGCTCACCCGTGTACTGCCGCAGCTCATCGCCCGCCGAATCCGCCAACACCGAAAAGACAATGTGGAATGGCTTCTGCGGCAGCGCCGGGATGTTGGCCGTATAGCTGTCGCACAGGATCGCCGTCACCTGCTCCAGGCCGCGCCGCCACTGCGTCTTGCGCGCGTCGCGAAAGATCAGAATGTCGGTCGAAATCCCGCCCGCAATCAGCATGGTCTGCGCGCGGTCCAGAAACTCCGGCCAGTGCGAGACCACCCCCAGCAGGTGCCCCTTGGGCGCGGGCAGCCAGGGGCTCAGCCACGCATTCGGCGAACGGATCGGCAGCGTCACCAGTTCGATTCCATTCGGGAGCACCTCGCGCACGGTCTTGTGCTGGCTCGGCCTGCACAGCGCAATCGCCGCCGTCAGCGTAGCGCGGTTGCAGCAGGTTGCCGGTGCGGACTCCGTAATTGCCCACGAGGTCAGCGCGCGCAGCTCAGTCACCAGAATCTTGCGTATCTCTGCGTCCGGATCGATCAGCAGAAAGTGGTCGGGCGGCGGCGCAGCCAGCCAGTCCTGCACACGCGCCCGCACCGCCTCTGCCGGAAGGCCAAGCTCACGCGCCGCGCGGAAGAAGCCCGCGATGTGGTAATCGATGCGCTGGGCCGGGGTCTGTGGGGTCTGCGGCTGTTGTGCGCGGACGGTGATGCCGCTGCCGCGCCGCCGCTCCGTCCAGCCTTCCTTCTCCAGCTGCCGATACCCTGCGCTCACGGTATTCGGATGCAGCGCGAAACGCCGCGCCAGCTCACGCGTGCTGGGCAGGCGGTCGCCGGGCTTCAGGTCGCCGCACAGGATCGCCAGCACCACCTGCGTCACCAGCTGTCGATAAATCGGGACCTCGCTCGAATGTGCAAACCACAGGCGCATGGGAGGACTAGTTGCCGGGGACTGGGGACCAGGTGTTGGAACCCGAGGGAAGGATATAGTTTAGCGGGCTTCGCTCCAAGTCCCCTGCTGCTACGCTTAATGAAGGCCGCGGTTTCCCAGTCCCGAGTCCCCAGCAACTAGTCCCTGCCCTATGCCCCAGCCCTACCTCAAACGCGCCATCGAAGACCGTGCCACGCTCACGCGGGAGGAAGCCCGCGAGCTGATGCAGATGGTCCTCGGCGGCCGTTTCGCCGACGTGGAGCTGGCGGCGCTGCTCGGCGCCATCACCGCGCGCGGAGAACACGCCGCCGAACTCGCGGGCTTCGTCGACACCATGCGCGCCGCGGCCACTCCCGTCCCGCTCGACGACGCGGAGCGCGCGGCGCTCATCGACACCTGCGGCACCGGCGGCGACGCCAGCGGCACCTTCAACATCTCCACTGCCGCCGCACTCGTAGCGGCCGCCGCAGAATCGCCGTCCGAATCCGCCACCCAGATCCGGCCCATGGTCGCCAAGCACGGCAACCGCGCGGTCACCTCGGCCTGTGGTTCAGCCGATGTCCTCGAAGCGCTCGGTGTTCCAGTTGCGCTACCGCCCGATCAAGCGGCCCAGGCCCTGCGCGAGCACCGCTTCGCCTTCCTGCACGCCCCGGCGATGCACCCGGCGATGAAGGCCGTCATGCCCGTACGCCGAGCGCTCGGCGTGCGCACCGTCTTCAATGTTCTAGGCCCTCTCACCAATCCTGCCGGTGCCCGCGCGCAGGTGATGGGTGTCTACTCCGCGCATCTGGTGCCCATCGTCGCCGACGCCATGCAGCAGCTCGAGACGCGCCACGCGTTCGTCGTTCACGGCTATATCGATGCCAAGCGATCCAAAGGCATGGACGAGCTCTCCATCTCCGGCCCCAGCCAGATCGCCGAAGTGCGCGAGGGAGTCCTCACCTTCCTCGAAATCACTCCGGAAGAGGTCGGCCTCAAATCGGCGCCACTGTCTTCGCTGCGCAGCGGCAGCGACGCCCATGCCAATGCAGCTATCCTGCGCGCCATCTTCGCAGGCGAGAAGGGTCCGCGCCGCGATGTGGTCCTCCTCAACGCCGCCGCCGTCCTCGTCACAGCGGGCGCGGTGCCGTCAGCGCCGGGCAGGCTTGATGAAGCCTTGCGCGCAGCCATCGCGCTCGCCGCCCAGGCCATCGATTCCGGCGCGGTCTCCGCGCTGCTGGCGGACTTAATCGCGTCGCAGCGGTAAGCCGCAGCGGTCAGCTTGCCGGTGGCGCTTGTTTGCTGCCTGGCTGCCGTGGGATCGGGGCGTCGTAGTACCGGTTCCAATAGAAAGTGCGATCGCTCCAGCGTCCCTTCAGGTAACCGCTCTCGACCAGCTCGCTTACGGACCGCGGAGGTCTGCCCCTTTCCAGCTCAAACCGATGCATCGCGTCGGCGAATTCCTTGCCGTCCTCAGAATGTTCAGCACGCGCCCGCTGTTCTGTCTCCTCCGCAAACTTCGCGCGATGGATACCCCGCAGGTAGAGCGAGCCGGACAGGCTGGCCGCCAGCAGGGCGCAACCACAGATCCAACCGACGGTTCTGCGCATGACGCCTCCATATCAACACCGGCATTCTAGGGACGTGACCGCGACCACTGCAATGACTCACCAGTTGACCCCGGGGCCGCGAAGGCCGCAGAATCAAGGTTCAGACGTATCGCCGCCCCTTTCGCCAGCGGCCTTCATCTCTGGTCTCCGAGGATTCCTCCATGTCTGCCTTCATCGTTCTCATCGTCGCCGCGCTTAGCCGCCTGGTTCCTGTTGTCTCCCATCCGCATGGCTGGAACTTCACCGCTCTCGGCGGCGGCCTGCTTTTCTTCGGGTCGCGCATGAAAGGCACTCGCTGGCAGATCGCGGCGAAGCTAGGCGCCGGACTGGCGCTCCTGGCTGCCATGGACTTCTATCTCACTGTGTACGCCTACGGCTATGCCTGGCACACCAGCGAGTACCTGGTCACCTGGCTCTGGTACGTCGCTGCCTGCCTTTTAGGAATGGGATTGTTGGAAAAGGCCGGCGTCCTGCGCTGCGCTGCCGCCACGCTGGCGTCGGCGACCTCATTCTTCCTGCTCTCCAATTTGGCGGTATGGATGGGCGGAATGTATCCGCACACGCTCAGCGGGCTCGGCACGGCGCTGGCGATGGGCCTGCCCTTCTACCGGAATGACCTCGCATCCACCGCGCTGACTGTCGGCGTCCTCTTCGGCGTGCCCGTGCTCGCCGCGCGCATCGAGCAGGCGATGCAGGCCTCACACGGCAACCGCATCGCCTGATTCCCTTTCCTACTCTTCTTCGCCGTAAACACGCTCGCCGTCCTCAGTCGGCAGGCGTGTGCCGCGCTTGCGGTCGAAGACCTTGCGCAGGATATAGAGGACGAACAACAGGCCGACGGCTGAAACCAGCGCCATCACGATGTTGAAGTGCTCATGCACGGCGCGCCGCCAGGTATCGGCAATCTGCGGGCCATAGCGCATCGTGATCACCGCGCACACCAGAAACTGGATGAACTTGCCCGTAAAGATTGCCGTAGCAAACAATGCCGGCCGCATCTCAAATACACCCGCCGCGAATTCAAACAGCTTGATCGGCATCGGCGGCGGCATCATGGCCGGAAACATGATGGCCATGAACTCCTGGTTCTCGAAGCGGTCGCGAAGCCTCTCGTACCGCTCCCGATTGATGCGCTTCAACAGAAATATCTCGCCGCCGGCGCGGCCAACGTAGTAAGGAATCAGGCTACCCACCGCGGAGGCGGCCGCCGCAATCAGGCAGTACAGGAAGAATTTGCGGTGGTCCGTCGCAACATACCCGATCACCACGCCATCCATCGTCGTCGGCAGCGGAAACAGGCCTGAGTCGATAAAGGCAAGGCCGCCCAGCCCCCAGATGCCCAGCGGCTTCAACGCGGCCATCAGGAAGCCGTTGACCTTGTGCAACAGCACGATCGGGTGAAGTTTCACAACAAGCGTGATTCTACTAGGCGGCCCGTTGCCTCCGCGTCAGGGCAGCTTCTCCAGCAACGCCTCAACCTCCAGGCGCCGGGTAGAGTTGGGAATGTCCAGCGAGCCAAGCACCGTCGCCTGGCCGACCGGGACCATCGTCGTCCCCTTCAGCTCCGTCTGCTGAAATACCGGGTCCTGGCCCACAGGAACAGCACCTGCAACTGCGGACTGCACCACATCGAACCTTAGATTGGCGCCTCCGTCCACTGCGCTGGGCGTGTTCTCGAACGTCATGCCAACATCCTGATACGTCATCTGCATCTCCGACACGCTGGAACTCACGTTGTACTTTCCGGTCGACACGGGCACGCGACGGCCCTGCTTTATCGTCATCGGCTGGCCGTTCTGCACAGACATGGCGTAGCGCTGCGACGACACCTTCCGGGTACCGTCGAACTCGCTGACGGTGTAAGTGAGACGGAACGACGCGCGTGGACGATCCAGAGCATCAATCAGCTTCGCGGCCGTCGCGATATCGTCCGGCAGACCCCGAATCGCAATCACGTTCTGCGCCGGAATAATAAAAGTTTTCACATCCTGATCCAGGTCCTGGCGCAACATCGCGCCGAGTTCGTTCATCTCCGCCTGGCTGGCCACATACTTCAGGTGGAATACCTGCGTCGGTGCAGACTGCATGGCATCCGCACGCTGTTGGCGCGTCATCGTGACGGCCCTGCTGCCCGTCACATCCTGCGCGCTGGATGCCAGCGTGGGCAGTGCCACGCCGAGGATATTGAGCAGAACAACCGACAGGATTCTCGTACTGAACACACGACAATGCGAACGATTCACGGCTACTTCTCCTTTTCAGCAGATTTGGAGCCGGCCGGCCCGACGCTTCATCTGAGAGACGAGCAGGTAGGTTAATCGCTCAATCTTTCTGCGCGCCAGGAGCCGTAGATGTCAATAGGCGATTCGCAGGCCCGCCGATCTCAGTGCCCGGTCCTGCCCGCCAGCAGATCCACCGCGTGCGGCAGCAGCGGCAGAATCGCATTCAGCGAAGTTGTCGCGCCGGCAGGCGAGCCGGGCAGATTGATGACCAGCGTGCCGCCCGCGCCTTGCGCACCGCTTGAATCGCCGTGTTCGATCACTCCGCAGATCCCGCGGCTCAGCGCCGCCAGCGGCGTATGGCGCAGTCCCTCGGCCCGCATCACTTCGGCAAGTCCATCCACGATTCGCGATGCCACCAGCCGCGTCGCCTCCGGGGTCACATCGCGCGGCGCAAGCCCGGTGCCGCCAGTGGTCACGATCAGGTCCGCGCCTTCCGCGTGGCGGCGCAGTGCAGCCGCAATCTGCTCCAACTCATCGGGCAACGTCTCAGTTGCAACCGAGGCCGCGCCCACCTCCTCCAGCATCTCCGCCACCGCGGGGCCCGAACGGTCCTCCTGCTCTCCCGCGAAGCAGCGGTCGCTGATGGTCAGCACCGCGGCCTGCGTGCCGTCCGGAAGCTGTGCAGCCGGGTTGCGATTCAAATCAGCCATCTTTCGATCAGTGTACGTCGAGGACTGAGTGCAGCCCCCTATCTCTGTCCTCCGTTCCCCGGTTCCATCTCCCCGTCTGTCCAAAGATGAGAAAATAAAGGGACGGCGAAGCTCCCGCGCGATTCCGGGGTCTATATCTCCAGCCGCCGTGGAAAGCGTGCCAGCGCACTATTTCGCACCGGCATCCGTCCTATCTTCTGAGCCTTCATGTCTATCCTGCAGCTGCCAACCAGACCGCCGCGTGGCACCGATCCCGAGGACAAGACCGGTGAGAACGTCTCCGAGGACTGGCCTGCAGCAACCCCACCGGTCCGCACCGGCCGCTACGCCGATCTCGAAACTCATGAACTGATCCACCTGCTCGATTCCATCGACGACGAGCGCGCCCGCGCTCGCTTTCGCGAATCTGTCTACATCTCCATCATCATCTGGCTCGCCGTGGCCTGGTTTCTCTTCTATGGGCCGCACGTTCTTTTCCATCAGCCCTATTACAAAGACATGGTCTCGCTGATGAAGGAGCACGATAAGCAGCAGCTTACCTATCTAACTCCCACGGCGCCGCCCGCCCCGCGAGTCCCGCCGCGCATCGACCGCAAGACCATGGAGGCGCTGCGCAAGCAGATGCAGACGCCGCCCACGCCGCAACCCCCCGCCCCACAGCCGCAACCGCCACAGCCGCAGGAGCAGGCACACAACGTCGCTCCTCCCGTACAGCAGCCCCCGATGCCGCTGCCCGCTGCGCCCAGGGCCGCGCCAAGCGTCTCGGCTCCGCTGCCCGCTGCGCCAGCCCCAAACTTCGCGCGCAATGAAAGCGCCCAGAGCGACCTCCAGCGCGCCATGCGCGGCGCGCTCACCTCGCGCGGCAGCGGGATTACTGCTCCAGGCACCGCCGCCGGCCCGCTCCAGGCCGGAACACAGATCCTCTCCGACACCCAGGGCGTGGACTTCACCGCGTACATGCGCCGCCTGCATGACGACGTACAGCGCAACTGGAACCCCCTCATCCCGGAGGAGGTCCAGCCGCCCCTGCTCAAGAGAGGCATCGTGGGCATTCGCTTCTCCATCCTGCCCGACGGCCAGATCGGCGATATGAAGCTCGAGACCACCTCGGGCGACGTCGCCCTCGACAAAGCTGCCTGGTACGCCATCACCAGTGAAGGCCAGTTCCCGCCGCTGCCCAAAGCCTTCCATGGCCCCGACCTTGAACTGCGCGTCGGCTTCTTCTACAACCAGCCAATCCAGTAGCTACAGCACATGTCACAGCCACCGCGCGATCCCGAGATAGAGCTTCAGCGGCGCAGGCAGGTGCGCGGCCTCACCTGTCTCGCGATCGCCGCCTTGGGCTTCGCGCTCGCGCGTGCCATCTGGCATGGCGGAATCCACAGCGTCTTCCCCCATGGATGGTGGCGCCTGTCGTAACGCCCGTTACTTCGCGCCCGCCGGCGCATGCTCGCTGACCTCGAAGCTCAACGCGCCGCTCTTGTCCGCATCGACGACAACGTGATCGCCATGTCGCACCGTGCCGTCCAGGATCTTAACCGCCAACGGGTCCTGCACCATGCGCTGGATGGCGCGCTTGAGCGGACGCGCTCCGTAGGCGCGGTCGTATCCGGTCTTGAACACCGCCTTCTTCGCCGCCTCGGTCAGCTCAATGGTGATCTTGCGATCGGCCAGCAGCTTTTCGAGATCGGCAAGCCGCATGTCGATGATGTGTTCGAGCTGTCTCTCATCCAGCGGATGGAAGACCACCACATCGTCAATGCGGTTGAGGAACTCCGGGCGGAAGTGCTCGCGCAGCACGCCCATCACGCGCTCACTCGCTTCCTCAAAGCCGTCCTCGCTCTCCGCCCAGGCCGTCGCCAACTGGCCTGCCCCCAGGTTCGAGGTCATGATCAGCACGGTGTTCTTGAAGTCGACGGTGCGGCCTTTCGAGTCTGTCAGGCGGCCATCGTCGAGCACCTGCAGCAACACGTTGAAGACATCGGCGTGCGCCTTCTCGATCTCGTCGAAGAGCACAACGGAGTACGGGCGGCGCCGCACGGCCTCGGTGAGCTGGCCGCCTTCGTCGTAACCCACGTAGCCGGGAGGCGCGCCGATGAGACGCGCGACGGCGTGCTTCTCCATGTACTCGGACATGTCGATGCGGATCATGGCGGATTCATCATCGAAGAGAAACTCGGCCAGGGCGCGAGCAGTTTCGGTCTTGCCCACCCCGGTCGGTCCCAGGAAGATGAAGCTGCCGATAGGGCGCTTCGGATCGCTCAAGCCGGCGCGCGAACGGCGGATCGCATTCGCGACTACGCTAAGCGCGCGGTCCTGCCCGACGACACGCTGCCGCAGCCGGTCCTCCATCTGCACCAGCTTCTGCATCTCGCCTTCGAGCATCTTGGCCACGGGGATTCCCGTCCAGCGCGAGACGACCTTGGCGATGTCCTCCTCGTCGACCTCTTCCTTGAGCATGCGGTTGCTTGCGCCTTTGGCGTCGGCATCGGCGATGGCGGTGAGCTGTTTGAGCTCGGCCTCCATCTTCGGGATCTCGCCATATTGCAGCTCCGCCGCGCGCTGCAGATTACCCTTGCGCGTCTGCTCCTCAGCCTCGAAGCGCAGCGCTTCCAGCTTCGTCTTTAGTTCTGCAATCCGGCCGATAGCCCCGCGCTCCTGCTGCCAGCGCGCGCGCAAGCTCGCGGCCTTTTCGCGCACCTCGGCCAGCTCTTTCTGGACAGCCGCGAGGCGCTCGCGCGAGGCCTCATCCTTCTCGCGCTTCAGCGCCGCCTGCTCAATTTCAAGCGAGGTGGCCTGGCGTTCGAGGTCGTCGATCTCGGTGGGCACGCTGCCGATCTGGATCGCCAGCGCAGCGGCGGCTTCGTCGACGAGGTCAATGGCTTTGTCCGGCAAAAAGCGGTCGGAGATGTAACGGTGCGAGAGCGTGGCCGCCGCAACGATCGCCGAGTCCTTAATACGAACTTTATGATGAGCCTCGTAACGCTCGCGCAGTCCGCGCAGAATGGCGATGGTGTCCTCGACGTTGGGTTCGCCGACGAAGACGATCTGGAAGCGGCGCTCGAGCGCGGTGTCCTTCTCAATGTATTTGCGGTACTCATTCAGCGTGGTTGCGCCGATGGCCCGCAGTCCGCCGCGCGCCAGCGCAGGCTTCAGCATATTGCTCGCGTCCATAGCGCCTTCGGCCGCGCCCGCGCCGACGAGCGTGTGCAGCTCATCGATGAAGAGGATGATCTCGCCGTTCGAGTCTTCGATCTCTTTGAGGAGGGCTTTAAGGCGGTCCTCAAACTCGCCGCGGTATTTCGCGCCGGCGATCATGCTGGCCAGGTCGAGCGCGACCAGGCGCTTGTCCTTCAGGACTTCAGGCACATCTCCGTGCACGATGCGGCGGGCGAGGCCTTCAACGATGGCTGTTTTTCCAACGCCGGGCTCGCCGATGAGGACGGGATTGTTTTTCGTCCGGCGCGAGAGCACCTGCACCACGCGGCGAATCTCTTCGTCGCGGCCGATCACGGGATCGAGCTTGCCCTTGCGCGCGAGGTCGGTGAAGTCCTTACCGTATTTTTCGAGCGCCTGGAACTTCGCCTCCGGGTTCTGGTCGGTCACGCGCTGCGACCCGCGCACGGCGGAGAGCGCCTTGAGGACGGCATCGTGCGTCGCACCCTGCGCGGTAAGCAGATCGCGCACCGGATCTCCTTTCGCCTCGGTTAAGGCGAGCAGGAGATGCTCGGTGGAGACGTAGTCGTCCTTGAAGCCTTCGGCCTCCTTGGCGGCGCGGTCGAGGACTTTTTGCAGCGAGCTCGCCATCCCGGGCTGGGTGCCGCCCTGGACCTTGGGGAGCTTGGCGGTGGCGGCGTTGGCATTCGACAGCAGTTGCTGTACCGCGACGCCTGCGCCCTCCAGCACTGGAAGGACGACGCCCTCCTTGTCCTCCAGAAGCGCGGCGAGCAAGTGCATCGGAACGACTTCCGGGTTGCCGTTTTCGGCGGCGGCCGACGCGGCGGCCTGAATGGCCTCCTGCGATTTGGCGGTCAACTTATCCCACTTGAATGCCATAAGCTCCTCAATTCAGGCGTGATGCTGGACGCGGCGAGCGTGTTGCCCAAGCCCTGGTTGGGGCTGTCTCGCGTCCAGTTTACGCCTGACACACTTTAGATGTGAGTGTAAGGCACTCAGATTCAAGCGCGTTCCCTTTTCTCTTCCTAGGAGGGCCAAAACACTGAAGCCAGCCTTTGCAGGCTGGCTTCGCTTCCTGCCCACCAAGGAGCGGGGGGGATATGTGACTTTCATTGTATCTCGCTTCGGCGTTAGTGCTCGCGCAAGAACACCGAGTCCAGAGCTGTAAGCTGACCGCTATTAAGCTGAGAGCGCGCAGATCGTGCGGCAGTGGCGCGATCCCACTCATCGCGCAAAGGACGCGCGATGAATGGGGCACGGATTTGTGGTGAGTGAGGAAATTAACTATCGCACGTGGAGGACGATGCCAAACGCGAAGGTCTGCAGCGTGTGGTTGGTGTTGTTGATGCTGGTGAGCTGGCCGGTGCCGTATTCCATGCGCGCGGAGAGCTGCGGGCTACCCAATGGGAAGTCCGCGCCGAATTGGGCCTGATAGGCGAAGGAGCCGGTGCGCGTGGTGCTGGTGCCGCTGTTGGTGCCCACGCCGCCGATCTCAAACTGGAAATATGGCTCGATGGGAAGGCGTGCGTTGGAGCCGTCGATGCGCAGGCCAACGAGGCCGCCGAGGATCTTGTTGCCGTAGGGCGTGGAGTTGGAGCTGTTCTCCACGATGAGCCGCGCGTCGACTCCGATGCCGATGGGGCTGTACGTGGGATACGTAACGTAGCCGCCGAAGGTGCCCCCCAGGGCAGTGATGCCGCCGCTCTGCGTCGGCCCGGTGCCCACGCCCACGCCCTGGCCGGAGTAGTGTCCCAGGCTGAACATTCCATAGAACGACGGATACGGCGTTGCATGGCGATAGTCCGGATACGCCGGCGGATAATTTGGCTGCCGTGGCTGCGGACCGTTGGGATAGCCGGGCGGCGGATAGTCCGGCCCACGCTGGGGCGGTGGCGGCGGAGGACCGCCAGGATAGCCGGGCGGCGGGTACGGAGGATACGCCTGCGCGGCGGCCGTCAAACCGCCCGCGATAAACAAGAGAGAAAGGATGCACGCGCAGCGAACAAGCCAGCCGTGGTAGCGGTTCGCGCGCTGATGCTGGTGCGCGATAGTGTCTTGATTCATAGCCCCGTGTCCTGAGACAGCGTAGTTGCTCCTCTGCAAGAGTGAGATGCGCGATCGCTCCCACACGCCGGATCTCCCGGCTTTGGAGTTGACCCTGTCCCGTGCGGGATGTCGTGCGCAACTAATGCGGCAGCGAATCGTTAAACCGCTGGAAAAAGGCGCGCTCATCGCCCTTGGCGGCATTGCGCAGCGGCAGCACGTTCTTCACTGTGATCTCGTCTGCGTCCGTGCCCAGCAGTTCCATAGTTTCGGCGATAAATGCTTCCAGCGGCATGGCGCGCGGATCGCTGGGCTTCGGCCCCTGCAGTTCGGTCGCGACCCACGGCGGAATGATCTCGACCACGCGCAGGCTCGTGTCCTTCACCTGATAGCGAAGCGACTGCGAGTAGGAATGGATCGCAGCTTTCGTGGCGCAGTACGTTGGATTCGACGCCATCGGCACAAACGCCAGCCCGGAGGAGACCGTCAGCACCGTCGCGCTCGGCTGTTTGAGCAAGTGCGGCAGCAGCGCGGCCGTGAGGCGGATGGGGCCAAGCAGATTTGTCGCGATCGTCGCCTCCGCGATTGCTGTATCGCCGCGCTTCAGGTCCTCCGGCTTCATGATGCCTGCATTGTTGATCACTGCATTCAGCGAAGGGAATTCCGCAATCAGCTTTGCGGCGCCCGCGCGGATCGACTCTGCATCTGCCGTGTCCAGCACAATCGACTGCATGCCGGGATTTGCCTTGGTCGCAGCGTCGAGAGCGCCTTGCCGCCGTCCCGCAATAATGACGACGTTTCCCCGCTTATGGAACTCTTCCGCCAGCGACTGGCCGATGCCGGAGCCGCCGCCCGTGATGAGGATGGTATTGCCAGTAAGATTCATGAAGTTCTCAGTTTCCTGGTTTTCAATTCAGTGGAAGCCGATCGGCCGGTGAAGCGGCCCTGCTACAGTTTCCGTAAAATAGATGCTGCAACCACATGGTTCGATCATTGGAAGTTGAGGAAGATTCGCGCATGAGCACTGAAGTTCTGGCAGGCAAGGTGGAGCAGGCGGCAAAGGCCGCGGGGCTCCAGGTCATCTCCACCGCGGCAGGCGAAAGCGCGGCGGGGCCGACCGTGAAGTTTGCGCTGGCGCTTGCAGCCGGTTCTGCAAGCAATGTTTCGCTTGAACTCGGCGCCAACTACGATGCGGCGCGTCCGGAACTTGCCGCGGGGCTGAACGCATGGCTCACCGAGTCCGCCACGCGCCTGCGCAATCCGCGGCCTGACTGCGCGGTGACGTTGCTGGGCTTGCCGCTTGCCTTCGGCCGGTTTGAGTGGCCCTTCCATCACTCAACATCCGGCGCGGACACCTCGCTGGTCCACGGCGAAGTGCATCTTGCGGATGGCACCGACACGCAGCTTCATGCGAAGGTCTCGGCCTCGATGACGGTCACCTTTCAGGAGGCGGTCGTTCCTGCGCCGGAACAGCCGCTGGCCGAGGGCTTCGTCTACAACGCGGTCCGCAAAACCATGGACCAGGGCCAGCTCGAACTGGTGAAGAGCGGCAACCGCCAGCCCGTCCCGTTGACCACGCGCTACTACCTCCCCAAAATCCACAAGTTCACCTTCAACGAGACGAATGAGGCGCAGCGCAAGGAGTTCCTTGCTGCGAAAGCGTATTGGCTCTCCGGTATTCTTGGCGGCAAGGCGCCGGTATGGATGGTCGATCCGCGCGATGCGCAATACCTCGATACGTCAACGGAGGAACTGGCGCGCCTCTCCGCGCTGCTTGCTCACGATGGGCTCGTTCAGCCCGCGGATACTGGCTTCGCTTCGGCAACCGCGAAGCTGATGGACCGCCGCGACGACTTCCTTGCGCAGGAGGCGCGCATGCTCGCCTTCATCAAGCCCTCCTTCAATGAAGACATGCGCGCCGGCCTGACCAATATGTAGGCCGGCCCGCGACAGGCAGCTTCCAGGGGCAGGCTCGGAGGTTGGAGCTGGGTGCGAGGAGCGAGGCCTGGGCCTCAGAGGAACGGATTTGTAACTTTTACAGTTCCAAATTGCTGTCCGTGCTGAAGGTCCTCGGAGTAAAGCACGCTGCATCCCGCATACTGCGCCGCGGCGACGATGAGACTGTCATACCAGCTGAGGAGATAGCGACGTTCCAAGGCAAGGGCGCTCGAGATTAGAGCGATGGTCGAGGGCACGAAAATCAGCGGCCGGAAGACGTCCCGAAGGATAAGATCCGCGCTTTCGATGGTGAGTTTGTTCCGCGACTTCACCAAAGCAACATTGAAGAACTCCTGCACCACTTGATAGCTGATAACAGCCTCGTCGGCGTTCATCAGGTCGCGCACGAGATTCAGGGCGATCGACTGCTTCAGCGGATCACGATTGTCATAGGCATAGACAAAGATATTTGTGTCCAGAAACGCGCGGTTACCGCCGCTCATTCATTTCTTCCCGAGTGAACTTGCGGTCGACTCTGAAGTACTTTGTGCGCTCCATCACTTCGTCGAATTTGCGGAGCCGTTCACGCCGACCGGAGACATCTTCGAGCCACTCGCGGAACATTTCATTGAGCGTGGTGTGGCGTTCGGCGGCCGCCTGGCGAGCCTGCTCGATCAGCCGTTCATCGGCGCTGAAGGTAATGTTTTTCACGAGAATAGTGTACACGAATCTCGTGCGGCCGTTCCGGGGGCAGCACATTCGCCGATCTGCATCAAGATGGGGTAAACCATTTATTTACTGATGCTTGAGCCCAAGCAGCGACAGGAAAAAGCTGCCGAAAACCACCTCAACGCCCAGCATCAGCGCCGTGGCGGAAGGCAGCGTCAGCCGCAGCATGTGGTTCGCCGACATATTGCCGAATCCCGCGGCGTGCCACAGGAAGAAGGCATAGCTCAGCGTCCCTGCCCCCAGCAGCAGCAGAAACAGCCCTGCCAGCAGCCCGGTCTCCAGCGTGACGTACTCAAACAGCCTCTCAAAAGAAGGATTGGGCGGCAGCAATCCGGCCTGCGTGCCAAAGACCTTCGCCGCAACCGCGAAAAAAGTAATATGCGTGCCGATCAGCACCAGGCCCAGCGCATAGGTCAGCGTGTCCACGTCCAGCGAATGCGTTCCGCCGGCGAAATGCAGCGCAATCGGTCCCGGCAGCAGCGCAAGCGTCGCCACCAGCCCAATCAGCAGCGCGGCAACTCCGGGATAGAAGAACAGCCAGCGCGGACTGTACAGCAGCAGGAAGCGCAGATGCCGCCAGCCGTCGCGCCAGGAACGCAGGTGCGGCGGCCGCGACCGGCCATCCGGCGAGAGCGTGGTCGGCACTTCGGTCATCCGCAAGCCCGCCAGCGACGACTTCACCACCATCTCCGACGCGAATTCCATTCCCGTGGTCCGCAGGTTCAGCCCCATGATCGGGCTGCGGCGGAAAGCCCGTAATCCGCAGTGGAAGTCCCGCACCGGGATGCCGAAGAAGATGCGTCCAATGGCCGAGAGCACCGGGTTGCCAAGGTATTTGTGCAGCGGAGGCATCGCGCCCGGCTCAATCGTGCCGGCGAAGCGGTTCCCCATCACCAGGTCATAGCCCTCATTCAATTTGGGCAGAAAGCGCGGCAGGTGCTCGAAGTGGTAGCTCGCATCCGCATCCGCCATCATGATGTATTTGCCAAGCGCGCCGTCGATCCCCGCAATCAGCGCTGCGCCGTATCCGCGGATCGGAACATGCACAACGCGCGCGCCCTCGCTTTCGGCAATTTCCTGCGACCCATCGGTGGATCCGTTATCCGCGACCACCACCTCGCCGCGCACTCCGCTGTCGCGAATCGCCTGCTGCGCCTGCTTGACACAGAAGGCCAGCGTCTCCGCCTCGTTCAGGCAGGGCATCAGGATGGTCAGATCGAGCTCGGGCATTTGGTCGATGTTCCGGGGCGAATTTGAATGTTGGCTACTTCTCTGCGCTGAATGAACTCACAGTCAACACGTTTCAATGCAAATTTAGCGGAAGAGCGTACAACGTGGTATCCCCCAACTGGCGCCATTGACGGAAAAATGGGTCAGCATCACTCACGCGCGCGGTGGCGAAGTCGGCGACCAGCACCTTCGGCCCCTGCGCGCGTACGGTTGCAATCACCTCATCCCGGTTCCCCAGGCCGGCGAGAAAAGAGTAAGCGTCGGTGTCCGGAGCGTATATCTCCGTGAGGATCCGGGCGCCTGCCAACCTCGCCCAGTACTGGTCATCGAGACAGGCCTTCCAGCCGGCGCAGGCAATCTGGTCGCCCGGCTCAACGCCCATCGCCTTCAGCCCTTCGGCTGCTGCGTTCGCGCGCGGCGAATACCAGCCTCCCGGAACGCCACGCCCGGAGAGGTCCCGGCGCGCCTGAAATACCGTTCGCAGCGACTCGCCGCCGGCCAGCAGCGCCAGCAGGAGAACCAGGACCGGTGCCGCGGTCTCTGCAAGCTGCCTGCGGCTCGCCGCATCTGCCTTCGGCAGCCGCAGCGATGCATACAGTGACAGCATGATCAGCACGAACGCCACGGTCACATAGCGCTCCTCCGTATTCACGACTGCATAGATACCCCATATCATCGCGCCCAGCAGCAGCGGCGGCAGCCAGAAGGTATTTGCGGTGGAGTCGCTCGGCCGCCAGCGCAGCGCGGGCCGCGCGCCCAGAACGAGCAACAATGCGAACAGCAGGAGCGACTCAGGATGGTTGAAGAGATATCGAATCACGAGAACACAGTTTCGCGCGCCGCGAGAAATTTGACCGCGCAGCGCGAAGTGCGGTTTCACCTGGTCGTTCCAGAATGTTGTGTCAAACCAGTCAGGATAGGTCCCGTACGGCAGTTGTGCGTAGCTCAGCACCTGCGGCGAGCGCATCAACTCGCGCTCGGGATGCTTCAAGTGCACCTCAGCTGAACCGAATTCCGGCGTCATGTACGCCTCGAGATGCATCTTGCGCGTGCCGCCCACGTACCAGGCATAGTTCAGGCTGCCCGAGTCGCCCACATCGAAGCGGCCGTGCTGCCGCGAAAGCGCCGCAATGTACGGTCCTGCAATCGCGCCAAAACATATCAATCCAGCCAGGGCCGCTGCCATAGCGCTTGCGATCGACCGGCGCAACCAGATGCGCGCGAACGCGACCAGCATCAGCAAGCACAGGAATGTCAGCACAAACGCGAAGGACTTGGTGAGATAAGCGCAGCCCAGCGCCAGTCCCATCAGTACTGCGCAGACCATTCGCTCTGTCGCGAAATAGCGCAGCAGAGCTGCAACCGCGAACAGCAGAAACGCCTGCAGCAGCGCGTCGGGCCGCACCTTGCCCAACGAAAGCTCGCGCTGGCTGGCGATCGTCAGCAAGGCAAGCCCGGCATAGCGCAGAGTGATTTTGCTGCACAGAAATTCGCGGCCATCGTTCGCCATCGTCTGTCGCAGCGATGCAAGCGCATCGGTGAACGCCACCATCGCCAGCATCTCCAGAAGAAAGATGCCGTAGTTCACAAGGTAATAAGCGCGCAATTCGTTCGCGCGCGTTGCGTGGAAGAGAATGTGCCCCAGAGAGAGTAGCGCCGGATACATCGGGTGCCAGTACCCGTTGACGATCCCCGCCCAGCGATGCGCCCGGAGCAGGTCGCCAATGTCCATGTATGCGACTGCATCCCCATCCAACTGATACTGGTCGTAACGCGCGTATCCAAATGTCACCAGCGCCAGCAGTACGCAGTAGAGAGGGAAAAATCGCTGCATCCAGGCCGCGGAGGGCGAAGCTCCCGGTGTATGCTCCCGCGCGCACACTTCAGCGGCCTCTTGCGCCGCGGCAGAGATGGCTCCCATGGCACCGATTATCGCAGAGATAAAGGAAAAGGCCGCGATCGCTCGCGGCCTGTCCATCAACAAACAACCATCTACTGGCCTAAACTTCCTTCACCCCGTCCACAAACGCCTTCAGCTTGCGGCTGCGGCTGGGGTGACGCAGCTTGCGCAGCGCCTTGGCTTCGATCTGCCGGATGCGCTCGCGGGTGACCTGGAAGCTCTGGCCCACCTCTTCGAGCGTGTGCTCGCTGCCGTCTTCAAGGCCGAAGCGCAGCTTGATGACGCGCTCCTCGCGCGGCGTGAGCGTGCGCAGCACCTGCGAGGTGTACTCCTTCAGGTTGACTGCGATGACCGCGTCGGCCGGCGAGACGGCCATGCGGTCCTCAATGAAGTCGCCAAGATGCGAATCTTCCTCTTCGCCGATAGGCGTTTCGAGGGAGATGGGCTCCTGCGCGATCTTCAGCACCTTGCGCACCTTCGCCACCGGGATATCCATGCGACGGGCAATCTCTTCGGAGGACGCTTCGCGGCCGAGCTCCTGCACCAGCTGGCGCGAGGTGCGGATCAGCTTGTTGATGGTCTCGATCATGTGCACCGGAATGCGGATGGTGCGTGCCTGGTCCGCAATGGCGCGCGTAATCGCCTGCCGGATCCACCACGTCGCATAGGTCGAGAATTTGTAACCCCGGCGGTACTCGAACTTGTCCACCGCTTTCATCAGGCCGATGTTGCCCTCCTGAATCAGGTCCAGGAACTGTAGTCCGCGGTTGGTGTATTTCTTTGCGATGGAGACGACGAGGCGCAGGTTCGCCTCGATCAACTCGCGCTTGGCGCGCTCGGCGTCCATGTCGCCCTGGATCATCTCGCGCTGCGTGCGCTTGACGTCCGCGATCGACGTGCCAGAATCGGCTTCTACCCGCTCAAGGTCGGTCTTGCAATTTTTCTGTTGCCGCTTGTACTCCTTGCGCAGTTCTTCGCTCTTGGAGGCCTCGTACTTGGTCTCGAGCGACTTAATCTGCCGCTCCAGCGTACGCATGCTCTCGACCGTCTTGTTCACCCGGTCCAGCAGCCGCTTCTTCTCGGAGTTGGTGTACTTGAACTCGCGCACGATGCGCGTGATGTACACCTGCTCGCGGCCCATCAGCCAGCGGGTCTTGCGCTGGTCGCGCGCCTTCGCCTTGGCGTCCTTGCCGTGTGGCGACTCGAGGCGCTCTTCAAGCTGCGCGTACTTCTTCTGGTGCTTGACGATCACGTCGATACGACCGACGGTCGCACGCACGCGCGCCTGGAGGATCTCTTCGGTGAGTTCTTCTTCGTCGAAGGTGACCACTTCCTTGATGTTGCGCACGCCGCGGCGCAGGTCCTCGCCCAGGCCGACGATCTCGCGGATGACGATCGGCGAACGCGAGATTGCCTTCATCACGCGGTTCTGCCCGCGCTCAATGCGCTTGGCGATCTCCACTTCGCCCTCGCGCGTCAGCAGCGGAACGGTGCCCATCTCGCGCAGGTACATGCGCACCGGGTCGTTCGTCTTTTCGAGCTGCCCCGGCGAAAGGTCGAGTTCAACGTCTTCCGACTCTTCGCCCGCCTCGGGCTCGAACTTGTCGCGCTCCGGCCGCTCGCCCGAGAGCACGTCAATGCCCTGCGTGTTGATCGTCGTCAGCAGGTCATCCAGGTCATCCGGAGACGTGACGTCGCCCGGCAGCAGATCGTTCACCTCGCCGAAGGTCAGGTACCCCTTCTCCTTGCCGGTGTCGATCAGCTTCTCAATGTCGTCTTCAAACTTGTCGATTTCTTCAGCCACGGCCAATGCGCACTCCTGCTCGCGAAATTTTGTCTTCGTCCCCGGGTAAAACTCAGGACGGATGGATCCCAGGCCTGCTTGCATGCGAGGATGCTTTTCGCATCGATAATCGCGCGGATTCTTCTCTCCGCAGGCTTCTGGGCGGAGCTTTCCCGGGGTTGTTTCTGGTTCGCCAAGGGGATGGAATGCGGTCTACGCCGCGGTGGCAAGCCCGTTAGCCTTCGAGGCTGTACAGGGCATTCAAGGCACACGTCCCCAGCGGACACCAGAATAACACTTTGTTAGATGGTTTTACAGACAAAAAAGACTCGGATGCACCCCG
>Ga0134125_10002354_pt1 | contig 22510 bp, 27 predicted proteins | sample KB31751_FD_96464 | JGI IMG/M metagenome (GOLD analysis project Ga0134125, IMG submission 96464) | Terrestrial soil microbial communities with excess Nitrogen fertilizer from Kellogg Biological Station, Michigan, USA - KB3-175-1 | ecosystem: Environmental > Terrestrial > Soil > Unclassified ... | reverse complement strand
TGACCGAGGCCAAGGCCCGGGAGAAGGGCCACAATGTGAAGATCGGCAAGTTCCCGTTCACGGCAAATTCTCGTGCCTCCATCGTGGGCGAGCATGAAGGCTTCATTAAAATTGTTTCCGATACGAAATATGGAGAGATTTTGGGTGTGCACATCATCGGCCCGCAGGCGACGGAACTGATCGCCGAAGCGGTGACGGCCATCGAACTCGAAGCTACCGTGGAAGACTTAATGTGGACGATCCATGCGCATCCCACGCTGGCCGAAGCCATGCTGGACGCGTCGAACAGCGTATATGGGCTGGCGATCAATATGTAAGGGCCGGATCGCGGATTTGCGGGAAATAGAAATTGAAAGAGATGTGTTCCAGTTATGCCCGCTATGGTTAAACGGGTTTAGTATCGGCACAATCCGTGGCAAATGAAGTTGTGATTTCCGTCCTCCAAGTCGGCACCATTGATTACGCCACAGGCCTCCGCCTGCAACAACGCTTGGTAGATCTACGCAAGAATAATGAAATTGGCGACGTGCTTCTTTTGCTCGAGCACACGCCCGTAATTACGCTGGGCCGCAACGCGAAATCCAAGAACATTGTCGCCTCATCGGAATTGCTCGCGCAGCGCGGAGTGGAAATCTTTGAAACTGACCGGGGCGGCGACGTCACCTTTCATGGCCCCGGCCAGCTTGTGGGCTATCCCATCTTCGATCTTCGCAGCCTTCCTTCCGAAGATGAAAAGCGAAAGACTGTAGGCGCTATCGAATATGTCCGCCGCCTGGAAGAAGTCCTCATCCGCGCCTGCGCCGACTTCCGCATTTCCACAAAGCGCATCTGTGGACTGACCGGAGTGTGGACGAATCCCGATTCCACACGTGTAGACTTGCCGTCTAAAACTTTCCTGTCATCTCGAGCGGAGCAGGATGATCCGCTTCCGGATCATCCTGCGAAGTCGAGAGACCTCGCGTTTACCGAAGCCAAAATCGCCGCCATCGGCGTGCACATCTCCCGCGCCGTTACCTCGCACGGCTTTGCCCTCAACATCAACACCGATCTCAGCTATTTCGATCTCATCATCCCCTGCGGCATTACGGCTAAGCCCGTGACTTCCATGGCAAAGGAATTAGGCAGGGAAATCGCGATCCAGGAGGTAGCCCACGCCATCACTCGCAATTTTGGGGTGGTGTTTCAATCTCAGATTCTCTGGCTTGATTCGCTGGAATCGCTGCTTGGCCCGGCGGTTGGCGTTCCGATGAAGGTTCCCGAGGAACTCCGCAAACTGCATAAGGACGAAGATACGTTCTGGGCGTAAGAAGCGGCTCAATGCGAGAGAGTTTCCATACGCAGGACGATCCACCGGGTCGGACTCTTCCCGGCATTGACCTCAACTTCTGTGGCTTCTGACGTGTAGGTTTGCCCAGCCTTCAAGGATTCGTCACTCCCATCAAAGTTTCCATTGAGATCAGTTAATGCAATCAGCAATAAGTGGTCTTTGCCCTTGGCGGAAAAATAAGAACTCTCGAGCGTTGCCCCTGGATCAATCCGATGTTGATATGCGGTAACAAAACCATTCGTGAATAACGAAGTAGTCTCCCCAATCACGGACTCGCCCATTCGTATCGGGTGGGCGCATTTGGCAGGTTCGGAGCACGTGCGCATTGGGGGTTCCCAATGTTGCTTAAGCTCCGCAATCAAAGCGAAGACCGCGCTGTTTCCCGTGTTCAACAAATGAACAACGCTACCTATCGGTAAAAAACGAACATCACCATTTTCCAGGGACGCGGATTCGTAAGGTTTATAAGTGATCAGGCCCAGATTTTCTCCCAGTGAGACCAGAACGGCGTCTCGTTCGTGGAATTCGAAAGTTTTCGTGGTGCCAGCTGGTATTTGTAGCCGGAAAACCTTGAAATACGGATTTTCTTCGACGGTCTCTTTTTCAGCTGTGACTGGTGGATTATTGCCTGGCTGATCCGCGTTTGGAGTTCGGACAGTCTGGGCCCAAACCTGTGCGGCAAGCAGGAGGCCAAAGACGAAACCGCTCAAGCATTTAAAGCGAGCCAGTCGCATGCTGGCTACAAAGTATAACCGGGAATTCGCCGATCTTTGAAGTGTCGCCATTCCTTCGCAATATGAGGACTTCGTTTGAGGGTTAGTCCCGTTGGTGCGGGGGCTCTTTCACCATTCAGGCGTAGAATAAATCGCATGTTTGGCCACCATTCTTAGACCAGGCCGGAACGAAGGGTGTAACCTTGTCACTCGAACATACTCCATTCCTATAACACGGCAGTGCATTTCAGGAGGGCAACATGCGCAACTTCATTATTGGAGTCATCGTAACCATCGTCGTGCTCGTCGCCGGCGCGCTCGCTTTTGCATTCCTTGGCCTCATGCCTACCAATGCCGACGCCACTCCTCCGAGCATTGAACGGCATATCGCCATGCGATCCATGGACGCATCCATGGACCGCCACGCTCCCCACATCAGCAATCCAGTGCCGCCTACCGATGACAATCTCATCGAGGGAATGAAGGTTTACACCATGAATTGCGCCATGTGCCACGGCAGCTTCAACTACAAACCCAGCCCTCTGGCGAATTCCTTTTACCCACCCGTACCGCAGTTGATAATCGACCCGATCGATGATCCGGAATGGCATGTGCACTATGCGATCACCACTGGAGTGCGCTACACAGGCATGCCCGCCTGGGGGAAAACGCTCACCAACGACCAAATCTGGAAGGTTACTGCTTTCCTCACCCGGCTGGACAAACTCCCTCCGGCAGTGCAGCAGTACTGGAAGGATTCCTTCGGCGTGGAGCCACACACCGGCGCCCAGGGCATGAAGATGCAGGATTAATTTCCTTTCAGGGGTCACTGCATGGCTTGCCGTGACTTTCGTGTATTGCTCGCATTCGCCCGCATCCAATCGGAACGCTATAATATTCTGTTTGCCCGTCGCGGATTTTCACATCGGGCTTCCGGAAGGTAATTATGGCGACCGATATCATCATGCCCCAAATGGGCGAGTCTATTGTTGAAGGTACCATCACCAAATGGCTGAAGAAACCCGGCGACAAAGTCCAGCGTGATGAGCCTCTTTTTGAGATCTCCACTGACAAAGTAGACGCTGAAATTCCCGCGCCTGCCTCCGGCGTTTTGCAGGACATTAAAGTCTCCGAGGGGGCGACCGTTCAGGTGAATACGGTCGTGGGAACCATTGCTGGCGACGGCGAAGCCGCTGCGCCCGCGAAGTCCGCCCAGACCGCCGCCACCGCTGCTGCGGAAAAGAAATCTGCCGCGCCGGCCAAGCCCGCGCCTGCCGCTGAAACATCCAAGCCATCACCTAAAGAGGATGAAGAAGATGAAGCGCGCTCCTCGCCGCTGGTCCGCAAAATGGCGCGCGAGCACAACATTGATTTAACTCAGGTGGAAGGCAGTGGCCTGGGCGGCCGCATTACCAAGCAAGACATTTTGGATTTCCTGGAAAAAGGAGAACAGAAGAGCGCCGCTACTCCTTCGCGCACGGCCAGCGCTCCAGCGCCCGCTCCGCGTCCGCCAGCAGTTGAAATTCCCGGAGACGTCGTTCCGCTTACCCGCATGCGCAAAATTATCGCGGAGCGCATGATCGAGTCGCGCCGCACCAGCGCCCACGTTCACTGCATGTTTGAGGTGGACATCACGCGCATTGTAAACCTGCGCAACAAGCTGAAAAATTCCTTCGAGCAACGCCACGGCGTTCGGCTTACCTTCATGCCGTTCTTTGTGCGTTCGGCCATCATCGCCTTGCGGCAATATCCCATCATCAATGCGTCACTCTTCGACAACAACATTCACTACCACAGCAATGTTAACGTCGGCATCGCCGTCGCGCTTGACTGGGGACTTATTGTTCCAGTCCTCAAGAACGCCGAGGAACTTAATTTTCTGGGATTGCAGCGCAGCATTACCGACATTGGCGCCCGCGCCCGGGGAAAGAAATTAAAGCCGGAAGAAGTGGAAGGCTCTACCTTCACCATTACCAATCCCGGCCAGTTCGGCGCGGTCTTCGGTCTGCCAATCATCAATCAGCCGAATTCCGCCATCCTCGGAATCGGCGGCATCATGAAGGTTCCGCTGGTCATCACCGACAGCGAGGGCGTGGACTCCATCGCCATCCGCTCCGTCGTGCATCTCACGCTTGGCTACGACCATCGTCTGATTGATGGCGCCGTTGCCGACCAGTTCATGGCATTCCTGAAGAAGACGATGGAAAACTGGAGTGAAGAAGTCGGGTAGGATTTGATTTACAGAGTTTGCGAAAGAGAAGGGCACGGCTTTAGCCGTGCCCTTTTGAACTCGTGGATCTTAAATCCTAAATTAAGCTGCCTTTAGCACCAATTCAAATGGATCGGTGACAGACATCCTGCCAAGAGCAGCTAATAAAGCAAGCTCGTCATCTTGTTGAATTTTTTGTATACGGATGAGCTCTCTGATCTCCGGACGTCGTAAATCTGGAATGCGTTCCGCAAAGAATCGGGGAAGATCCGGTGAGATGTATTCCTTCCCGAGATCTGGCAACCCTGGAAACGGGGTCAGTTGAAGATGGCGAAACCCATCCAAATATCGAAAGACGTAGTGATCCTTTTGCCTGACAAGCTCTGCAACATCCGTCCCTTGATAGAGAACATGCAGCTTGGGCGGTGGCGAACTGAAGCGAGCACCAAACATTTCACTGTACCTTATCACGCTAATTGCTTTCTGATCTCCATGATTCTATCGGCCCTTATTTCCAGAACCTTCAACATTAACCTACGCCGAACAGCCGACAAGTATCGACAGTACGGAAATGAATCCAGCACTTTTGCGGCCTTTTTCACTGCACCACTGGACATCCTTTCTAGGGGAGTTACCAATAGATGCGGATAAAGGCTTGCGAGATTCTCGACGACATCAAAATGATTGCAAGCATTAACTTTAGGATGATTTCTGGGAGGGCCGATACATGGCTTCGAGGCATCTACATAGCCTATTAGCATCGTCTCATTGTTATGATATTCCAACAACTTCCTTTCTGGCAATAACCAAAGTAACGCCCTAGCGGAATCAAATATTGGCGAAAATCGATAACGAGCAGGAAGATTTGTCTGCTGGAGAACACCCCAGTTTTGGGCATGACGATCCATCGAACCAATCAGGGCATCGAAAACCAGCATTTCAATGAATTTTGCAAATACGGTGGGTGCGTCGTCTTTGCAAAACACTTCGATTACCTCCTTTAGGAAATCAACACTATAGAAAGCTTGTTCAGATTTACGGTGCACGCGATCCGTTTCTTGTTTTGTTCCGAACACCTCTTCGATCATCAAACTACCATGGACCAAACGCTCGCCAAGAGTACGAAAGTTCTTCGTGACGAAGTATGGCTGAGAATCCAAGCGGACGATCCCGCTGTGTGCCATATCAAATCCAAACACTTCGCCAATTGGATTATTGAAAAGTTCTGTAAATGTTTCAGCCCTTCCGTTTGTCGAACCTAGTTTTGCAATATAAAAATCGTCGGGATTTTTCTCATTTATCAAAACCCATTTGGGAGCTTTTCCCCCAACAGACGGCTGTTGGCTTGGTACCCACGCAACGTTCTCGTCAAACCCCAATTGTCGTTTCTGCATGCCACTCGCTTGAATCTTGTGGGTGGAGCTGTCGGAACAATAGGACGCTCCTGCTTTGATCCGGGAGATGGCACAGCTTGATATTACCAATACCAAGTGCCTCTCTACTCTCTACCTCATCCCCCAATGGTCCCGCAGCGCAATCGCTACGCTAATGGCTACAGTGATCGCCGCATTTACCAACCGGTCATAAACGCTCCGCTTAATGTCATTCCGCATCAGCGCGTTGATCCGGCTCTCCGCCGACTGCATCCACCCCGGCTGCTCGCCGCCAACCAGCGTATCCATCTTGGTCCGCCGTTTCTGTTCAACATTCCCGGCGGACAAAGACACTCCCGCGATCCGGCGCATCGCGCCGCGTACTCTCTCTGCAATTGTCATGATGTTTGTCTTCGAAAAGTAATTTACGTCGATTGTGCAGGTGCCCTCGCCCGCATGCCGTTGTTTAGAAGCTCTTATTGTCTATGTGTTTGTTGCTGCCGGTCTGCTGTTGTTTGTGGCGCAGAGACCTCTGTCCGCGTATTGATCAAACCCCAATCCTTGCCATCTGATGCACATCTCTTCCATCAAACAAAATCTAACTGACTTTCTTGCTCACTCCCCAGAAAAATCTGCGAGCGTATAGCTTGTGCTTCGCCCACCTTCAGAACTCCGCTCAAGAAGCCCTTTTTCGATCAATTGCGCAATGTCACGGAGAGCTGTGTCGTGCGATGACTTTGTCAGCTTTGCATATTTGGCTGTCGTCAACTTTCCCTCAAATCCATCCAATACTTTGTTAAGCACGAGCCTTTGTCGCTCGTTGATGGTTGTATTCTGCACGCGCTCCCAAAATTTTGCCTTCTCGAGCACTATTCCCAGGGCCGTCTGCGCTCCTTCAATGGCGCGACCCAGGCACGCTAGGAACCATTCCATCCACAGTGTCACATCCATGCCAGCCTTCTGTGTCTGCTCAAGAACCTTGTAATAATCGCCACGCTCTTTCCGGATCTGTGCCGACATACTATAAAACCGCTGTGAATTGTTTTCCGATCGTGCCAGCGTCATATCGGCAATGGCGCGCGCGATACGCCCATGCCCATCATCAAACGGATGGATCGTCACAAACCATAAATGCGCGAGTCCGGCTTTCATCACAAGGTCAATGCCAGCGTCAGAATTGAACCAGTCGAGGAATCCATTCATTTCCTTTTCGACGCGCAACGAGGCCGGTGCTTCAAAGTGAACATGCTCTCTGCCAATCGGACCGGAAACAACCTGCATCGGCCCATCGCTGTCGCCCCGCCAGGCCGCGACCTTGATCTTCCGAATACCGCTATGCCCGGTCGAAAAAAGAGCGGCATGCCATCCAAACAACCGATCCGCCATGAGCGGTTGGTCGTAATGACGCGTTGCGTCAAGCATCATTTCGACAACACCTTCGACATCGCGATCCGCTGCCTTGAGCGCGCCAATATCCATGCCCAACCGCCGCGCAATCGACGACCTTACTTGTTCGGCGTCGAGCGTTTCTCCTTCGATCTCGCTGCTTTTGAGCACGTCCGTGGTCAGCGTCCGCAATACCGCTTCCTGCCTGAAATTGAATCCCAGGGCCTCCATACGGCCGAGCAGCAGCCCTTGCTTATGACGAACCTCGGCCAAAAGCTTGGCTACAACTTCGTTGTTCCAATGAAAATGGGGCCAATCAGTGAGTTCGTGAATGTACATTCTACGCAATACCTGCGTAGATTATAAGCTCCATTCACCGCATTGGCAATGAATTCTACGCAAGCTATGCGTAGAATACTCCCATCAATCACCGCGCACAGAATTAAGTAGCTTTGAATCAATATCTTACAGCGGAACTTCAGAGAGCAGCTAAGAACCCGGGTTTCTGCGTGTACTCGCCGTTCACAACCCCAGCTCTACCCTTATCTCCTGCGCGATCCTCGGCATTTCAGCCACTGGCGCGACCCGTAATCCCTTCTCTCGCATAAACCCCAGAGCAAACCCAATCTCCATATTGCTGCGATCCGGATCAACATCAATCACCGCCGTCATGGTCGCCCGCGTCTCGTCCTTATGTATCCCCGCCGCTATATCCGGAAACCTGGCGCCTACAACCACCGCTTGGTCTATTCCCGCTCTAAATGACACCGCCTGCAAAAACCTAATTTCATTTCCCATCGGATATGCAAAATCCATCTTCATCGGATCTCCGGGCCGCGTAAACTGTTCGACTGAAAATCTCCGGAGCATGTGTCCAAGCACTCCAGCCTGTTCCATCTGATCTTTCATTTGACCCAATATCAAGTGTCGTCCCGTGGCCTCGCGCCTTCCTGCGAAAACATGCGCCCCCATGTGGAATTTCTCCAGAGCATCCAACTCTCTTGCCGCATCTTCCGCAAACAATCCAGTCACCGGCATCGCCAACACAACATTCGAGAACGATTCTCCGATTTTTTTTAAAAATATGTCCCGTCCAGGCGCGCGCAGCTCGAGTGCCAACCCCCGCCCGATCGCTTCCATCTCTTCAATATCAATTTCAGGATCAATGCACCGCAACCGGTCCCAGTTTTTCCTTAACCGGACTTCCGCAAATCCGCTCGGATTCCCCGGTTCATACATCACAATTCCCATCGTCATCGAGCTGGGATTTCCCGCGTTCGGCGCATATTGCAGCAGAAAATATTCGTACTGTTTTTTCTCAGCCATAAGTCTTTGTAGGCGCTGACCCTTCTATTCTGGATCCTTCAACTCTACCCCTTCGTCCTTATCCTCCGTGCTTATCCTCCAAGTCTCCGTGCCTCCGTGGTTAAAATCCGCTTTGCCCCTCACGCCTCTTCCGCCCAATTAGGAAACGGTTGGCGCGCCGAATTCCGAAATGCGCTGATCAACTCCCTCACCCGCCCTCGTCGCTCCAGCAGATTCCGCACCAGCTTTTCCAACTCCTCCCACGCCCCGCCATACCACTCCGGTGGAACTTCGCTCGCAGCGGTCCACACCGCATCTTCGTTTATGCCTTCAATCCGCGAAAGCCAAGGCTCAAACGATTGCCACCCCCGCACCCCTGCGTACACTTCGTTCTTCGCATAAACGCCACGCAACGGAGAATCCGGAAAACTCCAATCCCCCGCGTTAAAGCAATATCCCTGGTCAATAAACGTGACTGTATATTTCTTGTCCCGCATCTTCCGCCAGAACGCGGCCTGCCGCCCATCCGCGTTTCCCGTCCACTTGTCGAGCGCCAGCATTCCCGCGAACGACTCGAGGTTCCGTACCCGCTCCAGCATCTCCATCGGCAAATAATCAAAAACCTGCCCTTCCAGCGGACTCACCACATACCGCGATCCGAATTGTAGTCCCGCCTGGCATGGAATCGTGTTCCCCGCCAGTTGAATGTTCAACTCCGGAGTGTGCTCCACAAGCCAATCCTGCACTTCAACTACTTCCGTCTTAGGCACCGGCAACTCCACGCACTCCGCCAGGCGCGTCGCCAAAAATTCATTGGCCAAAACCCGCAAATGCTGCGGATTGTTCCGGAACTTCACCACATAAAAATTTCCATCCGAGCAGCGCATCAGGTGACCCTGCGCGCCGCCCCTCATCCTGCGAACGTGTTGTACCGCGTCAATTGCCAACCCTTAACCTATATTCCTGATCCTCCGCGGAATTAAATGCTTGTCATTCCGAGGAGCATAGCGACGAGGAATCTGCTCTTCCCGCGCTGTATCCCACTCAAAGCCTGCCCTCAGCGAAGTCGAATGGGCCTTCTTTTGGCTTGAGTGGAAAGCCACTAAACGCTACATCCTATGCCCAAATCTGCAATCTTCCATTGTTCTTGATCTCGACAGGCTCACTCGCCGCCGCCAGCGCCTTGCCGCTGCCGGCACTACCTTCCGGCTTCCACTTCTTCTAAAAATCTCTCCACACTCTGCACATAAACATCCGCGAAGTCCACCACCGGACGCCTGCCCTGTATCAATTCCTGCGCATCCTCAATCGCCCAACCCGTCGCGCAAAGAATCGCCAGCGTCATCATCGGCGCCCGGTGTACTCCCGCGGCGCAATGCACATACAGCTTCGTTCCCGCCTCATCCAGCGCCGCGCGCGCGAAGTCCACTCCGCGCTGCAACAATGCGCCAGGCTTTATCTGGAAGTCATCCTCTGTCGGGTTCCACAAAACGTCAATCCCGTATGCCTTCGCCAGTGGCGTGTCGTCGAATTCGAGCTGCATGTCCACGATGTGCGTCACTCCCGCCCGCGCCACCTCCGCCATGTTTTCCGCCGACCAAATACCACCACCCAACGCGATCCGGCCGGTGACCCATGTCATATCCATTCGGCAAATTCCCGCTGTGCACGCCTCCCGGCATCGCTGGCGTACTGCCCGCAGCCGAAAGCGCCCCACTTTCTGCGCCGCATGATTTCCCACGCGCCCGCACAATGTTCTGCTTTCATTCTACGGCAACACTCATCGGCAAAACCGCCGCGAGCCCAGTCATGTCGGATGCCTGGGGCGCCTCTTCCGGCATTCCCAAGCGCCGCAGTAGGGTCCTCGCCAGCGAGTCCTCCCCCTGCGGTTCCGCTTCGCTTGGGCCGGGGTACAACCCAATCATTTCAAACAAATATTTCATCGCGGCAAAGTGCCCTTTGTCCGCCTCTCCTATCGCGGTTTCCACCATGGTTACCGCTTTCCGTGTCACCAAACTTTCAATCTGCCGCCGCAACTCCGTCACGTCCTTGGATTTCCGTGGCTTCTTTCCCGCCGTTTGCTTTGCATTTCCGCTTTTGGCCTTGCCCATGGCTTTCTTCATATTGATCGGAAGATTTCTCAAAAAAATTAGGGCGTGCTCTTGAAGGCACGCCCATAAAAACTTTTTCTCACTTGTGAATTCAGAATAGCAAACCGCATGGGGAAAATGGGACATGACTCACAACTTTTTATTTCCCGCGTATTGAAACACTTACAAACTTTTGGCCACTTTCCTCCTCTTGACAACTTTGCGGAGGCTTCTTTCCCGCTGCCGGAAAACGGCTCAATACCTCTCCTTCCAGAAAAATTTCGCTCAACCGGTCCAAGGCTTCATGAAATCGGCGTCCTACCGTCCGCCGCCAGCAGCCCATCAGTTGCGCCGCTTCGTCGTGTGTGTATTCCTGGAAAATTATCTTCCCGATCAACTCGCGCTCAAAAGCATCCAGTTGTTCCAGCCCGTGCTCCACATCGTGCACGAAGATCACTGCGTCCTCGAATGTCCTCATCCGGTACGCGGTCACTCGCCCGCGAAATACCTCGCGCCCCACTAGCGACGGCAACCTCCCCACTTCAATCGAAATGCGGAAATAACGCCGCAGCAGCGCAATCGTCCGGTCGCGATACAGCCAGATGTCCGGATCGTTTGGGATGTACTCAGTTTCCTCCTCCCTCGCCGCCCGTTTTCCTGCGTCTTCCCCCGCAATTGGATTTTCCACGTCGTGCGGCGTGTTTTCTTGCTCACTGGCCGCATTGCCTGTCAAAAATAAGATTGTGCCCATTACGCATTCCCTCCCTGGCGCGAAATGTTGGCAAAGTGCGGTGGCTGCTTGCGGTCGCCGTGACGCCGCGCGGGCAACTTCGCCCCGCGCTTGCGCGGCCCAGTGCCCGGCAAATCTGAAATTTGCAGCGCGCAAGGGGCGCAATAAACATCGTCCCTTCCGCGGATTCGTAGCCACAGCCCGCCACAACGTTCGCAATACTTCAATTCCAGCTCTATGATTCCTGTCCCCTCTGTTTCCATAATTGCTCTCCCAAAATGAATTCGTGTTTTGCCCAAAATAAAAGCCCTGCGCCGATTGCTCGGTCACAGGGCTCGTTTCTCTTACGACGACCTGGTTATGAATATTTAGTTATCAGTGCGTTTTAGGTTCTTCCCGCTAGATCGAAGCCTGCTGGCGGAAATAACCCTCTTCGTACCCGGACTTCAGCACGCGGCCATTCTGCACCACGATGCTGACCTTCCCGGTGAAATGAATGGACCACAACAATTTCTCCATTGCGAGCGAGAGCACCTCGGCGGATCGCACCTTACGGCGAAACTCGACGAAAGTGGCCTCCTCGCTTTGATTGCCTACGTCATGCGTCATACAGTTTTCCTCCAAAAGCGAAGGAGCTATAAAGTGCCGCTCATCCTATAGCTCTGAGTTTCTTCATGTCAAGAAATAAATTTCTTTAAGATGTTGTTCGTAGTGTGTGCAATAGCTAAATGCTATACTGCCGCCATGAAATTCAAGAACCTTCAGGAAAATCTGCGCAAAGAACTTTCCGACCGAATTGACGAAGGCGGCCTGACCGGCCTGCAACTCGCCGAACAGACTGGCTTCAAGCAGGCCCACATTTCAAATTTCCTCAATCGAAAACGCGGGCTGAGTGTCCAAGGTATGGACAAAGTGCTCAATGTCCAGCACCTTTCCGTGCTCGATCTCGTGGATCCGTCGGAGATCAACAAGCGTGCCAGCATCGTTCCTCCCAGTGAGGACGACTTTGAAAACGTTCTGCTGGTCGAAGGCCGCGCGGCCGTCAAGCCTTTGATTCTGAGCATGAAAGTGAAAGAGGTTCTGAAATTCAAGAAGGGCTTCCTGCGCAAACTTCGCGTGGAAATGGAAGGAGATCGCGAGAATTGGGAGCGCTTTATCGTCCTCCGCGCCGACGCTCGCGATGGCATGAGCATGTATCCCCGCCTTCTGCCCGGCGCCACGGTCCTGATTGACCGTCACTACAATTCGCTCAAGCCCTACCGCAAAAACGAATCCAACATGTATGCCGTGCTCAAAGCCAACGCCTGCACCATGAAGTACGTGGAAGTCGCTGGCAGTCATCTCGTTCTGCGCCCCCACAACCCCGCATACCCGGTGGAAGTCCTGCCCATGGAAAAAGGAAATACCGCAACCGACTACATCATCGGGCGCATTTGCTACGTGGGGATTGAGACTTAACCATCCATTATTAACCCCTCGTCACTCGGGTTTCCATATTCCGAAAATACAGCTTTCACCCTCCCTGTTTGGCAGTACTGGTGCAATTATGTCTCCTGATGCAAGGCAAAATGAAAGAGCGATGGCTGGAACTGTGTGAGCAGGCTGAGGTTGAACAGGACCGCGAGAAGCTTCTCCAATTGACACGGGAAATAAATCGTCTGCTGGAGGAAAAAGAAGCTCGCTTAGCTAAGATCTACAGTCCAAAGGATGCCTCCGATCCTTCAACGCAAGATTAGGCACCGTGCCATAATTAGAAGTGATGCTCACGAATATTCGCAGCTCGAGTGATTCCACGCACCGCGCCGAAGACGCTGCTTCCATGCTGCTTGGCTGCCATCAGCGCATCCGGCACTTCACGGAAGTTGCACTGCGTGTGGCGCAAACCTCCGCGGCGCTTCCGCAAGAACGCGCAGCCGCCGTCCAGTCGGTGCTGCGTTATTACACCCAAGCCCTGCCGCTGCACGAAGCCGACGAGAATGACTCTCTCCATCCCCGCCTGCGCCGCGTGCTTCCTGAAGGCGTGCTTGCCGAGGCAAATGAAGCCATGGTGCAGCAGCACACCGAAATTGACGCGCTGATTGCTCGCCTGGTGCCTGCCTGGCGCGAACTGGAACGGGACCCGCAAAACCTACAAGCCGATCTCCTACAACAAACCGAACGCCTGCAACAGCTTTGGAGTTCGCATCTGCAATTGGAAGAAGAACAAGTGATTCCAGCCATGCAGCGTTATTTACCAGCCGATGATTTGCGCTCGATTGAAGCGGAGATGCGCGCCCGGCGCGCATGACGCTGCAGAATTGAGCTTTGCGATCGGATTCCATTCGCTGCCTTCGTTCAATCCGCAATTCCTCTTGCCAATCACTTCGCAGATGACCGTAGCCTGACATTACGATGATCCGCGAAGTAACGGCTACCAATCGAGAAATGCGTTATTGCGTTTCCGCCAGATGAACATGCAATTCCGGGTGCGGCTCATGTTGAAGCTGATCGAGCTTTTTCTTCTGCTCTTCGTTCAAAACGGTACGGATTTTGGCGCCCGCCTGGAAATATAAGCCATGCAGCCGGTCCATGCGTTGCTGGTGCGAGAGACTCTCCTCCTGTAGCAGGTTGACGATAGACGCGTGCAATTCCTCCAACATAGGCCGGATTTGTTGCTGCTGGTCGCGGGTAAGTTCAAGCCGGGGAGCGAGGACTTTCAACTGCCCGTCGGCGGTAGGCACGAAAACATGGGTGCTGGTGGGCGCCTGCGCGGCCGCATGAGTGTTAGTCTGTTGCGCAACGGCCGCCATGGCGAACATCAGCACAGCGGAAGCTGCAAGCAAACGAATGTGATTCATGGTTTTTCTCCTTTGCCTTCGAGGGCAATGTAGCGAGTGAAAGACGCGCAGTCGAGAACAGTTTTTCGTTGTTGGACAAACACATGGGCAATGTCCAGAAAAGAACGCGGCGAAGTGGAGGAGAATGCCGGACATGAGAAAACCGAACAACCAGGCCCGCAAGCCGGATGAGCGGGTACGGCGCACTCACCAGCGGCTCGGTTTCGCTCTGTTGGCGCTGATCCAGGAAAAATCTTACGGCGAGGTCACCGTGCGGCAGATACTGCAGCGGGCGAAAGTGGGACGGTCAACTTTTTACCTGCATTATCGTGACAAGAACGACCTGCTATTGAGCCAGTTGGAGAAGTTTTCGGAAATCATGAGCACGGCGCTGAGCGTCCGCAAAGAACGCTCCAGCCGTGTAGTTCCGGTTGAGGAGATGTTCGCGCACATCGCAGAGCAGATGCCGCTTTATCGAGCGCTGAAAAGGGCGGACCGTCTGAATGACTTCTTCGAACTCGCGCAGGTCTACTTTGCACGCGGGATCGCGCAACGGCTCGCCGAATCGGGGCGTCTGGCGAAATGTTCGAAACGTGAAATGGAGATCCGCGCCACGGCATTGGCGGGGAGCTTATTGTCTCTTTTACGATGGTGGCTCGACCGCGGCACGAAAGAGCCGCCAAAGGCCATGGATGAGATGTTTCACCAAATGGTATGGAAGGGCGTGGGGTAAACCCGGATGTAACCCCTGAGGGCGTTTTATACTCTAAGTATTGACAGAGGAGAAAACTTTGCCTGCCCAACCCACAGAAATGATTCGTCACGAAACCGTCGCGGAAGGCACCATGCGCTTCCACTTCGTCAAGCCGGCTGGTTTTGACTTTGTTCCCGGACAATTTGTCGAGATCACCCTCGTTGATCCTCCCGAAACTGACGGAGAGGGCAACGCGCGGGCGTTCTCTCTGGTAAGCGCCCCTTCCGAGCCTGAACTTTCGGTCACCACGCGCATGCGCGACACAGCTTTCAAACGCGTCTTCAGGCAATTGCAACCAGGCGCAAACTTTCTGGTGGAGGGCCCCATGGGCTCGTTCACGCTGCACCGCAACAGCTCCAAGCCGGCTGTCTTTCTCGCGGGAGGCATCGGCATTACGCCCTTCCACAGCATCATTAAGCACGCCGCGGAAAATCTGCTGCCCCACAAGATCGTTCTCTTCTACGCTAACCGCCGGCCTGAAGACGCCGCGTTTCTGGACGAGTTGCGGGCGATTGAGAAGAAGTACAAGAATTTTCAACTGATCCCCACCATGGCGGAAATGGATAAGTCCTCACAACCATGGAATGGAGAAACCGGCTTCATTGACTCGGCAATGTTGCAACGTCATCTATCCTCGCTGGCCGGGCCAATTTACTATGTCGCCGGGCCCCCGGCCATGGTCACCGCCATGCGCGCCATGCTGGAAAAGGCACAGGTGGACCCCGACGACATCCGTACCGAGGAATTCAGCGGATACTGAGAAGTTTGTTTAACTTCGCTCCACTGGCCAGTGGAAGCACCTAACTGTTGCTTTCAACGGCACAAACAAAACAATTTGCGCAAACGCGCTGCTAACATGAAGCCGTGCCCGCACTTCTGGAAGTCGAACATCTCACTATCCGGTTCCCTTCAGGGAAATCTCGTGACGCGCGTTCCCTTGGCACACCCGCCGCGGTTGAGGACCTGAATTTCCAAATTTTGTCTGGCGAAGTGCTGGGCATGGTCGGTGAGTCAGGATCAGGAAAGTCGGTGACGTCGCTGGCGCTGATGCGCCTGCTTCCGCCGCAGACAGAGGTAAGCGGAGTTATTCGCTTCCAGGAAGACGGCCAAAACCGCGACTTGCTGCTTCTGCCTTCGGAATCCATGCGCGAATTGCGCGGTCGGCAGATCGGAATGATCTTCCAGGAGCCGATGAGCGCTCTGAATCCTGTGATGCGCGTAGGCGACCAGATTGCCGAAGCCGTGCGCGCGCACAAAAACGTCTCCAAGAAAGAGGCCTGGGAGCGCGCCGTCGAGGCCATGAACGACACTGCTATTCCCGACGCCGCGCGGCGAGCGCGTGATTATCCCCACCAGCTTTCCGGAGGCATGCGGCAACGCATCATGATCGCCATGGCCATTGTGAACCGGCCGCGGCTGCTGATTGCCGACGAGCCTACGACCGCGCTTGATGTAACCGTGCAGGCGCAAATTCTGGAACTGCTTGCCGAGTTGCGCGCGAAGTTTGGGCTTACGATGCTCTTTATATCGCACGATCTCGCGGTCATCTCGCAGATCGCCGACCGTGTTGCGGTCATGTACACGGGAAATCTGGTGGAAGTCGGAAGCAAGCAGGACATTTTTCAATCTGCCGCACATCCCTATACGCGTGGACTTTTGAATGCAGTTCCGACCCTTCAGACATCGCGTTCCCAACCGCTAAAAACCATTGAGGGAACAGTTCCGCCGCTCTATGCGCTCCCGGAAGGATGCCACTTCGAACCGCGTTGTGATTTTCGGATTGACCAGTGCCGCCGCGCGCTGCCCGCGTTGCTGGAAGTGGGTCCCGGGCACTGGGCCCGCTGCCCGGTGGTAAATAAGCCGTAGCGTCTGGCGGGATCCGGTAGTAGTGCTTAGTTACTCGACTGATCTTTTTCCAACTGCGAGCGGTTCAGAAACAGCACAAGCACGAGAATCCCCAGCAAAACAAACTGCGCCCAGGATCCAATGGAAAGATAGTGGCCCAGCCAGGGACGGACAAAATATACCGTCCGGCCTCGCCAAATCGCGAAGGTATCTGGGCCGATTGGGAGTCTGCTCGCAAATTTCGACAAACTCAGCAGCAGTCCAAATTCCACCACGAAGTTCAGCACGATGATCGCAGAGACCAGCTTGAAAGCAAGTGGAACTCCATTTTTGAAGCGCAATCGTCCGGCCATGATTGTCCTCCCTTGTCGCCCCTGCCTGCTATGGTGCTCAATTTCAGCGCGGGCGAAAAGTGACTAAGTCACCTCCACCGGTTCACTCAGCAGCTTTTTGTCGTTCTCATCGTTACCTGTGAGCGCAAACGAGTTGGTCAGCACGGCGTTGCCTTTTTCCACGCTGGTGATCACGTACGAGCAGCCAAACCAGTGCGCCTCGGCAAGGTCGGTTTGCGACCATTGCGCGGGGTGGTCGGGGTGCGAGTGGTAGAAGCCGATGATGTCTTCGTTGCGCTCCCGCGCCTGGCGCTGGATGCGGACCAGTTCTTTGGGATCAATGTTGTATCGATTGTGGGCGGAGTCGGTACGGGTGTTACCGGCCCGCACGGTGGAGGAGACGATGCGGGTATCGTCTTCCATCTGGCCAAGCAGCACGCCACAGCACTCGTGGGGGTAAGTTTCCTCGCCGTGGCGGCGAATGGCTTCGTAGTGGGATTTTCCGATTTTAAGCATGATTTATCGATGCAGAATGGAGAAGTCAGAATGCAGAATTGCAAACAGCACCAAAAGCGAAGTGATTTTCATTCTGTATTTCTTACTTCTGCATTTTCTTTACTCTTCTTCCCAAAACCGCTCGCTCAAATATTTGTCGCCGGAGTCGGGAAGGATGGTGACGAACACCGCCTTTTCTCCGGTCCTTAAATTTTTAGCTACTTGTAGGCAGCCTGCCACCGCCGCTCCCGCGGAAACTCCCACGAGCAAGCCCTCTTCGCGGGCAAGGCGTTTTGAGACGCTGTACGCGTCTTCGGTGGCAATGCCGATGTCTTCATCGGCCAGCTTGGGATCATAAATTTTCGGCACAATCGCGCTAGCCATGTGCTTCGCCCCTTCGATTCCGTGGAAAGGAGAATCGGGCTGGAGCGAAATGCAGCGGATCTGCGGATTCAGTTCTTTCAAGCGACGGGCAGTTCCAATAAACGTGCCGCTAGTGCCCAGCATGGCGACAAAGTGGGTGATGCGTCCTTCCGTCTGTTGCCAGATTTCGTTGGCTGTGCCATGGTAGTGTGCTTGCCAGTTCGCGTCATTGGAGTACTGGTCGGCGTAATAGTAGCGGTCGGGCTGCTGTGCGGCAAGTTCGCGCGCTTTACGGATGGCGCCGTCAGAGCCGTCGGCGGGGTCGGTGTAAACGATGTTCGCGCCGTAGGCGCCCAAAATGCGCTTGCGTTCCACGGAGACATTTTCCGGGATGCACAAGGTGACGGGAAATCCCTCAGCCGCGCCGATCATGGCATAAGCGATGCCGGTGTTTCCGCTGGTGGCGTCGAGCAAAGTTTTTCCGGCGGTGAATTTTCCCGAGCGGCGGCCGGTGGCCACAATGTTTGAGGCGGCGCGGTCTTTGATGGAGCCTCCGGGGTTGAACCACTCGGCCTTGCCGAGAATTTCGATTCCGGGCAGACCGCGGGCAATCCGCTCCAATCGCAGCATCGGCGTGTTGCCGATGAGCTCAATGCTACGTCGGATGGCGGGAGCGCGATTTCCGTTCGCGGATTCTTCGTCCGTAGATGCACCGGGAACAGCGCCGGGAATTCCCGCATTTTTGTAAATGACAGGCTGCATGATTTTGGTAAATGGCCAGTACTATCGTAACGTATAACAAGGAGTTCATTCATCCCGAACGCCTTATTGCTGGATTATCCTGCTAGATTATAAAGAGAATGACCATCCCCGCAAAAAGACGCGGACAATGTTTGCGGGGAGCTGCATCTAATAATGCAGAACAAGACGTATAGAAAAGTGATTTGCGAAAAGCACCGGACGACGAAGGGACCTGGAGAGAATGGCAACGAAAGTGGAACAACGGAATTATGAAGATGCGCTGAGCTGGTTGCGCGATCATGGATTCGATTTGACGGAAGCGCCCGGCACTGCCGGCCGCGTTTTCGTGCGCAAATACAATTGCTCGGCGGCCATCCAGAAAGATGGCGATGATGGTGTAAAGATTTTTGCCTATCCCGGCTACCTGATTGGCAGCGAGATTTCCAAGCTTGTGAACAAGGGATACCAGCAGGTCCTAAAGACCGCCAAAGGCGAAGTTGCCGCCACCGCCGACCACTTGAAAGCGTTGCATCAATTTTCTGAAGAGCTGAAAGAAGCTCTGGCATTACCCAGCCTGTACAACGAAGCGCTCGGCACGGTCAGCGAGTCGTATCACTATGACCGCATTAAAGACCGCGACAAGCCGGATGCGCAGCGGCCCAAGCGTCCCTGGGAAGTGGCTGGAGTCAAGGCCATGACGGCGAAGAAGAGCCCGGCGTAATCACCAAGACGGAGCAAGCAGAGCGCAGGCATAACGCCGAAGCACCCCTTCTCGCAGTAAAGCTCGGAATGACAGCGCTGTTGTCGCTTAGGCGAGTTTGCCGCGGAATTTTCCTAACAGCTTCCAGCAGAGTTCTCTTGCGTTTCCCGGCACATCCAGGTGCGTAAGAAAAATGTTACGCAGGACACCGCGCGTGATTTTCCCGGCAAGATACAAGTCGTAGAGATTGCGGCCCAGCCTGTACCCCAGATCCTGCGAGTTCGCTGCGATCTGTTCATCCGAGCGCGAGTCCTCCGCCAGTTCTTCGCAAAACGCTCGTGAAATTTCCGAGTTGGAAAGCTCTGGCCGCGAAAGGTCGCGAGCATTTTCATTGTCAGCCGCCGGACGTGACGGATCCAAGACCATGGAACCAAAGTATCCGAGCGCGTGCTCGACCACAGCTGTATAAAACTGGCCAGAGCGGTCGAGCGATGGCGCGTTCTTCCTGCGATGCGGCAATCCCTGGCAGGCATGATGGAGAAATCGCGCGGTTTCTTCCGCCGCGTAAGTCATTCGGAAATCCTGGATATACAGCACATTCACCTGGGGAAGATAGACGCTGCCGCGATCTTCGACCCGCCGCGCGATGGCCGCGATCTGCGCTTCGTTAAATGCGCCGCGCGTGAGAAGACGGCGAAACAAGTCTCCTGAAGACGGCCCGTAGACTTCCGGCAAGAGGTCCATCAGGAATTTCGGCTGCGTCGAATTGTGCGAGGAATAGCGGTTGATTCCAAGAAATTCCGCAAGGCTGTCCATCAAGTTATAAATTGTCGGGCAAAGATCGGGCCCTTCGCCCGCCTCACGGCACCAGCGGCTCAAATGAAGGCGATAATTTTCGTACTTTTCCAGAGGCGTAGCGTTGAAAACGCAGACCACATCGTCTGAAACTCCAACGGCCCGCACTTGCTCGCGCTGTTCGCCCGCTGCATGCCAGTAAAGCGCGTCCACATTTTGCAGCACAGTGAGCACACGCTCTTGCGGAAGTTGCTCGCGCAATTGTCCGGGAAGGTGGGCGGGTGCGAGGTGCGATTCGCCAAAGAGCACGACAATAACTGCATTGGGATGCCTTTGCCTGATCTCCGCGATCTTGTGCGCCGCATGCCGGTCGCGCGCGCCGATCTTGCGCAGGTCCTCGCGCGGCATGCAATCCAAACCATAAATCGCCTCGGCCTGCTCGCGCGCCGTTTGCATCAGTTCATAAAACGGGGCCCAGTCATATCCCCAATCAAGGTCAAAGCGGATGCGCTCGCGGAATTCCGCCTCGCTAATTTCGCGTCTCCACCACTCGTCGAGAATGTGCTGATCGCGGGCAAAAATGGTTTCCACACCGAGCACCACCGGACGGTCGCCGGGCTGCACACGCTGTTCGAGCAGGGAAGCCGCAAATCTCTGCGCGGCGGGCAAAGCGTGATAGTCGCCGATGAGAACCGTGTCGGCATGAGTGACGGCACAGCTCAATTGCTGCTCGTCTAAAACAGACTTGTAGTTGCGGAAGGCGTTGCTGAAGTCTTTCAGATATTTGCGGCTGCCGTTGTGATCGTTGGCGCGGATTTCCCGCTCCACCCCCAACAGCGCGTGGACCTGCGCCTCAGTCCGGCGAAAACGTAGATTGCTGGTGGTGGCCATAGTTTCGTGCGCCGCAAAAAGCAGACTCCTCGCCAAAGTCAGGCTCGGAACTACAAGCTATTCAGCTTCTTGCACCAACCCTCCATCTTCAGCTGCATCACTTCTTCAAATCCTGCCACCTTGACTTCTTGTCCTCCGCATCCCTATGCTCCAGTCTTTGAAGATTCGCAAAGGAACCACAGAGGCCGCTTGCTTATTCATCCGCCGAAAAACCTGACCATCGCCACGACCGGCGCAAGCGGATCGTTGTTTCTTAAACATCTGCTGCTTGCCGTCGCAGCCGATGAGCGCGTTCAAACCGTAAACTTCATCGCCTCTGACAGTGGCCTGCGCGTTATGGCCGAGGAGCTTGGCATCAGCGGACGCAGCAACCTGGTCGCTCAAATCACCGGCCAGGCCTCGCCAAAAATTCATCAACAAGCCAACTCCGACATCGCCGCCAACGTTGCCAGCGGTTCGTATCCCGCCGATGCGATGGTCGTGCTCCCTTGCAGCATGGGAACGCTGGCCCGTATCGCCAACGGCATCGCTTCGCAACTTATTGAGCGAGCCGCCGATGTATGCCTGAAGGAAAAGCGTCAGCTGGTGCTCTGCGCCCGCGAAACTCCGCTCAGCAAAATCCACATCCGCAACATGTACCGCGCCGCCGATGCGGGAGCTACCATCTTTCCCTTAATACCGGCCTTCTATTACCAGCCCGCCACTTTGGATGCCATCGCCAGTGAGTTCGCTTACCGCGTGCTGGCGCATATCGGCCTGCCCCAAGCGGCCGCATTTCAATGGAAAAAAGACACTTAAATTAATAAAGATCAAGCACTTGGTGGGCGTGCAAGTTCTGGGGATATTCAGTGTAGAAACGCCGGAAGGACATTTACAGATTGCAAAGGGACATGTCCCAAAGAACGGATGCGGGAGACGTCAGATTGATTGGATTTATGTACTGCCGCGCAAGCTATCTTGACTTGTGGCACAAACATGTGTCACATTGAGGACATGCATTCTCTTAACATCCGGCAGCTCCGTGATACCCGCCGCCTGAAGTCCTGGCTGCGGCAGGGCAATACGGTGGAATTGCGAGAGCGCGACAAGGTCATCGCGCATATTGTTCCTGAAAAGAACGCGGAGAAACCGGCGCAATGGCCGGACTTCGCCGCACGCGCGAAAAAAATTTTTGGAGATCGCGTCCTGCCCGGCGCGGATATCGTAATTGAAGAGCGTGGCCGCTATTGACGGTTTACGCAGATTCAAGCTTTCTTGTCTCGCTGTACGTGACCGATCAGCATTCCCCTGTTGCGCGCCAACGCGTTTTGACAACTTCACGCATGTGGCTTACTCCACTTCACAATGCGGAATGGACCCATGCCATCGCTCAACATGTCTTCCGCAGAAGCTTGTCTTCTGCCGATGCCCATCAAATGCATGAACAGCTTGAATCTGATAAAGCTGCGGGATTGTGGCTGGAAGTTGGGATTCCCGATCAGGCTTTCTCATTGTGTGCCGATCTTGCCCGCCGCCACGGGCCAAAGCTGGGAATCCGCACTCTCGACAGCCTGCACGTTGCTTGCGCTCTAGAACTTAAAGCCGAAAAATTCTGGACATTCGACGAGCGGCAGGCAAAACTGGCGAAGGCCGAAGGACTGAAGAT
>Ga0134125_10002353_pt1 | contig 22511 bp, 16 predicted proteins | sample KB31751_FD_96464 | JGI IMG/M metagenome (GOLD analysis project Ga0134125, IMG submission 96464) | Terrestrial soil microbial communities with excess Nitrogen fertilizer from Kellogg Biological Station, Michigan, USA - KB3-175-1 | ecosystem: Environmental > Terrestrial > Soil > Unclassified ... | reverse complement strand
TATTCCCGTATTTGCTGCGAAACGTGGCGATTTCGCATCCCGATCAGGTGTGGAGCACGGATATTACCTATGTGCCTTTGCGGAATGGCTTCGTGTACCTGACGGCGGTGATGGACTGGTACACCCGGAAGCGCAGTACCTGCCCGCGGATCTGACCCAGGAAGTTCTGCACGCGATCGACGAACCCAGAAGCTACGCCGGGCGCGAGCGGGTTATCCTGATCGGTCCGCGCGGGCGGGCCATCATCAACGAGTTCATCGCCGCTGGGATGGTAGTCGATCCATCCGCCCCGCTGTTCTCACCGCGGCGGGCCCGCGAGGAACGCTTCGAAGCAATGCGAGCGATCCGGCAGACGCGGGTTCAGCCATCCCAGCCGAACCGCCGGAAGGCGAAACCGAAACTCCAACCGGCCGAAGGGTACACCGCCCACACCTATGCCCATGCCGTCCGCGTTGCCGCCGAGAAGGCATTCCCTTGCCGAAGCCGATGCCCCGCAAGCCGGGTGAATCGTGGTGCGCATGCGGGGGCGGTTGAAGACGAAGCACGGACCTGCGGTGAAGGAATGGCGCCGCGCCCATCACTGGCATCCGAACCGATTGCGCCATCTTTTTGGAACCGTCGTTCGCGAAAGTCACGGGCTTGAGCCGGTGCAATACCTGCTCGGCCACGCGAGCGCGAAGACGAGCGAGATTTACGCGGAGAACCGCGACGAGCCGTTTTAGCGGAGGTAGTTGAGGCCACCCACCGGAGCAGGATCGAAGCCGATCCAACGGACCTGCATTATCGGCTCAAATCCCGCTGAAAATAAGACGGCCTCGCTTTTTCATCTCCGGGAGGGCGCACCATTTTGGCCGCGCCATTCTCTTGTCTCTGCGGTTGTCACCCGGTATTGGTCGAAGTGAAGAATAACAGAAGCGACAGGGCATCGCGACGAAGGTTCGCTTTGCCGTTCTCGATATCGGCGCGGCATACCTTCGCGATTTCCTCCATGTGCCAGAGATGGTCCGGATCGGCGTGAACGCGGCCCTCGGTGGCGAGCAAATGGAACGGGGCCAGCTTGTAATCGGCCAGCGACTCGACCGGCCAACAGTATTGCCGGTACGCGGCTACGAACCGCGCGACGTTCTCTCCCCGCTGCCGGAAAACACGCCACCCGAACGGCTGCCGCGACAGTGGTGGAGACGGAGGTCGCTGGGAAGGCACGGTGTTCAGGTATGAAAGCAAGTTGAATTCTCTTACCGAACTCGTAAATGAAGCGCAGAACCGAGTCCTCGGTTCTTTCTCCTGGTCGCAAGGACCATGAACGACGCGTCGTCGACAGCACTTTGCCGAGCCTTGGATCGTGCGGCACATCTGTTGCCGGCGCAAGGGCCTATCGCCGTTTTTATCCACCACAACACGCTACACGCCTTCGAGCACGAACCGTTTGAGGACGCCGTTTGCCGCGGCGGCCGCGTCTTCGGCTGCCAATCGTTCCTCTCGGCAGCGCGTTATCGGGAGTCACTAGGCGCCGGCCGCATCAAAACAGACGAATTGCGCTCGGTGTTGGAGGAAGAGCTTCGCAAGCGGCCGGGCACGATCCCCGGTTCACTTGGCTCTCGCGAACGAATGTTGTTCACCATGTTGGAGCACCGACTGGCCGCCGGCTCCGCGGAAGAATTGCACTGGCATATGGCCGAGTCCGAGGCGTTGCTCAAAATGCAGCCCGGCACGCCGGCGGCGGCTCGGACCCTGCTTGGCGACTTGCTGGAATTGCTTTGGGAGGTCTGCCGCGAGGGAATTCGGCGGCTTCCCAAGCTAAATCCGCCGGAGCGCCAAAAGTTGGTGCGTCACCGCGACCTTCTGCTGCAAGTCGAAGGCATCGATCCCGATCTCTGGGTCCACGATCTCCTGATCCGGTTCACGGCGGCGTTCCTCGACCAGGGCGTTTCCCACTGGCCGCTGCCCGAGCGCGAGAAGGGGTTTCTGCATTCGTTTTGCGCACTGTATCGGCGGGGCGGTGGACCGCCCGACGCCTGGTTCCAGGGCGTGCCAGCCGAACTCGCGCGAATCCAGGACGCCAGTCTCGGCCCGATGCAAGTCATTGAGGAATCGCTGGCACGTTTAGGAATTCAAGCGACTGAGTGGGACGATTTCTTTGCCGCAACGCTGCTGGCCCTGCGCGGTTGGTGCGGCATGATCCGCGAAGTGGAAGCTCGCGCTGACCGCGTGGCCCACGCAATCCCGCCGGGGACTTTGCTCGAGTTCGTTGCCGTGCGGTTAATGCTCGATCGGTTTGCTGCGGATTACGCCGCGAAGAAGTGCGGGCGCCACGAGTCCCTCTCAGAACTGCGAGCCGCCCTGCGGGCGCAGATCCCGGCGCCGGTGGTTCCCGGAATCGAAGAACGCGCCTGGCCGGTATTTCTGCTGGCACAATTTCTTACATGGACTCCCGAGCAACTGCAGGGCTTATCCCGGGACGAGTGGGCGGAGTTTGTTCGCGAAATCGAGGCCTTCGACGGTCTCGAGCGGCGCCGCGTCTTTCACCTTGCCTACGAGCGGCGCTTCTACAATCGAACGCTCGATGCGTTGGCCCTCCACGAGCGTTACAGGCGGCTGGGGTTGCCGCGCTTTCAAGCGATCACGTGCTTGGACGAGCGAGAGGAATCGTTTCGCCGGCATTTGGAAGAGGTCGCCCCGGATTGCGAGACCTACGGCGCAGCCGGGTTTTTCGCGGCCCCGATGTATTATCGCGGCGCGGCGGATGCCCACTTCGTGCCACTTTGCCCGATCGTCGTGGTGCCGCGACACTGGGTCGAAGAACAAGTGGAGGCCGAACAGGAGGCGGACTATCGGCGGCAACGGCGGCAACAGCGAGCGCTCGGCGCCGCCGCCCACCGGGCCCACGTCGGCACTCGCTCGTTCGCGCTCGGCGCCATTCTTTCCGCCATCGGCGTACTCGCTTCCGTTCCGTTGGTTTTCCGCATCCTGTTCCCGCGCTTGACCGGTCGAATGCGCAAACACGTCGGCCGCATCGTCCATCCGCCGCGGCCGACGCGATTGAAACTGGAGCGAAACCCGGAATGCCAGCCGGGACCGAGCCCGGATTGCCAGGGGTTCAGTCTGGAAGAAATGACCGATCAGGCGGAGCGACTGCTTCGCGACATCGGCCTGACCGAGCGATTTGCCCCGCTTGTTTTCATTCTTGGCCACGGCTCATACAGCTTGAACAACCCGCACAAATCGGCCTACGACTGCGGGGCGTGCGGCGGCAGCCCCGGGGCGCCGAATGGCCGGGCCGCGGCGCAGATTCTTAACGACGACCGCGTTCGCCAGGCATTGAATCGCAGGGGGATCCGCATCCCGGAATCCACCTGGGCTGTTGGCGGCCTTCACAATACCTGCGACGATTCGGTGGCGCTGTTCGACCTCGACCGGATTCCCGAATCGCATCGCGAGGAGTTCGAACGGGTGCGATCGGAGCTTGACGAAGCGTGCGACCGCAACGCCCACGAGCGGTGTCGGCGCTTCATGTCGGCGCCGCTGACGATGACGCCCGCGGAAGCGCGGCGGCACGTGGAGGGGCGCAGCGAAGACCTGGCACAAACCCGGCCCGAACTCGGCCACGCCACCAATGCCGTTTGCCACGTCGGCCGCCGCGTCCGCATCCGCGGCCTCTTTTGCGATCGCCGGATTTTCCTCACTTCGTACGATCCCACGCAAGACGACCCCCAGGGAACGATTCTCGCCCGCGTCATGGCCGCGGTTTTTCCCGTCTGCGGCGGCATCAACCTCGAGTACTATTTCTCCCACGTCGATCCGCCCGGTTACGGCTGCTCCACCAAGCTGCCTCACAACATCACAGCTCTTTTGGGCGTCATGGACGGCGCCATGAGCGATCTCCGCACCGGCTTGCCCTGGCAAATGACCGAGATTCACGAACCAGTTCGCCTGCTCATCATCTGCGAAACCACTCCTGACGTGATGCAGCGAGTTCTCGCGAATGACCCGATGGGAATGACGCTGACCGAGAATGGCTGGGTGAAGTTGGCGGTTCAATCTCCGGAGACGAACGAGTTGCAGCTATTCGAGAACGGCGTTTTTCGGCCTTACGAAGCGAAATCGGAGCGGACGCCGGCTGCGAAATCCTCGTTCGATTGGTATCGCGGCCGCCGCGACCACCTGGAATTCGCCGAGATCGGCGTTCCCCGCGGCTAGTGGAATCGAAGGCGCCTATGCCAACCTCCGAACGGATTCTCTTTATCCTCGAAGTGCTCGTGGTGGCGGCGCCGACGGTGCTGGTGCTCCTGCTCGGGATTACGACGCTTCTCGATTCACGTCTCTCCGAACAAGCCACGGCGGGCGCCACCCGGCTGGCCGTCGGCGCCGGCCTCCTGGCCTGCTGCGGCGTCCTCGGCGTCATGATCGCCACCGGCACGCGGCACTCCGTCCTCGATCTCGGCAACTGGATCGAACTCCCCGGTGAAACCGGCCGCCGTCTCCACTTCGCCGTCAAGTTCGAGTTCGATCGCCTGTCCGTTCCCTTGGCGATGCTCTCGTTCGTTCTTTGCGGCGTCATCTCTTCCTTCGCCGCCAAGTACATGCACCGCGAAGCCGGCTACAACCGTTTCTTCACCCTTTTCGCCGTCTTTCTCACTGGCATGATCGCGGCGTCGCTTGCCGATACCATCGAGACGCTATTCACCGGCTGGGAATTGGTCGGGCTATCGAGCGTTCTTCTGATCGCGTTTTTCCAGGAACGGCCGGCGCCATGTCGCAACGGGTTCCGCGTCTGGGTGGTGTACCGCATTTCGGATGCGGCCCTTCTGCTGGCCGCGGTGGTGCTGCATCACATGACCGGCGAAGGGGACTTCGACAAGCTCCTGGGCACCGCGGCCTGGCCCTACGGCGAGGCGGCCGTGGAACCCAACGAAGCACTGGCGGTAGGCTCGTTGCTGCTGCTGGCGGCGGCGGGCAAATCCGCACTCGTGCCATTCTCCGGCTGGCTGCCGCGGGCTATGGAAGGGCCGACGCCATCCAGCGCCGTCTTCTACGGCGCGCTCTCGGTCCACCTCGGTGCGTTCCTCTTGCTCCGCCTCAGCCCGTTGATCGCCCTTTCGCCTTCGCTGGCCATCGCCATCATCGCGCTCGGGTTCGTTACCGCGGTTTATGCCTATCTCGTGGGATCGGTGCAGACGGATGTCAAATCGGTGCTATCGTTCGCGTCGCTGGCGCAGGTGGGAATGATCGTGATGGAAATCGGCCTCGGCCACTGGGCGCCGTTCCTGTGGTACGTGGCCCTCGTGCATCTGCTCGGCCATGCGTTCCTGCGGACGCTGCAGTTCGTCCGCGCATCGACGTTCTTGCAAGACGTTCGCGCACTGGAAAACGCAATGGGCGAACGATTGCCGCGGCCGCCTGGCTTGCTTCGCTTCGCTCAGCCTGACACCCGCGCCTGGCTTTACCGCTTCGCCCTCGAACGCGGCTACCTCGATGCCATCCTGATCGATTTTATCGTCCGGCCGTTCCTCCGGTTCTTCCAGTGGTGCGACCGGCTCGAACTCCGCTTCATCGACCGAGCCGACCGCGCTACGAGTCCGAACGACGAATCTTCGGGTCGTGAGGTGGGGCAACACGCATGATGCTTTTTCAACTCCCCTGGTTGGACCTGGCCATCGCGATTCCGCTCGGCGGCGCGATGGCCGCGACGCGGGCGCGCTCGGTCGAGGCTGCTTATCGCTGGAGTAAGGGGACCACGGCGATCGCACTGGTCACCGCGGTTCTGGCCGGCGTTGGTTTCGAGGCCGGATTCCCTCAGCAATCGAGGATTCTCGAAAACGGCTTCGCGCTGGATTCCCTGAGCGCCCTACTCTTCCCGCTGGCGTCCCTCTTGCACTTCTTGACCGTGCTGTCCACCGCGCGAAACAAGGCGCCGCGATTTTCCTTCACCGGGACGCTGGCCGGCGAATCGTTGCGGCTGGCGATCTTCGCATGCACCGAGCCGTGGCCCTTGATTGCACTGCTGACCGTGGAAACGCTCATCCCCTATTTCGAGAAGAACGGGACCACCCGCTCATTGCGGCTATTCGCCTGGCACATGGGCGCTTACATTGCACTGCTCATGACGGGATGGGCGTGCGTTGAAGGCCGAATTCCCGGCGGGCGCGGCGTCGGTTCCGCACTTCTCCTCGCCGCGGTGTTGGTCCGCTGCGGCGCCGTCCCCGTCCACACCTGGCTGGCGAGCTTATTCGCCCGGGGAGCGTTCAGTGCATCGCTCTTGTTCGCCACGCCGATGACGGGCGTGTACGCGGCCGTCCGTCTCGTGGTTCCCATCGCTCCCGACTGGATCCTGCAAAGCCTGGGTGTTGTGTCGCTCGTCACGGCGGCGTATGCGGCAGGGATGGCCGTCGTGCAGCGCGACGCCCGCCGCTTCTTCGCCTTCCTCTTTCTTAGCAACGCGTCGTTGGTGCTGGTCGGCCTGGAACTGCACACGTCGCTCAGCTTGACGGGCGCACTGGCGCTGTGGGCCTCGGCGGCACTGGCGCTCTCCGGGCTGGGCTTCACGCTGCGGGCGGTCGAAGCCCGCCTCGGCCAGATGCCGCTCGACCGCTTCGTCGGCCTCTACGATCATTCACCGGGGCTTGCCGTCGGCTTCCTGCTCACGGGGTTAGCCAGCGTCGGCTTTCCATGCACGCTCGGCTATGTCGCCGCCGACCTGCTCGTGGAAGGCGCGGTCGAAACCCACCTGGCTCTCGGAATCATCGTGGTGCTTGCGACGGCTATCAATGGAATTGCCATCGTCCGCGCCTATTTGTTGCTCTTCACGGGACGGCGGCACGAGTCGACGGCGCCCCTGGCCATCACCGGGCGAGAACGGGCGATGGTGCTGGCCGTGGCCAGCCTGATCCTGGGCGGCGGCTTCGTTCCGCAACTCCTCGTCGTCTCCCGCCACGCCGCGGCACAGGAAGTGTTGAACATCCGCTTCGCAAACCTTGGACCCGACCTATAGGAGGCGGCTTGTCCTCCACCGTCCCGCCGCACGAGGCCTGGGCTGCGGCGTTCAAACATGGGCGGCGGGGATGGCTCACCTTGGCGGCCGCAACATGGCCTCGACGTCGTGTTGAACCAGCAGTCCAATTACGAACGCTCAGGATTCCGCTACGCGCACAAACACATCCGCCACGAGGGCATTGGCGGCGGCGAAGTGCCCGATGGAGTGGTGAAGCTATCCACCGTACCGTTCAGCGAAGTCGCGGCTTACGACCGAACCTGATTTCCTGCGGCGCGTCCCGATTTTTTGCGGCGCTGGATCGCACTCCCGGACTCCGCCGCGTTCGCCGTGGTGAGCGAAGGGCCGTTGCGTGGTTACGGGGTGATCCGATGCAGTATCGACGGCCACAAGATTGGTCCGCTGTTCGCCGACGATGCCGTGGTCGCCGAGACGCTGTTGCAGGCGCTTTGGGGATCGGCTCCCGGATCGCGCGCGTGCATCGACATCCCCGATGCGACGCTGAATCCGTTGGCGGAGCGGTTGGTTCACTCGCTTGGCACACGCGAGCTATTTCGCACCGCTCGGATGGACACGTCCGGGGCGCCTGTTGTGGCGGAGAACCGGATTTTCGGCATCACGACGATGGAACTGGGATAGTGCCGAACTGCGTTCAATAGAACAAGCATGGCGGGAGGACGGCGATGGCTGAAAACAAGACGAAGGCGACGGACGCAAGCGTTGGAGATTACCTCGCGACAATCGACGACGAAGCCCGGCGCGGAGACTGCGAGGCCTTGGTCGACCTGATGGCCAAGGCGACGAAGCAGCCCCCGCGAATGTGGGGCGCCAGCATCGTCGGCTTTGGGAGCTACCACTACCGATACGCCAGCGGCCGCGAGGGGGACGCCTGCGTCGTCGGATTCTCGTCTCGGAAGGGCGATATTAGCGTATACGGGCTTAATGCCGCTGCCGGCGCCGCCGACCTACTGTCGAAGCTCGGAAAGCACAAGACCGGGAAGGGCTGCGTGTATATCAAAAGGCTCACTGAGATCGACTTGAAAGTCCTTGCGATGCTCGTCGCTAGCGCGGCGGCGAATCGTTCGCTCGGGCTTGCCGGCGGCAATTAGTCAGAATGGGAACTCTTGATCTCTCCTCGATCACGAAGAGAACACGTAAGCCCGGCGACGGCGCATCGCTGGCAACATAGTGCAGCCCAAGCGTGCAAAACGGCATTCAATCGCCGGTGCGACTTGAAGTCGCTCGTAAACTTCATCACTTCTGCAGTCCTGCTTGGCCTGCTCTCGGTCCGCCGCAAGCAGTGCCGTCGCAGCGCGGCACACCGCGGCCTGACACAGGCTATCGCGGTCGGAGCGGGCCTGCTTCTCCCAAAGGTCGAACCTTGAGGCAGGAGGAATGCGCGGGGGACGTTCGGTTCAACGACGGTCAAGTGCGTCAAATGCCAGGTAATTGCTACCTGGTTATGATCTGAACCAGAGTATTCATTTTGCGAGTCTTCACGCTAATCTCTGTTTGGAGTTCTTCGATTCGAGAAACTTCTCTTTGTCGCCGAGCCTCGTCCAGGTGTTTATGTAGCCTTGCGATTTCTTCTCTGACCCGCGGGAGGCGCTCGACAGCGTTCGCCTTTTCCCATTGCCTGTGATGGGCTGCCAGCAGTTCGCCCCGCCTTAACGTCGCCACATCGTTCCACTGCCCAGACAGTTTCAAAGTATCAATCAGGCACTTCAGACAGTTTGCGCGCGCCCAAGGCGTCTCCTTCCTCATGCAAGCGTCGAAAGATGCATCGATCGATGGAATCCGCCCTGTGGGGTTGCATTGGGTTTGGCCGGGCCAATCTGGTTCTCTTGCATTTGGGAACATCCGCCGAAATTCGGCGTTCATCCGCGGGATGACTCGCGGGAGTTCGCCTCCAAGGCGATTGGCGACTTTGATAAGGGCATACCGCGCGAATAACTCGCGCGGGCTTGCGCCAGATCGGTCGGTTTTGAATTCCAGAAACCTGACCATGTGGGCGCGACGTGCATTGATGGTCTGCAACCGATCCGTCGCGGTCTCCAGGGTACATCGCTCATGAATCAAGGCGTCGGCAATCTCATCGCCGGCCTCCGATAAGCGAATCGTCCGTTCGAGCTCTTCTTTCAATTCATCTTCTTTCGCCTGCTCTTTCAAGAGTCGGGCGAGTTCCGCGTCCGGCCGTTGTCGAGAGACTCCGAACGCGAGTATCGACAAGCCCGCGATAACAACGACGATCGCGCCTGGGCGGTACCGCATACACGTCTCCCGCGAGATCATTGACTGAAACAACAATGGTTCGGCAAGATTCGCGTCGCACAACCGGCCACGTCATTTGCTAACTTTCAGCAATCGGGCGATCTCCTTGTCGAGTTCGGGGGCGCCGGCGTGGTGGAATCGGCGGACCACGATCCCCTCTTGGTCGATCAGGATCACGGTCGGGACGGCGTGAATGCCGTACGCCCCGAAGACACCCTTCTTGCCTTTACCGTCGAGCGCAACTGGCAGGTGCCCGGCCTTCGTCTTTACTGCGTCCGGCACTTTCCTCAGCGCCTCGTCCACGTCGTCCTCGCTGTTATCGTGAACGGTCAGCACCGCGAGCCCCTTGTCCTGGTACCTGTCCGCGAGTTTCGCCAGGTCCGGCTTGTGGTGAAGGCAGAGCGTGCAGGCGTGGCTCCAGAAATCGAGTACGACGACCTTCCCCCGTAGCTCCTTGATGGTCAGCGGATCGACGTTCTTCCATCCGGCAATGCCCTCTAACTCGGGGGCCGGCTTGCCGAAGAGTTTTGTAATCTCGCTGGCCGGCAGGTCGATGGTGCCGAGGTCGAGTTTCGTCTCCCCCTTCTCTATCGTCACCGTCTTGTAAGTCGGCTCGAACGTCGCTCCCCGACTGCCGTTCGCCGTGCACTGCAGTTGGTACTGGCCAGGAGGAAGATCGAAGGCAAATGCTCGTTCCTTCGACAGCGACTCGCCGATCCGATTTCCGTCCGAAGTCTTGAACGCGTAGACGATCGACCGCTCCACCGCGCCGCCCGCCTTCGCGTATTCGGTGCTGATCACCTTGCCGGTGACCCGGCATGATCCGGCAACGGCCGGCGCCGGAACTGGAATGCTCTTCACCTCACTCTTCTTCTCCCTGCTCTTCTCAGCGCCTCTGCTCTTCGCCGTGACGCGATCGAGTGAGAAGGTGTACAGTGTCGTGCCACTGACAGTCGCGAATCCCTTCGGACGGCCGTGCTCTGGGTGCTCCAGACGCAGGCAGATGCGAGCCTCATCGCCGCGAACGAAGTAGATTCCCTCGAATGTCTTGCCGTTCATCGCCCCATCGAGCAACGTGACATCGATCGCTGTCGGCGTCTGAGTCGGGTCGATCTTGAACGAAAAATCGCCGACAAACAGCACCTTCAGGCCCTTCACTTCGGCCTTGCCATCCGCGAACGTGATGCGTGCGTCCGCGAGTTCGTCGCGATCGAAGAGCGGCTTGCCGTCCGTCTCGACGTGCCGGACCTTCCACGTTCCGGCGAGCCGTCGGGCATCTCGGTCGGCCGAGTCTTTGGTTGTGATTGGTGAGTCGGCTGCCGCCGCCGCACTCATCGGGAGCGGACCAGAACGGCCGGATTCAACGACGGCAGCCAGCGCCATCGTCAAGGCGGCGGGAAGCAGAAGAGTGAGTTTCGAGATGAGCAAGGCTCGCGAGCCTCCACGAATGAGACCGATGACGGAACTGGACACCATGCCCGGCGGCAGCGGACCAGCGGCGAAGAGGGAAACGACCCTGGCGGTTTCCGCTGCCAGCGCGGGCGGAACGACCACTGTCGGAACGACCGCGGCTGCCAGCAGTACAGTCGGTCCGAGGCCGCGACGGTCGAATCTCTTGCGGAGCATCTCCCGGCCCCGTTCCAGCCGCTTCTTGACCGCCGCCGAAGAGAGTCCGAGGGCCTTGGCCGCCCGCTCCTGGGTGAACCCGTCGAGGTAGCACAGTACGAGCACCGTCCGGTATCGTTCGCTCAGGCCGGCAAGTTCCTCGTGTACGGCCCGTCGGACCTCGGCCCAACGCAGATCATCGACGGCCGGCAGTTCCCTGGGCGGCGCCTGGGCCTCATGCTTGCGCCGTCGGGCGGCCCGAGTATGGGCCTTGAGAGCCGTACGGTATGCGACCCCATGTAGCCAGGCCGCGAGAGATTCCGGCCTGCGGATCAACCCGGCGCCTCGGACAAGCAGGAGGAAGGTGGCCTGGAAGGCGTCGTCGGCATCGGCGTGATTGCCGAGGACGGCCCGGCAGACATCGAGGACGATTGGCCCGTGGCGAGCGACCAGGGCGGCGAACGCCGCCTCGTCCCGGTCGGCGGCAAACCGACGCAGGAGTTCGGCATCTGGAAGCCCGGCCGCCTCGCGACTGGCGGAGGCGTGGACGATTCTCCGGAACAAAGCTTGCAAGGTCGCATCGGCCATTCGGGTCCACCGTGTGCGGCAGTATCACTTCATAGTGCCCGCCCGGGCAGGAATGGCGACAAAAAAATGGACGGATCGGCCGGAGGCTTGCTGCGAGAGCCGGCTGCCGCCGCCACGAGAAGAAGATCGTCTGGGCTACAAGGTCGTGGCATCAATCACTGGCCGACGTTCACATCGTTACAATACTCTCGTCCCTTCGGTCAGCATGCCGTACTCGGTCTGGCGACATGTTGACGATTTCCGACCTGCCTGCTGCTTAAACAGGAGTAAAGACGAACGAAATGGCCACTCCGGATGCGTTGGATGAGGCCCTGGACTCCGTGGGCTGGCGGTTCAATGACTCTTACGCGCGGTTGCCGAACATCCTGTTCGCTGAAAGCGAGCCGGCCCGGGTGCGGGAACCGCGAGTGACGATCCTGAACCACCAGCTTGCGAACGAACTCGGTCTTGACATCACCTCACTTTCGGCTGACGCCGCCGCGGCTCTGTTCGCCGGCCAGACACTGCCGAGCGGATTCCGACCGATCGCCCAGGCTTACGCCGGCCATCAGTTCGGCGGCTTCACCATGCTCGGCGATGGCCGCGCCATTCTGCTGGGCGAACATCGGACGCCCTCGGGCCAACTCGTCGATATCCAGTTGAAGGGCTCGGGGCGGACGCAATTCTCGCGCGGCGGCGACGGTCGTGCTGCTCTCGGGCCGATGCTCCGCGAGTACATCATCAGTGAGGCCATGGCCTCCCTCGGCATTCCCACCACCCGGAGTCTCGCGGTTGTCGCCTCGGGCGAGCCGGTCTATCGGGCGACTCCGCTGCCGGGTGCGATTCTCACCCGCGTGGCTTCCAGCCATATCCGCGTCGGGACTTTCGAGTATGCGGCTCGGAGGGGCGAAGCGACCTTGCGAGCGCTGGCCGACTACGCCATCGAACGCCACGACCCGAAACTGGTCGATGCACCTGGGAAGTACTTGGAGTTCTTCCGCGCGGTTGTTGACCGACAGGCCGCACTCGTCTGCCGATGGCAACTCGTCGGCTTCGTTCACGGTGTGATGAACACCGACAACGTGGCGATCTCCGGGGAGACGATTGACTATGGTCCGTGCGCATTCATGGACGCCTACCACCCGGACACGGTGTTTAGCTCGATCGACCATGCTGGCCGCTACGCATACGGCAACCAGCCCAACATCACGCAGTGGAATCTGGCGCGGTTCGCCGAGACCCTGCTACCGCTCATGGACTCTAACCCGGAGCAGGCGGTCGCGGCCGCAAGGGAAGTTCTGGAAGACTTCCCCGTCCGGTTCGAGCGGTACTGGCTCGCTGGAATGCGGAAGAAATTAGGGCTCTTGACGCAAGAGGCCGACGACGCCGAGATGGTCACGGGGTTACTGTCCTGGATGCAGCGATCGCGGGCCGACTTCACCAACACATTCCGCGATCTCTCGGAGGGGCGGCTGGATGATGAACGGTATCTGCAGCCGGACTTTCAGGCCTGGCACTCGCGCTGGCTGGCGCGGCTCGAACGCGATGGGAAGCCGGTCGCCGAAGCATACGCCGTGATGCGAACCGTAAATCCGGCCGTCATCCCGCGCAACCATCGGGTGGAGGAGGCGCTGTCCGCCGCCGAGGGTCGCGACGACCTCTCGGTGCTGCACGGGTTGCTGGCGGTGTTGAGATCGCCGTACGAACTGGGCCGGGAGTTGACCCACTTTCGGGAGCCGGGCCCCGAGGGTTGCGCCTACCGAACCTTCTGCGGCACTTAGACCCGTGAAAAATGACGCGATGCTATTCGCGCTTGCCGCTCTGTGTAATCATCATCGTGGTTCCGCGCAGTCTCAGGAGTCGTAGTCGTACGCCAGAAGATCGGTCGACCTAGGCCGTTCCTCCACTCCGACAGCAAACTCGAAAGCCCGTGGAGATTGCCCGCACCGTCAGGAGGGCTTCTGCTCCGCCCGCTTGGTTCCCTTGAGACCGCGTTCCTTGTATTGGTTGAGAGCCTTGTCGATGCTCTTGCAAGCTTCCATCAGCGGGTTCTTGTCTATGTCTCCGATTTCGTCCAACTCAATAGATACCTGGTTGGTTAGCGCGTTTGAGAACGGGTTTTCGAAGTGGTGAAGGTGATACTGACGGAACATGCACTTTGGGTTACCGGTATCGCGGCAGACCAGCGTCTGGGTCGAGAAGGCTTCGACGGTCAGCGTGTACGGGTCGATCAGCGCTTTGCCTTGACCGGTCAGAAAGATACCGAAGATGGTCGGCGGGTGAAGGACCACGTGAATGCTCACCCGGTTCGGGGCAATCTCCTTGAATGCCTTGCAGTACTTTCCGAACGCCTCGCCGATCTCGCCGACGATCATCTGAAAATCCCGCCCCTCAACGAACGCTCGGAGTACGGCGAAGGCCGGGTGCGTGAGCAGAATCCGGGCCTCGGTTCCGCCCTGGATCCGTTTCTTCATCGCCTCGAACGTCTCCGGGTGCATCGTGAGAAGCCCCTTCAAAGACGATCCCGTCAGGTCGATGCGGTTGCGCTCTCGGTCGATGTATCGGTGGAACGATTTCAGGGCCTCGTGGCGGTCCGGATAGACGTCTTCTACCCCTCCCCCGTGGAGGTTCTTAATCTGCTCTAAGAACCGGGACACCGTGTCCCCGGTCCCGTTCATTTCCTCGGTCAGGAAGTATTCGACATCCATCCCGTAGTTCCGGAGCCGCGCCAAGTGGTTAGCGGTGATCTTGTCCGGGTCGTTCTCCAGGAGGCTCAAGTCCTGTTGGTAGTTCAGGCCCAGTTTCTTGGCCATCTCGGCCTGGGTCCACCCGCGACGGATCCGAAACTCTTTCAGTCGCTGACCGTAATGAATCCTCTCCTCGGGTTCCTGGATGTCCGTGTCCGGCGGCGGGGCTTTGGGTTTTCGCGGCATTGGGACTCGCTGGGGTTGGGGGTGGCGACCCCGATCCGGAGGTCGGACCGGGATCGTGGGTCACTTGTTCGTACCGCCGAGTACGCGGACGGTCTCATCCCAGACCCGCTGTTTGTCGGCCAACTCTTCCCAGCAGTGGTCGATCCGCTCTTTGTAAGCCAAACCGTACCCGATTGCCCGGCGGGCTAACTCTTCGTCGTCGAGTTGGCTCGGGGGTTCGTTGTTCGGGTTGGACTCGGAATACGTGATGATCTGGTGGATGACATTTAGCTCGGGGTCGTTGGCCACGGAGGCGGCACCCTCGTCCTTCAGTCCGGGCTTCTCAGCACCGTCCACGTTCGGGGCGAGGTCGTCCCGCGCGGGGGTCATGCTGGTTTTGGTCGGTCCCGAAGGCGGGACAAGCGGGATCGTGCCATTGGCGAACATCGTAGCTTCCCGTGAGAGGTGAGGAAGGGAGCCAACTGACCACATAGTATCCGTAACCATCCGTGCGATGCAAGTGTTTGCGCGAAAATTCCGTAGCAACCTGTAATCGAGATTCTGGACCCGGCGTGAACCGGGCGATTACAAGCGATTACGGTAGAGTGTTACTTTAAGGCCATGAGGCAGACTTCCTACATGTTGGAACAGACCGGGACCGAGCGTCAAACGGCTTTCGTGCCACAAGCAGCATGCCTACGTGCAGTATGCCGGTCTTTAGCTATTGAGAGTAATCAAACTAAAGCCATGGAGCCAACCAGCCCCACGCCTCTCCCCACTGGGGAGAGGCCGCAATCTCGCGCCAGCGAGATTGCGGGTGAGGGGTCTTGTTGCATGAATACAACCCCTCACCCGGTTTGCTCGCTGCGCTCGCAAACCACCCTCTCCCCAACGGGGAGAGGGTCAGAATGGATGGTTGGTAATATGTCATTACATTGATGATCATCAGTCAATGGCGTCGAAGTGAACAAGAGATTCACCAACTTTCGAGCTGCCTACCCCGCTCATTCCACGAAGATGAATTCCTTGGCGTTAAAGAGCACGTGAGCCAGGTCGGTCCAGGCGTTCGCGTCGTCCTTGAGGAACGCCGTTGCGGCCGCCACTTCGTCGCTGTCCGGGGCGCGGCCGAACACCGCCTCGTACATTCCGCGAATGCGCTCCTCCGTCGAACCCGGCAAGCCCGTCACGCGCTTCGCCCACCGCTCCGCTTGTTGAAGCACGAACGGATTGTTCAACATGGCCAGCGCCTGCGCGGGCACGTTGGACACGGTGCGCCGGCCGATGGTCGTGAACGGCGTGGGGTAATCGAAGGCGACGAACATCGGGTTGAGGAAGTTGCGGCGGACCTGGAGATAAAGGCTGCGGCGGCCGTTGCCGTCGAGCGGACCCGAAGCGGGCCGGCCGCGACCGACCTGATGCTCCGTGAGGTACGGCAAGACGCCGGGCCCTTCCATCGCGCGATCGAGTCGCCCCGAGACGAGAAGGATGGCATCGCGAATGGACTCGGCCTCGAGGCGGCGGACGTTCTGCCGATAAAGCAACTTGTTCTGCGGATCGGTCGTTATGGCCTTGGTCGCGATTTCCGGCGTCGCTCGTGACGATTGCTTGTAAGCGGAAGAAGTGACGATGAGCCGATGCATCTGTTTCACGGACCAGCCGCGGCGAACAAACTCCGTCGCCAGCCAGTCGAGCAGTTCCGGGTGCGTCGGCGGCTGCCCCTGGTAACCGAAATTGTCCGGGGAACGGACGATCCCTTCGCCGAAATGGTGCGCCCACAAGCGGTTCACGAGTACGCGCGCGACGAGTGGGTTGGCGGGGTCGGTAACGGCGCGGGCGAGGTCGCGGCGGCCGCTGCCTGAACCAGTGAAAGGCGGTTGGCCGAACGCTTCGAGGAACGCCCGCGGCGCCTCGACGCCCGGTGTCTTGTGGTTGCCGCGAATGAAGATTCGCTCGTTGTGGCCAGCGCCGTCGCGCATGGCCGGAGCGCGGCGCGGTTCGGGAATCTTCGCTTCCAGCTCGCGAAGCCGTTCGAGCGCTTTTGGATCGTCGTCTTTTCCTGGCGCCCAAAGCGAAACTTTCGCGGCCGGTTCGCCTGGCGGCGGCGTCTCCGCGAACCACGCTTCGCTGATCGCAAAGTAACCGGGACCGTCGTCGAGCAGTTCCAAATATGCCGGCTGCCCCTTCCACATCTTCAGATCGAAGCCGACCCAGCGCAGTTCCTCGCCGTGGTTCACGGCTTGCGCCAGGCCGCCGTAAATCGGATTCTGGATCAGTTGAATGCCGTTCAGGATGAGTCGGGCCTTGGCGTCGCGGCCGGCCATGCGAAGGAACAGGTATCGCTGGTCGATGGTGAAGGTCGGCGACCGCAATGCCGCGGAGAGCTTTCGGACTTCGCGGCCGCTGTGTGGGAAGCCGGAGCCGGCTTCGAGGCGTAACCCGAGCCCCGAGGCATCCCAGCGCTTCCGCCAGCCGGCGCCGAACCGCTCGAAGGGGACCGCTTTCTCGCGCCATGCATTCGCCCCTGTTTCCAGGGCTTTTTCACCGTCGCGGCTCGCTAGCCCATTCTTCACTGCGGCAATTTCGTCGAGCACCTGCACCGAGGCTTGCGGGTCGTTGATGTCGCCGCGCTGAAAGCGGGAGCTGGCGAGCACGCCGAACAGCGCGTAGTAATCGCGAGTGGCGATCGGATCGAACTTGTGATCGTGGCAGCGGGCGCAGGCAATCGTGAGGCCGAGCACGGCCTTGCCGAACACATCGATCTGATTGTCGATGCGGTCGGCGTAGTCGCCGCGCGAATCGACGGGTGAGTGCTTCGATTCGCCCAGCCACCAGAAGCCGGTCGCCGCCAGCGATTCGTTGGAACCGTCCTTCGAATTGCGGCGCGGCTTATCGAGCAAGTCGCCGGCGATGTGCTCGGTGAGGAACTGGTCGTACGGCACGTCGGCATTGAAGGCCCGCACCACGTAGTCGCGGTAGCGCCATGCCCCCTGGATTTCGAAATCGAATTCGTGGCCGAAGGTTTCGGCGTAGCGAACGAGATCGAGCCAGTGGCGGCCCCAGCGTTCGCCGTAATGCGGCGACGCCAGCAACCGATCGATGACTTTTTCATAAGCGTCCGGCGAATGATCGTGGGCGAAGGCATCCAGTTCAGCAGCGGTGGGCGGCAGGCCGACCAGGTCGAAGTAGAGCCGGCGCAGGAGCACGCGCTTTTCCGCCGGCGGGGCGAAGCCAAGCCCGGCCGCGGCCAACTTCCGCAGCAAAAAGGCATCGATCGGCGACGCGTTTTTCGATTCCGGAACGGCCGGCGAGCGGATCGGCTGGAACGACCACTGCGCCTTGGCCCGCGCTTGCAAATCGAACTTAGCGGCAGCGCTGCCCTTCGCGACGGTCTCGGCTGGCCACGGCGCCCCGCCCTTTACCCACGCCGTCAGAATCGCGATCTCGCCGGCGGCCATCTTCCCCTTCTTGGGCATCTTGATGTCGCCGTCGTAGCGAATGGCGCGGATGATGGCGCTCTTGGCGGGGTCGCCGGGTTGCAGCGCGGGGCCGCTCTCGCCCCCCTTGCGCATGGCGTCGCGCGAATCGAGCCGGAGGTCGCCTTTCTGCTTCTTCGCGCCGTGGCAGGTGAAACAGTTGGCCACGAGGATCGGCCGCACCTTCGCTTCGAAGTAGTCGTTATCGATGGGCGGATCAGCGGCGCGGAGTGGCGCGGTTGAAAAGAGGGCAAGAAGACACGCGAACGACCGCACCATGACGAACCTCTCCGACCACCGGGGACAGGTCCATCCTACTCCAAACCGAATGGCGAATCGACCTTGGGGAAATCAGGGATTAGCTGATCCGCGCCTCGGATCGCTCTGACCGATCACAGAATGCCAAGGATGCCACAATGCCAACGCACCGATTTGGCATCCTGTGGACGACCGCTTCGGTGGGTCGCGGCAGGTGTCTATTCGCCGAGCGGCACGCAAATGGCCTGCTTGTCGTTGCGGGCGAAGATGCAGCCCTCGGCGAACGCCGGATGGCTCCAGACGGCCTTGCGGCCGTTCAGTGCCGTGCAGGTCGGGTCGAGGAGGTGGATGCGGCCGGCCTCGGTGTATCCCTCGGGCGTGAATTTGCCGATGGCCAGGTCGCCGGTTTCGGAGAAGGTATAGAAGCGGCCGTTGGCGGAATTCTTGACGATGAAGGCGGTGCCGCACGGCGCCGTGAAGCCCGGCGGCACGTTCTTCCCAAAGATCGGTTCGAAGGATTCCCACAAGCGCCGGCCGGTCTTCAGATCGACGGCCCGGAACATGCCGGGTTGGTCCGCGGCGTAGATTACGCCGGCTTCCACGAATGGCGTCATGTTGACGGGATAGACGCCATCCTTCGCGGTCGGGCCGCCTTTGCCGCGCCACACCTCGGCGACCTTGGTCGGGTCTTTCGGATCGAGCTTCACGGTGACGCCGACGTTGCCGATGCCGGCGGCGAAGACGCAATCGCCGTGCTTGCGCGGGCTCATGATCGACATGCCGTGCTTCGGTTCGAGCGGCACCGACCAGAATTTCTTGCCGGTCGCCGGGTCGATAGCGTGAAGCTTCTTCGGCGTCCAGATGACGAGCTGCGTCGTGCCGGCGGATTCAATCAAGACCGGCGAATTGTAGCCCGGAGAATCGCAAACGATCGCCCGCCACCGCAATTGGCCGGTGTTCTTGTCGAATGCCATGACGCTGCCTTCGTTCTGGCCCGATCGGCCGCCGACCAGGCAGATCAGCAAGTCCTTGTAAATGATCGGATGGCCGGCGAATCCCCACATCGGCACCGAAACGCCATAAGCGGCCGGGAATTCCCGCGACCAGATGAGTTGCCCTTTGCCGTTAACGCTCTTCTCGGCATCGAGGCAGCAGAGGTGGCCCATCGCGCCGAGCGAATAAACCTTGCCGTCGTGCACGAGCGGCGCACAGCGCGGGCCGCACGGGTATTGCACCGCGTAAACGACGTTGTATTCGTGCTTCCAGAGTTCCTTGCCGCTTTTGGAGTCGAGGCAGAGGATGCGTTCGGTGGCCGCGAGTTTGACCGGTGCGAACGGGTCGTTGGGGGCGACGGCGCCGGGGTTCAGCGTCTTGTCGGCGATGTAAACTCGGCCATTGGCGACGGCAGGGCCGGCATAGCCGCCGCCGACCGGCACGCGCCAGCGCTCCTTCGGCTTGCCCTTCTTGAAGTCCTTGCGGATACCGGTTTCGCTCCAGATTCCATCCCGCTGAGGGCCCATCCACTGGGGCCAATCGGCCGCCGATGCCGCCAGGGCGATGCTCAAGAGGCTCGCCGAAACCAGAAGCAGCCGAGGCATGTGGGCTCCGAAAGGCAAAGTGTGAGTGAGAGGCGTAGAAGGATACCGGCCGAATTCGGAGGTCTTTCGCGCTCCGGGTTGGGTCGCGGCTATGCAAGAATGCCCTTGACCACGGTGCCGCCTTTCACGTCCGTCAGTTTCATGTCGCGGCCGGCGTAGCGGTACGTCAGCTTCTCATGATCGAGGCCGAGCAAGTGCAGCACGGTCGCGTGCCAGTCGTGGACGTGCACTTTGCCCTCGGCGGCCTCGAAGCCGTAATCGTCGGTGGCGCCGTAGCGGAGGCCGCCCTTCACGCCGCCGCCGGCCATCCACAACGTGTATCCCTTGGCGTTGTGGTCGCGGCCGTTGCCGTTCTGAGCCGTCGGCGTGCGGCCGAACTCACCGCCCCAGATTACCAGGGTATCCTTCAATAAATCCCGCTGCTTCAAGTCCGTCAACAGACCGGCGATCGGCTTGTCAATCGCGGCACACCGCCCTTCGAGAGCATCTTTCAGGTTCTGATGGTGATCCCAGCCGCCGAGGGTCACTTCGACGAAGCGGACGCCGGCTTCGATAAACCGGCGAGCGAGGAGGCATTGTCGCCCGAAGTTGGCGCCGCCGCCAATGTCGTACATCTCCTGCGTCGCCGCGGTTTCCTGGGACACGTCCATGAGTTTCGGCAACTCGGCCTGCATCCGGAAGGCGAGTTCGTACGACTCGATCATCCCTTCGATGCCGGGGGCGTCGCCACCGTCGGCCAGGGCGTTGCGATTGAGCGATTGCAGGAAGTCAAGTTGGACGCGCTGAAGAGCGGGGCCGCGGCGTGGGTTCTTCAAGTTGCTGACCTGGGTGCCGCCCTGCGCACTGAAGCGATTGCCGCCGATCTTGGTTCCCTGGTAAATCGCGGGAAGGAACGAACTGCCGTAATTGGCGGGACCGCCGTTGTTGCTCGGCGGGGCGAGCGTGATGAACCCCGGCAGGTTGGCGTTCTCCGTGCCGAGGCCGTACAGCACCCACGCCCCGAGGCTCGGCCGCGGGAACTGAAAGATGCCGCAGTGCATTTGCAGGAACGCCTGCGGATGGTTCGGCAAGTCGGTCTGCATGCCGTTGAGCAGGCAGAGTTTATCCGCGTGTTTGGCGACTTCCGGGAAAAGGCTGCTGATCGGCAGGCCGCTTTGGCCGTGCTGTTTGTATTCCCACTGCGATCCGAGCAGTTTGGCCCCGAAGAGGCGGCCGCGATTGTACGGTTTGCCGGTATCCGCCTGGAGCTTCGGTTTATAGTCGAAGGTATCGACGTGGCTGGGGCCGCCCTCCATGCAGAGGAAGATGACGCGCTTGGCCCGGGCCGGGAAGTGAGTGGCCTTGGGCGCCAGCGGTTCCTTGGCGGCGGCGCGGGCGGCCTGTTCGTGGGCCAGCGCCACGAAGGCGAGGTAGCCGAACCCGGACGCGGTGGACTGCAGCAAGCGGCGTCGCGAGACCATGGGAGGCTCCGGCTTGGTTCAACCGACGAGCAACAAGAGTATCGTTAATCCAATCGCCGCGGCGGCGAAAGCCCGCCGGACCGATCGCGATCGATGGACCCAGTGCTCGCGCGGCAAGCGCCCCAAATACAAGCTAATGAATACGCCTATGACGGCGCCGCACAATGCCGCGATACTGACGGCAAACCCGAAGACCTCAATTCCTGGCGCGTAGGTAATCGCCGACGCCACGAGAAACAGGAGCGCGAGTATGCCCGTGATGTACCACGATAAAGCATTGAGCGACATCTTCGTCCCAGCGGTTCGGACTCCAGAATGCTCTCCGGGAGCCCCGAGCCATCACCACTTATTTCTTGGCCTTGGTCCGTTTCTTATTGGGCCGTTCTTGAAGCTTTCGTTTCGTCTCCCGGAGAAGTGCATCGCGGAGCAATCGCAAGGTATCTCCTGCCGTGGGCGAGCCGGCTTCCAAAATTCTTTGATTAAAGGATGCCGTAAGCTCGGCATCAGTTAGTCCCAGTTTGGCTCGAATGTATCGCCGCATTTCAGCGGGCGATTCCTTGCCGATCATATTAGGCTCCTCAGCAGTTCGCGTATCTCATCCGCAATCGAATCCACTATCACCGAACCGACCAGCGACGCGAGAATCTCCTCCGCACTTTCATTCCATGAGGCAGGTATAATCCGCTTCAGCCGTTCGTGGCGTGCAATCATCTGGTGGCCGCACTCATGAGCGATGATCGCCTCCCAGACGGCGTGCGATCTGCACGATCCGACGTCGCCGCTTTGTAAATTCAAGGTCTGAAATCGGTTCGGGGCGACGCCGAGCCATCGCCTTATTCTACATCATTTCCGATATTGAAACTCGGCGCTGGCGAGCATCGCTTGCGCGAAGGCGGCCCAGGCTTCCTTCTCCAAAAAGCGGCGCGGTTCGCCATCCTTACGGGCCGCGGCCTTGTAAGCCTCCAGGAACTCGCCGGCGGCCTTCAGTTCCTTTTCCACCGGCGAGCGGCCGAAGAACAGCAAGTAAGCTGCACGGATGCGCTCCGTCTCGGTCGTGGTTTCTTTGAGCAGCCGATCGGCGGCGGAGTCCGCGGCCCGCAGCATGAACGCATTATTCAAGAGATACAGGCCCTGCGCCGGCACCGTGGTGATCGGCCGCTCGGCAACCACCAGACTGGGATCGGCGGCATCGAACAGGCTCATCGCCTCCGGCAGATTGTCCCGCACCACGGGCAGGTAAACCGATCGCGTCGAATTCCGTGGGTCGTTGATCGCACTGGCGGCCTGGCTGCCGAAACGCGGGCCGCTCGTTGGCCCGTCCCCCTGTCGGGCGACGGCCGAGCCGAGCGGCGGTTGAAGCTCCAAGAGGCCGCTCGTTG
>Ga0134125_10002352_pt1 | contig 22513 bp, 13 predicted proteins | sample KB31751_FD_96464 | JGI IMG/M metagenome (GOLD analysis project Ga0134125, IMG submission 96464) | Terrestrial soil microbial communities with excess Nitrogen fertilizer from Kellogg Biological Station, Michigan, USA - KB3-175-1 | ecosystem: Environmental > Terrestrial > Soil > Unclassified ... | reverse complement strand
TCGTGCACTGCGGTGACCTTTTCCACTTTCACTACTCCCGTTTCGGTATCGACTGCCACTTCGGCGAACTGCACGCCGCCGAGCGTGACGTGAGCCCTGGCGTAGTCGGGAACGCGCTTGGCCCGCGCGGCGATCTCGTCGGTCTTGATCTTCGCTGCCGCTTGCTTGAACGTCAGCGATTTGCCTCCGTTCTTGGCGACGACTTTGCCATCCTGCAGCGCCAGATTGTCGGCACTCGTCCCCAAAGCGGGAGCGACCTGCTGCAGCAATTGAACTTTGGCTTCGTGCGCCGCATTGCGCGCAGCAGGAGTGATGGAACTTGTCGTCATGCTTCCGCCCGACGGCGGGCCGGGTGGAAAGTGCGTGTCTCCGATGCGGATGTGAATATCGTGTGGCATGAGACCGAGTTCTTCCGCCACCACTTGCGCAAGAGCGGTACGAATGCCGCCGCCAATGTCCTGCACTGCCGAGAGCAGTTCGACGGAACCATCACGGCCAATGCGTACCTCGCAGGCGGAATCCATGCTGTTGATGCGGTACCAGACCGACTGCGCCACGCCCATTCCGCGCTTCACCGGACCAGGATCTGAACCGGCCTTGCGACGCTGCGACCAGTTCACAAGCCGCGCGCCAATGCGGCGCTCTTCGCGACGCGCCGGATGCGAGTCGTTCTTGTCGCGCAGATCCAGCGGGTCGACTCCGAGCTTCTCAGCGAGTTCATCGACCGCCTGCTCCAGCGCGAAGCATCCTTGCGGATGTCCGGGCGCGCGGAACGATGTGCCCGGCCCGGCGTTGATGAACACATCGCTCTCTTCCGTGAGCACATTCGGGCAGTCGTACATATTCTGCACCGGCCCGGCGGATCCAGCGCCAGTGGCTGTGCCCGCAGTTCCGTAGGCAGTGAGATGCAGCGCCGCCAGCTTGCTGTCCTCGCCGGCAGCGATGTGCAGCGTCTGTTCTGAATCGGGACGATTCCCCCCGAGCGCATGCTCCTCGCGACGGTGGTACATCAGCCGCACCGGAGCGCCGGTTTTCTGCGACAGCGCTGCGGCGATCGCTCCGGAGTTGCCGGCTCCAAACTTCGCTCCGAAGCCGCCGCCCATGTACTCGGTAATCACCCGCACTTTTGTCTTGGGCAGATGGAAGATCGCAGCCATCTCATCGCGCACGCTGCTGGTGGACTGTGTCGAGGCCCAGACGGTCAGCATGTCCGGCTTCCAATCGGCGACTACTCCGTGAGGTTCCAGCGCGGAATGCGTTTGCACCTGTGTGCGATAGGTGGCCTGGGCCTTGGCATGAGCGGATTCGAGTGCCGATTTGGGATCACCTTTGCCCTTATCGTTAGGGCCTAACGACGGACCGCGAACATTGCCGTGCTGCTGAACATCTTCACCTCCGCCGCCTCCGCCTGCGGTTTCGCCTTGGGCCGCGGCTCCGGGATAGACCGGAGGAGCGTCGGGCTTGCGCGCATCGTCGAGATCGACGACGAACGGCATTGGCTCATATTCGACCTTGACGCGCCGCGCTGCTTCAACTGCAGCCGGATATGAGGTCGCAGCAACAGCAGCGACCGGCTGGCCGACGAAGCGCACGGTTGGATATTTGCCGGATTCTTTGCTCTTGTCCCTGAGCTCAGCAACGTCATAGACGTGCTGCACCACGTGCACGGCTTTCACGCCGGGATAGGATTCTGCTGCGCTGGTGTCGACCGACTTCACCTGTGCATGCGGCTGCGCGGAGGGAACCAGCGCAGCGTACAGCATTCCGGGAAGCTGGATATCAGATGTGTACTTTGCCTGACCGGTGACCTTCATCCGGCCATCGATGCGGGTCGCAGGCTTGCCGATCACGCGCAACTCGGAGTTTGCAGGCAACGGAGGCGGCGCATCCGCCGGAACTAATCGAGTGAGCTCCGTGAGCTTGGCATTTTCCGCTTCTGCTCCCGGAATGCCGGCCACCAATTTTTCCTCGCGCTTTCCGTTTGCAGAACCGGAGGTTGCAGCGGTGTGCTGAGCGTTCTTTCTTACTGTCCTCGATTCCTGCTTAGCTCCCTGCGCCGGGTTCGCGGGCTTAGTTTCCTGCTTGGCCTTAGAGTCTTGTTCGAGGGTTCTCATCGCTTATGCCCTCCGTGCCTTGGCTGCCGCCAATGTTGCGTCAAAGACCTTCGGATATGTGCCGCAACGGCAGATGTTCCCGCTGGTGGCCATCTTCACGTCTTCCAGTGTCGGATTGGGATTGCGTTCGACCAGTGCCGCGCAGCTCATGATCATGCCCGGAGTGCAGAATCCGCACTGGAGAGCGTCGTGCTCGATGAAGGCCGCCTGCACTGGATGAAGCTGTTCGCCGGAAGCGAGGCCTTCGATCGTGGTGATCTTGTGGGGCGCTGCATCGATCGCAAGGGTCAGGCAGGAACACACAGGCGTCTTATCCAGCCACACCGTACACGCGCTGCACGAACCGCGATCGCAGACCACCTTAGTTCCAGTCAGCCCCAAATCGGTGCGCAGAGCATCGGCCAGTGTCGTTCGTGGCTCAATATTCACCTGTCGAGCCTTGCCGTTTACGTTGAGAGTGACCGGCACTGCTCCCGGTCCAACGACTCTCGCGCCGCTGCTCTGCTGTGCCAAGGCGCTCAAATCGAGAACGGACGCCGCGGTAATTCCGGCCGCCCCTGCTCCCGCGCTCTTTAGAAACGCGCGGCGGCTTACGCCATTGTGACCATTGTGGGAATTTGACGGCGAATTCGGTTTCGCCGGAGGAGAGTTCTTATCTTTCCTCGACATCTGCACCTCCTAACAGTTGGGAGTGGCGGTTAGTAAGTGACGGGCCTGCTGTCAAAATGTGTGAAGGAAAGACTACCACTCCTCAATGCTAAAAATCTTTCTCAGCGCCGGAGTACGATCTAGTGCTCGCGAGGACGGCATTGGAGGAGTGATCGGATTGGGCGGAATCTTCTTCAAAGATCGGAATGGCTTATCAGTGAACGATCAAAGTCGATGCTTGGTTTTCCCTGAGTTTCCGAAGCCCGGGCCATCCGCCGATATCTAATTGATGTTGAATAAAGCCAAGGGACGGAGGAGAGTCTGTATGCATCCGCTCACCGAGAAGATTCGCGAGGCGATCGCGACAACTACCGAAGGACTTACAGAAGAACAGCTGCGGCGCCATCCTGAAGGCAAGTGGGACTCAGCCTCTATTTTGGAACACCTGGCCCTTACTTTCGGAGGTACCACGCGAGTGATGGACAAGTGTGTTCGCGAAGGACGACCGCTGGCTACATCGGCCAGCATGCGTCATCGCATAGCGCAGCTCCTGGTATTGCGGTTCAATTACATTCCCAGCGGCAGAAAAGCGCCGGAGCGAGTCGTGCCTTCGGGCATCGGGAGCAAAGAAGCCCTCCAACTCATTTTTACCAACTTGGAGAGGATGGATGAAGCCTTGCGCATCTGTGAGGAGCAGTTCGGATGTAAAAAGAAAATCGCAGATCATCCCGTTCTCGGACCGATTCCTATTTCAGGATGGCGCAAATTTCATCTGGCTCACACCCTGCATCACATGAAGCAGATTCAGGAACGTGCTCGCGGAGGCAGCGAAGCCGATCGCAAGTCGGCGCCAGCCAGATAGAGGCCGAGCTACTCGTAACGTAATGCCTCCATCGGATCGATACTGGACGCGCGCCTTGCAGGCACGAGACACGCAACGCCGGCGACTACGAGCATGAGCATACTCACCACCAGCAGGACAATCGGACTGCGCGAGCTTCCCTGAATCCAACCTGAGAGCACGCGGTTCAACGCGAGGATTGCTACCAAGCCCGTCAAAACTCCCAAGCCGACGCTCGCAGCCGCCGACCGCAACACCATCAGCAACACGTCTTTTCTGAGTGCCCCCAGCGCTATTCGGATACCGAACTCGCCCGTGCGCTGCGCGACCGAATAAGAAACAACACTGTAAAGTCCAACCGCAGCAAGGCCTAACGCCAATGCCCCGAAAATGGCAAAGAGGAATGCGATCATGTGCTCGCGCGCGTACTCCTGCTGGTTGGTGATCCACTGTTCGAGATTTCTGACTTCATGAAATGTTTGCTGATCGGGGTCCACACTTTGGATTTGCAAACGAACCTGACGCAGGATCGAGAGCGGCTCTCCCTGCGTACGAACAAGGAATTGCGTCCACACCGGCATCATTACTGTGTAGGGAATGTAGAACTCCGGCTTGATCGGCTTACTCAATCCATCGTCACGAACGTCGCCAACGATGCCCACGATCTGCAGCCACGAGTCGCTTTCGGAAACCGTCAGGCTAAACGGCGCCTCCCCTTTGAGTCCGGGCGCGCGAATTTGGCTGTCGAGAGCGTCCCCATTCGGGAAATACTGGTGCGCCATGGTTTGGCTGATTACGGCGAGACGAGCGCCGCGCGAGATCTCGCTCTGGTCGAAGAGCCTGCCTTGGAGCAACGGAATGTGAAGTACGGGAAAATACTCGGGACTGACAAAGTTCACGCGTGAGCGTTGTTGCTCAATCGATGGCTTGCCTGAGATCTCGAAGCGCTGCTCCCAGCCGTTATCTGGAGGCGTGGCATTCGTCGAAATCCCTACTCCGACAACCTGGGGAAGCGAAGCGATTTTATTTCGCAGTTGATCGAAGTAGTTCGCACGCGCCTGCCAGGCCGTGTAGGTGTTGTCGTGAATGGGAATACCGACCGACATCACATTGTGCGGATCATAGCCGAGTGGGACGTGCATCATGCGCACGAATGTCTGCATTGCCGCACCGGCGGAGGCGAGCAACAAAAGCGTGAGCGCCATCTGGCCCGCGATCAGCGCTGTGTGGGTCCGACGTCCAGCAGTGCCCGCCGTCATCTTGCGCGTGCTCGATTGCATCACCTGAGCGATCTGAGGACGCGAGAATTGCAACGCCGGCGCGATCCCGAAAATGATTCCGGTGAGGAGCGCGAGTCCAGCGCTGAAGAAGAGCACGGGCATGTTCATCTTGATGGCAGCTTCGTGCGGAAACGAGAATGCCGGCAGCCAATTGACGATCAATTTAAGCAGGGTGTATCCAAGCAGGATGCCGAGCAGCGTCCCAGAAAAGGAAAGTAAAAGCGCTTCGGTCAGAAGCTGGCGAATGATGCGTACGCGGCCTGCGCCGATGGCTGAGCGCACCGCCATCTCGTGCTGGCGCGCTGTGCCGCGCGCTAGCAGAAGAATCGATACATTCCCGCACCCGATCAGCAGCAAAAGGAGCACAGCGCCGAAAAGAAGATTTAGCGCTCCGCCGAGACGCTCAAGAAATTGATCGTTAAACCCTTGCACCGCCACCTTGAAGTGCTCAGGGAAGTGCTTCGGAGTTTGTTTTTGGAACTGCTCCAGCAGCGGCTGCAACCCGCTGTTTGCGGCAGCGTGCGAAACTCCGGGTTTCAGCGTTATCAGCGGCATCACTGCGCGCGCAGGATCGGTTGTGAACTTCCATGGCAAATAAACATCGCCATCGCCCCAGGTAAAGCGAGGCGGCGCGATTCCGATGATCGTGTACGTTTTGTGCGTTAGCTGGATGGTCTTGCCCAGCAGCGAGCGGTCGCCATTGTAATGACGCTGCCAGAACAGATAGCTCAATACGGCAACCGGCTGCGGATCCTGCCCTTCAGGGGCGTCGCTGGGAAGAATCGCGCGTCCGTACAGCATCGGCACTCCGAAGTGGTTGAACGCGCCTCCGGTAAAGTAAATCGCACTCACGTCTTCAGGCAGATCGCCGCCAGTGACGGTAAGGTTCCACTCGTCCATTCCCTCGGCGCTCTCGATCGGACCAGCCTGGCGGAGCTGCTGTAATTGCGGCCCGGTGAGGCTCACCCAATTGGGATTACTTCCATTGTCGCGAACCACCAGATGGATCATGCGGTCAGTGTGGGCGTAGGGATAGGGGTTCACCAGCACCGCATAGATGACGCTGAAGACCGCAGTGGTCGCTCCAATACCAAGAGCCAGCGAGAGGACAGCGACGGCAGCGAATCCTGGCGAACTACGCAACTGTCGCAGCGCGAAGCGAAGATCCTGTAGCACAGCTTCCATGCCCGTTCTCCTGTGCGGCGTACTGCCGCAACAGTTAGACCAGAGAGACACAAAAAGGTTGGTGTTCGCTTTCGGGAGAATGCTTTCTCCTTGTCGAAGCGGGTGAAAAGAGCAACGATCCGGGATATTGCCGTGATGAGTGTCGGTAGCCCTACTGTTCGCTGCCGAACAGCAGTGTGCGCCCAACGAACCAGACAAACGAGTCGAATGAACGGTCGCGCTTGTGACTCAGCAACTTACCTTGAGTCATGAGTGGTAAGGGAACTGCTGCTCACAATCAATGCACCGGTGTCGACATCGATGCGGAGGCGATGAGCGATGAACCTCGAAACGCTGTGGCAAGACTTTCGGCATGGACTCAGGCTGTTGCAGCTTAATCCTGGTTTCACTTGCGTCGCGCTACTGTCGCTTGCGCTCGGGATCGGCGCAAACACGGCGATCTTCCAGTTACTCGACGCGGTGCGCCTGCGCATGCTGCCGGTGAAGAACCCGCAAGAGCTACTCGAACTCCGCATCGTTTCACAAACCGGCCGCAGCGGATCTTTCATCAACGGCTACTCGCAATTCACTTACGCCCAATGGGAAGCTTTGCGCTCACGCCAACAAGTCTTTTCCGATCTTTTTGCCTGGGGCCCGGATCAGCTCAATCTTTCCTCTGGAGGCGAGGTACGCAACGCAGATGGCCTTTGGGTGAGCGGAAACGCTTTCAACGCTCTGGGTGTGCAGCCGATTTTGGGACGCGTCTTCACTCGGGCCGACGACTATCGCGGCTGTGGGTTGCCAGGAGCTGTGATCAGCTATTCGTTCTGGCAGAGGGAGTACGGCGGCGATCCCGGCGTCATCGGACGCAAGCTGAGCCTGAACAGCCATCCTCTGGAAATCATCGGCGTCGCTCCGGCAAGCTTCTACGGAATGGTTGTTGGACGCAGCTTCGATGTCGCCCTTCCCATTTGCGGACAGGCAGCGATTAACCCGACAGCAATCAACGGCGACAGCAGCGTGCTCGATGTGCCGTACATTTGGTGGTTGAGCATTATGGGTCGGCTCAAGCCGAACGTCTCGATGACCCAAGCTACAGCGCAGCTCAATTCGATTGCTCCAGCGCTGTTTCATGACACCATGCCTGCCGGATGGGCCGGAGGCAGGGCAAAGGAATATCTGAGCTTCCGCTTCAAGATGTTGCCCGCCGGGAATGGCGCGTCGAATCTGCGCGAAGACTACAGCACTCCTTTGTGGGTTCTGTTGGGTATTGCCGCTCTGGTGCTGCTCATTGCGTGTGCGAACCTCGCCAACCTGATGCTCGCGCGTGCCAGCGCACGCGAACGTGAAATCGCCGTCAGACTCGCAGTGGGAGCATCGCGTTCCCGGATTACACGCCAATTGCTTACCGAAAGTCTGATGCTTGCATCAGTCGGTGCCGTTTTGGGATTCGCGGTAGCACAGTGGGCGAGTCGCTTTCTGGTTGCGTTCCTGGGAATAGCCCAGCGAAATCTATTCCTTAATTTGAAACCGGACTGGACTGTTCTGGCTTTCACGGCGGCTGTGGCGGTGCTCACATGCATTCTGTTCGGACTCGCTCCTGCACTGCAGGCAACGCGCATCTCGCCGCATGCGGCGATGAAAGCAGGGAGTCGAGGCGTTACTGGAGGACGAGAACGATTCAGTCTGCGGCGGGGGCTCGTAGTTTCGCAGGTCGCCATGTCGCTAACCTTGCTCTTTGGCGCCTTGCTGTTTACCCGGACGCTCCGGAATGTGCTCAGCGTGGATGCCGGCTTCCAGCAGAGCGGCATCCTCGTCACGCAACTTGACTTCACGCAGGTAAATGTCCCGATCAGCAACCGAGAGGAATACAGGAGTCAGATCATGGAGCGAATCCGCGCGATTCCCGGAGTAGAATCCGCCGCAGAAGCCGTCATTGTGCCAATGAGCGGAAATGGAATCGGTAATAGCGTTTGGATACCCGGAACCGATCAGAGCAAACACCTCGACAGCGCCTTCAGTATCGTCGGGCCGCAGTACTTCAAAACCATCGGTACGCCGCTGCTCGCGGGCCGCGATTTCAAGGAAACAGATACCGCCGCTTCGCCGCTGGTTGCGGTCGTGAACGAGACATTTGTGAAGAAACTTGGGCTCGGTCGCAATCCGGTCGGGAAAATATTTCGGCGCGAAGCAACTTCACACGAGCCAGAAGTCGAGTTCCAGATCGTCGGACTTGCGAAAGATACAAAGTATTTCGATTTGAGGGAGCATAACTGGGCAATCGCTTATCTGCCTGCTGCACAGAGTCATCTCCGTGATCCCGGAATTCAGTTTGTTTTACGGTCAGCGGCTCCGATGGCCAGCATCACTTCTCAGATAAAGAGCACGATCGCGGAAGTCAATCCGGCGATAGAGATCAATTTCCAGAGTTTTCAGCGAATGATCGGCGACTCGCTCTTGCAGGAGCGCCTGATGGCTACGCTCTCCGGCTTCTTCGGGTTCCTCGCCGCGCTGCTTGCTACTGTCGGACTATATGGTGTGATCTCATACATGGTCGTGCGCCGCACGAGCGAAATCGGCATCCGCATGGCTTTGGGAGCGGATCGGGCGGGAATTATCGCTATGATTCTCCGCGAAGCCGGAGTGCTGCTCATTGCGGGAACTGTGATCGGCGTCATCTTGTCGCTTGCTAGCGCGAGAACCGCGAAGTCGCTGCTCTACGGACTAAAGTCCTACGACCCGATCACGCTTGTGGCAGCAGTTTTGTTGCTGGCAGCGGTAACGGTTACCGCCAGTTTATTGCCCGCGCGACGCGCGTCACATCTCGATCCTATGGTCGCCTTGCGGGAAGAGTAGGCAGAATCTTTTTTGCTTATTGCTTGTGAACGATTCCCAAGCCGATGAGACCGTTCACGATGAACTGTACAGCGATGGCCGTAAGAAGCAAGCCCATGAGTCGCATGAGAATGCGGATGCCGGTTTCGCCCATGAACTGACGTACGCGATCTGCGGCTGAAAGAATCAGAAATGAAGCAACGACTGTGATCGTGATTGCAGTCAGCACGATCGCGGTGCGCCACCATCCCGGCGACGGTCCCATCAGCACCATCACAGTCGAGATTGCTCCCGGTCCCGCGAGCATCGGAATGCCCAATGGAATGATGCCAGCGTCTTCCTTCGCTACTCCTTCAGCAGTTTCTCCGGGAGTTTCGTGAGTCGCTGAGCGACGGGCCTGGAGCATCTCTAGGCCCATCAAAATCAGAATGATTCCGCCCGCAATTTCAAATGCTGGCAATGTGATCCCGAAGAAGCGAAAGATCAGGCTGCCGGCAAGAGCAAACGAACTCAGCACGATGAAGCACGTGACCGATGCCTTGATTGCCAACCGTTGTCGCTCGCGGTGATCGGCGTCGGCAGCGATGACCAGAAAGGTCGGCAGAGCAGCAAAGGGATCGACTAGAAAAAAGATGGACGTAAGCGCCACGATGAAGAACTGAATGCTGGGCGCCATGAAAAAGTTGGTCAAGGCCTGTGTAGGTGTCCCGGATAGGATACTGGGAATTCCTGATTTGGTGACGATCTGATTTCGCAATTGAATTGCGCGCCATCGATATTTGATTCAAGAGCCTGAGTGTTCTTCGACGAACCGACCGTGTCATACAATCACCAAATCGCGAAATCATTGACTCGCGAAATTGCCTCGATCCAGCCCGACACCAGACCATATGGCATTTAAGTCCGGGTTCGTCTCCATCATCGGTCGTCCCAATGCGGGAAAGTCTACGCTGCTGAACGCGCTGGTGGGCGAGAAGATCGCGATCGTAACCCACAAGCCACAGACTACGCGACATCGTATTCAGGGGTTCGTGAACGTAAAAGGTGGAGGCGGTCGAACGCCAGGCCAGATCGTCTTCATCGATACTCCCGGCGTTCACAAGCCCGACTCGGCGCTCGGCAGACGGATGATGCGCGAGGTGCGCGACGCCCTCGAAGAACGCGATCTCGTGCTGCTGATCGTCGACGTTACTCAGGCGTTCGGCAAAGGTGATGAGTTTGTTCTCGAGCTGCTGAAAGAGGTCACCTCGCCTGTGATTCTTCTTTTGAACAAAATTGACGCCATCGACAAACGCGAACTGTTGAAGATCATCGATCGTTATTCGAAATCGCGCGACTTCGCCGAGATTATTCCGATTTCGGCCGCAAAGCGGCAAGGACTTGATGACATCATCGAGGCGGTCATCCTCCGCCTTCCCGAAGGCCCGCGATACTTCGAGAAGGATCAAATCACAGATCAACCCGAGCGCGTACTCGTGGCCGAATTAATCCGCGAGCGCGTGCTGGTCGAAGCCGGACAAGAGGTGCCGTATGCCGTCGCAGTCAAGGTTGAGCAATTCGAAAGCGGACCTAAGCTGACGCGCATCGCCGCTGCCATTTACTGCGAACGGGAAGGACAAAAGGCAATTCTGATTGGCAAAGGCGGAGCGATGCTGAAACGCATCGGCACATCCGCTCGCAAGCAGATCGAGCGGCTGCTAGGAACGAAAGTCTTTCTCGAACTATTCGTAAAAGTACGTGAGAACTGGCGCAGTTCAGATGCTGCGCTGGATGAACTCGATTGGCGTAAGCAGATGGGGGAATAAGATTCCGTGGAGCCGGCCGCCCTCGGCCGGGTGTTCGGATAATCAGAGATAGATCCAAATCGGAAATCAGGCCGAACAGCGTGACAGACGAATGGCGGGCCGACGCAACACCGGCCGAGGGCGGCCGGCTCCACGTTTACCTCTTCTCAATTCCCCGCTGGCGTTCCCTTCGTGAGCAGATCCTCCATGCTGCACTGTGGGCTGCGTCCGCGTGCTTCCTGCAATTCTCGCCAGCTCATGGACGGACGTCCGCTATCGATCTGCTGCATGGTAATACAGCCCGGTACGGGACAAACCAGCGCGCACAAATTGCAACCCACGCACTCATCTTCGATAATGCGCGGTACGTGCTTGGCGATTTCGCCATCGCGCAAGTCGCCACGCGGACGCTCGGCTGCGGTGATGCATTGATGCGCGCCGTCTTCGCAGGCGATGTAGCAAAGATTGCAACCGATGCAGAGCTCCGGATCGATTTTGGCGACGATCTTGTAATTCAAATCCAGATCGCCCCAATCGCGGATTCGCTCAGTCGAGCGACCGACGAGTTCCATAGCCGAGGTGAAACCTTTCTCGTCGAGGTATTGCGAGAGACCGTCGATCATGTCTTCCACGATGCGGAAGCCGTAGTGCATGGCCGCCGTGCAAACCTGAACCGAGGTGGCGCCCAGCAGCATGAACTCCACGGCATCGCGCCAGTTACTCACGCCACCGATGCCCGAAATAGGAATTCCTACTTTGGGATCTTTGGCGACGGAAGAAACCATGTGCAGGGCGATTGGTTTCACCGATGGCCCGCAGTAGCCGCCATGGCTGCCGTATCCGCCAACGTTCGGCTGCGGCGCGAGCGTGTCGAGGTCCACTCCCACGATGCTGTTGAAAGTATTGACGAGCGACACAGCATCGGCTCCGCCCTGACGCGCCGCCCAAGCCATGTGCGCAACGTCGGTAACGTTTGGCGTCAACTTCACAATCACCGGAATCGTCGCGACCTCCTTCACCCAACTCGTAATCAGCGTGGTGTACTCGGGCACCTGTCCGACGGCAGCTCCCATGCCACGCTCTGACATTCCGTGCGGACAACCGAAGTTCAGCTCCAGCAGATCGGCGCCGGAGTCCTGCGCTCGCCGCACAATCTCGTGCCAGGTCTCGCGCTTCGACTCGACCATTAGCGAGGCGATGACGGTGTTTTGCGGAAAGCGCTTCTTGACTTCTGAGATTTCGCGGAAATTCGTCTCGATCGGACGATCGCTGATCAACTCGATGTTGTTCAGACCGATCATGCGTTCGTTTTTGTGATCGATTGAACCATAGCGCGAGGCGGTGTTAATGATCGGTTCTCCGATCGTCTTCCAGACCGCTCCGCCCCAACCGGCGTCGAAGGCCTTCATCACCTGATAGCCAGTATTGGTCGGCGGACCCGAGGCGAGCCAGAACGGATTCGGTGAGCGCACACCGCAGAAGTTGATGCTCAGGTCAGGCATGGGCCACCTCTTTGCGCCGCGACTCGAGCGCGAGATGAATTCCGCGCGCAGCTCGCTTGCCGTGAGCCACGGCGTCCACGACTTCTGCGCCACCGTTTACACAATCGCCGCCGGCGAAATACTTGGGATTTGAGGTCTGCATCGTCTCGCGATTCACGATGAGCTTTCCTCGATCGAGTTCCAGACCGGGAACCTGGCTCAAGAACTCCAGCTTCTTCTGTCCAAGGGCCTTCACGATCATATCGACGTCCAGGGTCAACTCGGATCCCGGAATGGGACGAGGAGAGCGCCTGCCGCTTTGATCGGGCGGGCCGAGTTCAGTTTTGACGCACACAAGTCCTATTGCTCGTCCGCGCGCGTCAGGAACGACTCGCACCGGCAACGCCTGCCAGATAAAGGTCACGCCGTCCGACTGGGCCAATTCGTATTCGTAATCGAAGGCAGACATCTCTTCGCGGCTGCGGCGATAGATCATGTAAACCGTCTCTGCGCCGAGCCGTCGAGCTGCCGTCGCGACATCGATTGCAGTATTGCCTCCACCGATTACCGCAACCCTTGTGCCGACCTGCACGTGATCGAGTCCATTCGTCTTCGTTCTCTCGATGAAAGAGAGCGCATCGACGAGTCGGCGAACGCGCTCACTTTCGATGTGCAACTCTTCGGTTCCGCCAAGGCCGACGCCGATGAAAATTGCGTCGTACTCACGTTCGAGCTGCACAAGTGGAATATCTTTTCCAACAACAACTCCCGTCCGAATCTCCACGCCGAGCTCGCGTACCATATCGATCTCGCGAATGGCATCGGCGGCGCGCATCTTGTAGGCGGCAATTCCGTAGGTATTCAGTCCGCCGGGATCCGGCTTTGCCTCGAAGATGGTCGTTGCATAGCCGAGCTTCCTCAGTTCCGTAGCGCACGAGAGGCTCGCAGGTCCGGCACCGATCAGAGCAACGCGGCGGCCGTTGGGAGGGCCAGATTTAAGTACCTGAATCTTGCTATCTAAGACGTAGTCAACGGCGTATCGCTGCAGCCTTCCGATCTCAACAGGTTTCTTTCCCTCGGCGTTCAGAACGCATGCGCCTTCGCATAGGACCGCAGTGGGACATACGCGTCCGCAACTGTGGCCCAGCACATTGGCGGAAAGAATGGTTCGCGCCGAGCCAGTGAGGTTGTCGGTAAGAATCTGTCGAATGAACTGTGGAATATTGATCTCAGTCGGGCAAGCTTTGATGCAGGGAGCGTCGTAGCAGAAGAGGCAGCGCGAGGCGGCTTCCAGGGCCAGCGCTGGCGTCAGCGGCGGGTTGATATCGGCAAAGTTCTGTTCAATCTGCTCAGGAGTGAGTTTGGGGCCCGTATGCATGAAAATACCAGCCTACCGCTAGACGGGTGGAAAGTCTTGGGAGCATAGCATAGGGAGCTGCTGGCTACCAGCTGCAGACTAACCGAACCGGCCCCGGTAGGCGGTGGGGCAGCCGCGCATTTTGCGGCTGCGCGTGCCAGTCAAGTTGAAGGATTCGGATTGGATGAACTTTGTCGCGAACTCGTTGCTGGGCTTAATCGCACAGCAACGATCCACCGGCTACCGCCGGCGGATCTGTTTTAGCTGGTAGTCAAAAGCTGGTAGCTTAGTCTCCCATGTCATTCGACGCGCTCATCAAGAACGGAACTGTCGTCACCGCCACTGACACTTATCCAGCCGACGTTGCAGTAGTTGACGGCAAGATTCACGCGATCGGCAAAAGTCTTCCGCAGGAGAACGCCACTCGCGTTTTCGACGCAAATGGTAGGTACGTGATGCCGGGCGGAATCGACGTCCACACCCATCTCGACATGCCCTTCGGAGGCACCACCAGCGCTGACGATTTCGAGACAGGCACCCGCGCAGCCGCCTTCGGTGGAACCACCACACTCATCGATTTCGCCATCCAGTACAAAGGACAAACGCTACGCACTGCGTTCGACGCCTGGATGCAGAAAGCCGAGTCGAAAGCGGTGAGTGACTACGGCTTTCACTGCATCATCACCGACCTCCCCGATGCGCGCATAGATGAGATGTCGCAGCTCATTCGTGATGGCGTGACCAGCTTCAAGCTGTTCATGGCGTATCCGGGAGTGTTCATGCTTGACGATGCCAGCATCTTCCGCGCCATGCGCGCTGCGTCGAAGGGCGGCGGAATGATCTGCATGCACGCGGAGAATGGTGGCGCCATCGATGTGATCGTCAAGCAGGCGCTAGCCGAAGGAAAGACCGCGCCAAAGTATCACGCGCTCACCCGTCCAACTACTGCCGAGGCCGAAGCGACCGCACGCGCGATCGCATTAGCCGAGATGGCAGGCTCCCCCGTTTATATCGTTCACCTCAGCTGCAATGATGCCCTCGAAAAAGTTCGCGAGGCACGGGATCGCGGCCTGCCGGTGTATGCCGAAACGTGTCCGCAATATCTTTACTTGTCGCTCGAAGACATGGACGCTCCGGGCTTTGAGGGCGCTAAATACGTCTTCACTCCGCCGCTGCGCGAGAAGTGGCACCAGGACAAACTGTGGAACGGGCTCAAGAATGATCATCTGCAAGTGGTCTCGACCGATCACTGCCCGTTCTGCTTCAAGGAGCAGAAAGAGCTTGGCAAAGATGACTTCACCAAGATTCCCAACGGCGGCCCTGGCATTGAGCATCGCTTAAGCCTTATTTACACCGGCGGAGTCGGCAAAGGACGCTTCAGCGTGAATCGCTTCGTCGAGTTGGTCTCAACAACGCCGGCCAAGCTCTTCGGACTGTATCCGCGCAAGGGGACAGTCGCCGTCGGCAGCGACGCCGATCTCATAATTTTCGACCCAAACCGGGAATACACCATCAGTGCGAAAACTCATCACATGCGCGTCGATTACTCGATGTTTGAAGGCATTAAGGTGAAGGGCATGCCCGATGTGGTGATGTCGCGCGGGCGAGTGCTGGTGGAAAAAGATAAGTTCCTGGGGAAAGCAGGCGGCGGGAATTTCCTGAAGCGCGCGACCTATGCCGGCGTTTAAGAGAACCGGCGCCGGTAGGCGATGGGGCAGCCGCTTGTGTAGCGGCTGCGCATGCCATGCTGGTCGTCATTGAACAGATGAGGGATACACCGATGAACCCGGCGCTGGGCTTGGGCGCCCAGCACCGGCCCACCGGCTACCGCCACCGGTTCCGCTACGGCTCTGGGCTCCGCTCCTCCGGCATCGCGAGTACTCCCAGCTTTCCATCAGGCTCCAGCTCCAGCGTCGGCGCGTACAAGCCCAGGGATTCTCGGCGCCACCAATTTCCCGTTTGCCGTCTCTCGGCCATGGTCGTGAACCAGTACTGCCAGAGCACAGCCCGCACCTGCTTAGGCGGCGATTGCGGAAACGGATTACCGGCAAAGAGGCTAAGCACGTCTTTGTCGTTGGTGAGCAGTCGGACTTCCGTATTTGGGACGATGCTGTTGTTGCGCCACGTGCCCAGGGACGCGAACCACAGGTTCCAATCGAAGCGCGGCTGATATGGCGCGTAGATTCCTGGGGCTTCATTCAGTTTTTGTGGCTTGTAGCGAAATGGATATGCAGTCCAGTTCTGGCCATCGTTCGATCCCTGGAATTCGATTTCGTAACGCCCGCGAGTCATCACTGCAAACAATCCGTATTGGTTCGCGATTCGGAACGGCTCCAGCATGATCACTGGGGTGGTTGGCAGGGGAAAGTGTGGCGCGAGCATCCAGAGCAGTTCAACTGAGGTGACGTAGAAGACCCAAGTAAGCATAACGGCAGAGATAGCGAGCTTGAACGCGCGAAAGTGGGGTCGCAGAAAAGACTGCTCGGTTGCCGCCTGCGACGGCGATGCAGGCAGCGGCTCCTGAACTGCAGCGGCAGGCTCTAGCACTGGTAATTGTTGTTTCCACTTCTTCGGAGCAAAGCGCGCAAGGAAGCGGTCGTCCAACAGCAGAACTCCAAGCGAGAGAACCAGATAATTCAGGAAGCAGTAATTCGCAGTGCTGATCACGCCGGCTTCCCAACACGTGACAGTAAAGAAGAGAACGATACGGAAGCGGCGCGGCAGCAGGATCATCCAGATGAAGCCCAGTTCCATCACCAAAGTTGCGCCTACCGAGGCAGCGTGAAACCAGTGCGGAAGGTGCTGCGCGTACCAGCCGATCCAAGTCGGCAGCGGACCGTTCTGGTAGTACTCGTCCATGGCGGTGAAGTTGCGCCATTGCGGATCGCCGCTGGCCAGCTTGGCGATTCCGGACTCGAAATAAATCCGCAACCACTCCCATTGCAGAAGAAACAGGCTCGCTCGCGAAGGAGGATGTTTGCCTCCCAATCCGGGAAGCAGCCCCGGAGGGGCAAAGAACAGGCAGATAAATCCCGCTTCGAGCAGCATTCCGTCGGACTGGTAGGAAGAAAAATCCTGCGCCGCTGAAATGAACGACAGAAAACAAACAAAACAGATGACCAGCATCAGCCGTGGCCATAAATTCACCACCAGCAGAATCGACGCGATCATCCCCGCCCAGCACAACAACATGAGCCTGTGCGAGCCGCTCGAAATCCATAGCAGTGACGGCACATACCAGAAGCGCGCATGGGCCATCGTCGATCGAGCTACGGCTTGAAGATATCCGCCGGCGGGCAGAATGCCGACAGGCCCGATAAGCCCACGAATCTGGAAGAAGAGCGAGTAGAAGGCGGAAAAATAGATAAGCCCAAGTGCTCGCAGAAACAACCATCGCGGAATCAGCCGGTCCGCAGCGCCGCATTCAGACGAGAATAAACGCCGGACAACGAACTTGGGAGACCGGTGCATACTGGGTGATTATAGATTTCGAGATTCCTCATCCCTTAGCGCAAGTAGATCCGGAACTGGTCACAGATTTTTTTCGGTGTTGATTTTTTTCTTCGACTCCCAATTTTCCTGCGCTGAAAAATCCGAAATGCGTTTATAGTGGCGAGTACGGCGATTCTCAAAACACGAATTGATGCCGCGAGACGACGCTAAGATCAAAGAAGTGGAGATACCCACTCGCGTCGATGTTGTTTCTGATCGCGACCGCGAACTCGAACCCGAGTTCGACGCTGACTCGTCTCTCGCTGACACCACTCCCGAACCACAATTCCGACGTGCCGAGCGGCGCATTTCCGTTCGGAAGAGCGCGTTACCGAAAAAAACTGCCAGCCGCCTTCGCATCGCGGTGATGGTGGTAGCGGCGATTACGCTCGCGGCAGTTGCGTATGGAAGCGTGTATCGCTACGGGACACGAAGCTGGCGATTTCGCGTGGATTCGAGTGATGACATCACGATCAGCGGCCTCAATAAAGTTACGCGTTCACAGGTAATGGAAGTGCTCGGAGCCGATATCGGACGCAACGTTTTCTATATCCCGCTGGAGCAGCTCCGCATGCAGCTCGAAGCCGTGCCCTGGATCGAGTCGGCCAGTGTGATGCGTCTCATGCCGAATCGGATCGCCGTCCAGATTCAGGAGCGCACTCCAGTTGCATTTGCCCAGATCGGCAGCCGAATTCAGTTGGTCGATGCGCATGGCGTGATCATGGAGCTCCCGCGCCGAACGCATTATTCGTTTCCGGTAGTGCTGGGCCTCAGCGAGTCCGACCCGCTCGCTACCCGCAGTGCGCAGATGAAACTGTACTCGCGCCTTGTTAACGATCTTGATGCCGGCGACGCGCGTTACTCAAAGGATTTGAGCGAAGTGGACCTCAACGATCCGGAAAACGTGAAGGTCACAGTGAGCGATCCTGCAGGAGCGGTGCTCGTAGACCTCGGGAGCGATCAGTTTCTGGAGCGTTTCAAGATTTATCTCTCCCATATCGGCGATTGGCGGGCACAGTTCCAGAAGGTGGAGTCGGTCGATCTGCGCTACGACGGTCAGATCATCGTCAACCCGGAAACTGCTGTTGCGCAGCATCGTCCCACACGAACTTGGCGGAAGAGATGAGCAGTTTTGTTCACCACGGAGTCACGGAGACACGGAGGAAAGCATTTAAGTTGCGATTTTCGACTTCAGATTTCATGTCGCCACGGCGCTCTTCGAAAGATTGCGAGCTTGGAACGAGCAGCCCAAAAGCTTTTCTCAGTGTCTCCGTGGCTCCGTGGTGAAAACGAGTTTTAAAAAATGGGCAAGGTAAACGAAAACACGATTTGCATTCTCGACGTAGGCAGCACCAAAACCTGCGTCGTCGTAGGAGAAGTCACCGATGCAGGTCTGCGCTATCGGGGACACGGTGTTGCCGATTCCCGAGGCTCGCGCAAAGGCGTGATTGTCGAATTGGACAAGGCAACCGCTTCGATTCAGCGCGCCGTGGAAGAAGCCGAATCGACGGCGCAGATGCCGATTGAGCGAGCTACTGTCGGAATAGGTGGGCCGCACATTCGCGGATTCAATAGTCGCGGCGGCATCACACTTGGTTCGCGTCCACGCGAGATCAATCGCGACGACGTGCGCCAGGCGGTCGAGCGCGCTCGCTCCGTTTCTTTGCCGCCCGACCGGCAGACGATCCACCTGCTTCCGCAGGAGTTCATCGTCGATGAGCAAGGCAGTATTCAGGATGCGGTTGGGATGATCGGCATGCGTCTCGAAGTGAATGCGCACGTGATCACTGCCGCGACCAGCGCGACGCAGAACCTGGTGACCGCAGCCAATCGCGCCGGCATTCACGTGGATGACATTGTCTTCGAGCCGCTCGCTTGCGCCGATGCCATTCTCGATTCGGACGAGCGTGAGCTTGGAGTCTGCCTCGTCGATATCGGCTCAGGATCGACCGATGTCGTCGTGTTCTACGAAGGTGCGGTCGCGCACACTGGAGTTATCCCAATTGGTGGAGACCACTTCACCAACGACATCGCCGTAGGTCTACGCACGCCGCTCATCGATGCTGAAAAGATCAAACGCCATTGCGGATGCGCGGTGGTCACTGACATTCCGGAGGGAAATGAAATCGAGGTGCCATCGGTGGGCAACAGACCATCACGCCTGATGACGCAGCGCATCCTGGGCGAAATCATCGAGCCTCGAGCACGCGAATTGTTCGAAATGCTGCGCGACCAGCTTCGTCAAGCGCGAGTGTTTGACGGACTCGGCGCTGGATGCGTCCTGATCGGAGGCGGTTCGCGGCTCTCTGCGATCGCAGAAATTGCGGAACAGACTCTGCGATGCCCTGCACGCATTGGCACCGTGAATGGGATACCGCGAATGCCCAATAGCCTGGCGCAAGCGGATTTCGCAAGCTGCGTGGGTTTGCTCATGTACACGCATCGCGCCCATGTGGGACGCATAAAAGAAGAGCAGGCGGGGTTGAAGGCTAGGCTAAGGGCGTTGTTTGTGGGAGCGTGAGAAAACCGGCTTTCGGCATTCGGCACTCGGCGTTCGGCCAGTCAACATTCAGTATGGTTGCTGGCCGAACGCCGACAGCCGAATGCCGAATGCCAAAGCGATTTTGTCGAACCAGCAAGGGATCAATAGCAAGCTTGAAGGGAGAAACTTCGATGGCAAAAAACAAAGCCGAAGGCAACGGCAATCACATGGGCGCTGAAGACGATATTCGTATCAGCTTCAATGAAGATCCGCGCAACAACGCGAAGATCAAAGTCATCGGCGTGGGTGGTGGCGGCGGCAATGCCGTGAACCGCATGATCAACGCCAAGGTCGAAGGCGTGGAGTTCCTGGTCGCCAACACCGACCTGCAGGCGCTGCAGATGTCGCAGGCGCCGGTGAAGATCCAGCTTGGCGTGAAGCTGACCAGCGGCCTGGGCGCCGGGGCGAATCCCGAAGTGGGACGCAAAGCCGCCCTCGAAGACGCTCACCAAATCATCGAAGCTCTCGAAGGCGCCGACATGGTCTTCGTAACCGCTGGCCTGGGCGGTGGAACCGGCACTGGCGCGGCTCCGATCATCGCTTCGTTGGCAAGCGAAATGGGAGCTCTCACGGTCGCAGTCGTGACGAAGCCCTTCGTTTTTGAAGGTAAGCGGCGACTCGCGCAAGCTGATCACGGATTGCAGGAGCTGATCGAGAGCGTCGATACAACGATCGTCATTCCCAATGAGAAGCTGCTCGCGGTTGCGCAGAACGCGGGATTCTTCGAATCCTTCCGCGTCGCTGACGACGTGCTCCGCCAAGCCGTGCAGGGAATTTCCGACATCATCACCATTCCCGGCATCATCAACCGCGATTTCGCCGACGTGAAGACGATCATGGCCGGCATGGGCTATGCCGTGATGGGAACGGCTACCGGGCGTGGCGAGCGTCGCGCGCTCGAAGCGGCGCAGGCGGCAATCGCGTCTCCGCTGCTCGAAGCAGGAGCCATCGACGGCGCTCGCGGCATTCTCATCAACATCACCGGTTCGAGTTCGCTGCGATTGGCGGAGGTGAACGAAGCTTCAACGATCATCCAGAGCGCCGCGCACGAAGACGCCAACATCATCTTCGGCGCCGTGCTCGACGAGAAAATGAAGGACGACGTAAAGATTACAGTGATCGCCACGGGCTTCAAGAACGAAGCGCCGCTTCGGCGCGAGCGCGCCGTCGGAATCACCGAAGCGGTTTCGTTTTCGCGCTCCTCGTCGGGCTCAACCTTCGTTCCCGGCCCGCAAGTCATAATGCAGCAACGAACCGAGGCCATCGTGGAGTCCGCACCCGAGCCGGAACCGACTCGCGCGGCTCACTCCGTGATCGAAGAGGTTCCCGAATCGGTGGTTGTAGCTGCGGCCGCTGCAGCATCGCATGGCACGGTCCCCGTGCGCGATTCCATGTCGCTCGACGCGGTTCGCAACAGCGTCGTCGATATTGACGGCGACGATCTGGACGTTCCCGCGTTCATGCGCAAGCGAATGTGATCTGATGCAATCTTCAGGGATAAGCAGGAGCAGGCCGCGTCGAGGCTGCTCCTGCTTATGTTCTTGCTCCGTGCCCTCCGTGTCCCCGTGGTGAAAATTTCTCGCTCCTTTAATGAACACCCGGTAGAACTTTCTCCAGCCGCGAAATTCTGCGTGACAGTACTCATCAGGCCGGAGTATAAATCCGGTTCATATCAAAACGTTTCGGCATTTTCACCATTGACAGAGGGAAGTTACGATGAAAAGAATTTCAGTCCTTGCCGTACTGCTGCTTGCTTCGTGCGTATGTATTGCCCAGATCAACACCGCCAGTCTCACCGGACTGGTCATAGATTCCTCAGGCGCAGTTGTTCCAGACGCTTCCGTCACCCTTACGAACACTGACACGAATGTGTCGCAAACTGGGACGACCAGCAATGTTGGCTATTACGTTTTTCCCGTGGTGCAGGTGGGGCACTACAGCCTCAAAGTCCAGAAGAGCGGATTTCAGACCGCCATCTCTGAGATTCGCCTCGACGTCGGCCAGCGTGGTCGACTCGATGTTCCGTTGAAAGCCGGAGGAGCGACCGAAACGGTTACCGTGCAAGGCGATCAGGTCCTTCTGCAAACCCAGGAAGCGGCGCCCGGCAGTGTGATCGAGAACGCCATCATTCGCGATGTGCCGCTCAGCTCGCGAAACTGGGATGATCTGCTGGTTCAGGTGGCCGGCGTACAGGCCGACCGCTACACCGAGCAAGGCGGGGGCACCGCAGCGGGACGCACCGGCGGCATGAACGTTCACGGCGTGCGTTCGCTGGCCAACAACTTCGTGCTTGACGGAGTTGACGACAATTCCATTTCCGAAAACGTGCAGGAGTTGACTACGCAAGCGGTCCGTCCCTCGGTCGATGCGATTCAGGAATTTCGCGTCAGCACCGATCCATACAGTGCGGAGAATGGACGCGCGGGCGGAGCGATGGTCAGCGTGACCACGAAGAGCGGAAGCAACCAGTTCCATGGCGTCGCCTATGAATTCCTGCGCAACAAGATTTTCGACGCGAATGACTTCTTCCTGAATCGGGCCGGTAAACCGCGTCCAGCGCACGTCCAGAACCAGTTCGGCGCGGCTGTCGGTGGTCCGGTTATTAAGAACAAGATTTTCTTCTTCTTTAATTACGAAGGCAGCCGCAATCGTCTGGGCACAACCCGGCTCACAAACGTGCCGACTGCCAACGAACGCATCGGCGACTTCTCCACGACCGCCGCTCTGGCTAACAACATCAAAGGTGGCGCGTACGCACCTCTCGTAGACCGGGTGGGAAAATGCATGGGTCCAGGCGTTGCCTTTCCCAATAACCAGATTCCCGTAAACTGTCTTGACCCTGTAGCGGTGAAAATTCTCGGTCTGGTGCCGCTTCCGAACGCCACTCCCACTTCGGGGGCACTCGACATCAGCAACTTCATCCGCGTTCCCAAGATTCAGGACGACGGCAACAGTTACATCGGACGCGCCGATTA
>Ga0134125_10002350_pt1 | contig 22514 bp, 22 predicted proteins | sample KB31751_FD_96464 | JGI IMG/M metagenome (GOLD analysis project Ga0134125, IMG submission 96464) | Terrestrial soil microbial communities with excess Nitrogen fertilizer from Kellogg Biological Station, Michigan, USA - KB3-175-1 | ecosystem: Environmental > Terrestrial > Soil > Unclassified ... | reverse complement strand
TCGCGCGGGCAACGGCTCTCGGTCGACCGCGCGGGGCTTGGGTCGACTGGCGAACGTGGGCGCGCTATCCCGGACATACCCGCCGTGCTGCGAGAGCATCCCGGCCAAGCGGGGGGGAGGACGCAAGGAAGCCTGGGGGAACCTCCAGAAGAACGCCCCGCGTGTGTTCTGCGGATCACTGGCAGGTCACCCGCCGTAGCGCAGGTGGTGAGGACGTACGGAAACGGGGTGATCGGCGTGCGCTTGTGGATGGGTCTGAGCATGATGGCCCCTCGCCGAGTCCGGTGGTCGCACACGATGCGCACGGCACACGAGTCAGATATCGTGCGGCCGGCGACGCCTCGAGAGGTGATCCTGGGACACCCCGGGTAGCTCTTGCGCGCGACCTCGGATTGTGGGTAGGCGGGAGGGTATGACGAAACGCGAAGGTCGGCAGTGAGCGCCGTAGGCGGCAACCTGGCTGTACGTCCAGGAGGTGTCACCGGGCGCGGTTGGATGGCCGGGCAGTCAGGCAATCCAGGAGGCATGTCGAAGGTCGAGCGCGAGTACCGGGACAAGGTCCGCGCCGTCCTGCGGAAGCAGGAGCCGCCCGACAAGATCGCCAAGGTGGTGGCGGCGATGCGCGAGGACGCCATGTCGCACGGCAGGACGGCACCGGCGGCCGCCAAGGTCTACCTCGAGGTGGTAGGCGTCAAGGAAGCCGTGACGCTCACCGAGCAGGAGCGGATTCAGCTGGGCGTGCGGGCCGAGATGGAGCGGCTCCTATCGGAGGCCGAGGCGGCGCAGCAGCGTAGCGCCGCTATCGACGTGGACGTGAAGGAGTGACCGCAGTCTCAGAGTCGGAGCTTCCGGTCGAGATACGCCCCATGCGGGAGACAGACTACCAGTTCGTTTTCGAGACGACCGTCAAGGTGCGATGGCCTCGTCGCAACAGCATCCCCTGGGGCGAATGGAAGATGATGCACGGTCCCATGGTCGACCGCTGGATGCGCGACGGCCAAGCGCTGGTGGCCGAGTCGAGCGGCGTACTGCTCGGCTTCGTAGTGCTCGCTCCGACCGGCGTGGCGATGCTCTACGTTAAGCGCGGGTTTCGCGGCGAAGGCATCGGAATGCGGCTGCTCGGCGCGATCATACTCGCGGACTCTACCGACAGGATCGCGACGAATCGGTGCGTCGACAGTCGAGGCCGTGGCGCCCGGCTGGTGATAGCGATGATGCCCACGCCGAGCTGGCAGCGCTGGTGCGAGCGGAGCGGGGTGAAGTGGGAGCGTGCCGCGTGTTAAGGGCGATCCGGGAGGCGCTGGAGACCTATGCGAGCGGCATGGGCGTGCCGGCGGCTGACGTGATCCGAGAGTTCAAGGCGCTGCCCGAGGAGGACAAGTTCCGGATGCTGGCGGCCATCAAGGAGCTCGAGAAGAAGCACAAGGAGTGGGAGTCCAACGGCGGCAAGCTTCCCCCGCCGCCAGCTGAGCAGTCCGTGCCGGCGCCGCCGGAGGTGTCCCGCGTCGATCTGCGTGAGGTTGCGCGGGCTCGACGCGACGACTACGCGATGCAGCGGCTATTGGCGCGACAGTCGCTGATCCTGGGACGTGATGGCCGCCCGATCAGGCGGGACTGACAGCGACGACATTCGAGAGCTCGCCCGCCGAGTAGTCGCCGCGCGCGGGGCGCGCACCTGGGACGGATACCAGCGCTTCCGTGGCATCCTCGCGCCGTACCAGCTCCGGCTGATCGACAGCGAACGCCCGCTCATCGCCCGGCATTGGGGCCGGCGCACGGGCAAGACAACGGCGTTCATTGGCAAGACGCTCAAGACGTTCGAGCTGAACGCCAACGCTCGGGTGTTCTACTTCGCTCCCACCGGCGAACAGGGCGTCGATATCCTGTGGGAGGAGCTGCAGGCGTACAACCGCGACTTCGACCTGGGACTGAGGGAGCACTGGTCGGATAAGTGGTGGACGCTCGACAACCGCAAGCTGGAGGTGTTCAGCTTCCACGACCGTAGCGACGTTGAGCGGGCCCGCGGCCGTAAGGCGCACCTGGTCGAGATCGATGAGGCGCAGCTCGCGCCAGACTGGTTCGGCCATCAGTGCGAATCGGCCATCATGCCGGTCACGCTCGACTACCTCGGTCAGGTGTGGGCGACGGGCACGCCGGCGCCGAGTGCGGACGGGTTCTTTTTCGACGCCTGCCACGAATCGAAGTGGGAGTGCGAGCCGCCCGTCACCGCGGCAGATAACCCGTTCTTCACGCGACAGGGACGCGACCCTCTGCGCGAGGCTCGGGAGCGGTTCAATCTCGCCGAGGACAGCGTCACCTACCGGCGAGAGTGGCTCGGCCTCTGGATCGTCGATCCCGACGCGCTCGTCTACGCCATCCCCGACAAGGCGGTGATGGCGGCGCCGGCGGCGTTCTACGCGCACGTATACGGGCTCGACTTTGGGTTCCGGGACAAGGACGCCATGGGTCGCGTGGACGTCGATCAGGCGCGCTCCCGAGCGCACCTTGGGTGGATCGAAGAGTGGGACGGCAAGCAGACCAACCACCAGCTGTTCGAGCGCATCCTGCAGCAGCAGGAGCGCTTTCCGGGCCCGGTGGTGTTCGACCCGGCGGGCCACACGACCAAGAAGACGATCGAGACATTCCGCAACGACGCGCCAAAGATCATGTGGGTCATGGCCGACAAGCAGCGAAAGATCGAATTTATCCAGACGCTCAACGATGACCTGCGGAGCGGCGTAGCGACCGTAGAGCCTGATTCGCCGATGCTGCGCGAAGCGCGCCGACTGCGATGGAGGCGGCCCGGCGCGCTGGCGGTGGATGCGGACCACTCGGACCTCGGGGACGCGTGGCTGTACGCCCACCGCTACGCCAGGGACCTCCTGCGCGCGTTGCCGGAACCGCCGCCGCCGCGCAAGCAGTTCGACCCGTTCGACGAGTACATGAAGCGCCAGGAGAAAGGCCCCCAGGCGAGCCATCGCGGATATTTTGCTGACAGGCGCCGCGGCCTGGGGTAGGCGCGTGGCATGTACACGATCGAGCTGACCAGGGAAGAGGCGATCGCGCTCAGGTTTATGTTGGGTGGCGCGGGACACACGCCGGGGCTATCTCCGCCGCGCAAGCTGGCCGCGCAGGAGGTGCTGACAAAGGTCGACGCCGCGCTCGCGCAGCCCCAGGTCGACGCCGACCTCGAGCCACCGGTCGCGACCGAATAATCCCGTGACATTCAACCAGGCGCACCCACGACGAAACGACCACGCGCGCCGCCACCGAAAGGTGCTGGAGCGTGGCCGAAACTCCTTGGTTCAAGCAAGATCGGGATAAGCTCGCACAGGCGCTGATCTCACAGGTTGGGCGCATGGAGATGTCGCCGCTCGAGTCGATGCGGCGGCAAAATCTGCTCTACGACCTCGAGTTGTACCTGGGGCAGCCGTTGTCGTCGCTTTACCAGGTGCAGGGCGACCACGGCGCGCGCCAGTGGAACCCGGAAAATCTCGTTTTCAACGTCTGCTACTCGCTCACCAATACCGTCCGCAATCGGATCTGTTCGTTTCGTCCGCGCGCGCAATTCCTTCCCGACGGAGGCGACTACAAGATCCGCATGGGCGCCCGCGATCGGACCGAAATGTCCGACGCGTGGGCGGAGCAGGTGAAGTACCAGGAGGAGGCATCGCTGGCGTTCCGCGACCTCATCACGGGAGACGGCGGCGTCTACAAGCTCTGGATCGAGGGCGCGACCGTGAAGGGTGCCCGGTTCCCGTCGTGGGAGTTCTACTACGACGAGGGAGAAAGCATCTACGGCGAGCCCGAGTGCGCGTACCACGTGCGGTACATGCCGGTGGAGCAGGCGGCCGAGGAGTACGGCCTCTCTGAACAGGTCCTGCGCTCGCAGGTGGTCACCACGGCGCCGTCGATCATCTACATCACGAACCGAGAGCTGGTGCGGGTCATCGAGGCGTGGCAGCGGGCGAGCCGCACTGACGCTGGCGAGATCGTCCCCGGCAAGCACGTCATGGTGGCAGGCACGGAAGTCCTCACGCCGGAAGAGGACGAAGCCTGGCAGTACGACGGATTCCCGCTCGTGCAGAAGGTGTTCGACGAGCGCTCGGTCGGAATCTGGGGCGTCGGCGGGGTAACGATGCTGCGGTCGATTCAGCTCGAGCTGAACGAGCTCCAACGGACGCTGCGCGAGGCGCACCATCTGTCGTCCGTGAAGTACATCCAGATGCAGGAAAACGAGGAGTCTCCCGCCAAGCTGAACAACGACTACATCCAGCTGCTGCGCTACAAGAACCAGGCGGCGCAGATCGATACGCCGCCGGCGGTGAACCCGGAGATCTACCAGTACGTCGAGCTGCTCACGAAGCAGGCGTACGACACGTGGGGTGTTTCGCAGTTCATTGCGGCTGGGCAAAAGCAGCCGGGCCTCAACGCGGCCGTTGCGATCCGCGAGGCGTCCGACCTCCAGACTGACCGTTTGGCCCTGCTGTCGCAGCGCTGGGAGGATATGCGGGTCGAGGCGTCTGGCTGGTGGTGGCGCTTCACCAAGGAGATGGCCAAAAAAGGGATCCGACCGAAATGGCGGGCAGTAACCCGCGGCGTCTGGCGGGAGATGACGCTGGACAACGCGGACGAGGAATACGAGATCCGCCGCTTCCCGGCGTCGGTGTTCGGTCAGACCGTCGCCGCGCGCCTGCAGCGAGCCACGGAGCTGATTCAGGGCGGATTCTTGAGCAAGGAAGACGCGCTCAAGGGGCTCGACATCCCGGACCTGTCGCCGCTCATCGATCTCACGCTCGCCGAGCCGTACGCAATGGAGGCCATCTGCGACAGCATCCTGAACGACGGGAAGTACATCGCTCCGGACCCAAGGATCGACCCGAAGGCGATGTACGGGTACGCGCGCGCGCGCTACCTGCGCGCAGTCTACGACGGCTCGAACTACCCGATCGAGCGATTGAGCATGATGAACCGGCTCATCGACACGGTCGAGGACACCATCAAGAAGCAGGCGGCCGCGGCCGCCCCGCCGGCGCCGCCGATGGGACCGGCGCCCGGCGGCACACCGATGCCGATGCCAGGCGCGCCCGCGCTTCCGCCCCAGGGCGGGCCGCCGGTACAGCTGCCTTCCGTACCACCCGTGACGCCAGTCGCGGCCTGAAACCAAAGGAGAAACGTTCATGGCGAAACAAGCAGTCACCGCGTCCGCACCCGCACCTCAGCCCGCAATCCCCGTCCCCGCGATTGCTCCGCGCGTTGCCGCCGGACCCCGCGTCCAGCGCGTGACCGGCGCCGCGGGGGCCGGCGAAGTGCCTGGCGGCCGCGTCGGACAGGCACCGCCCATCCAGAGCGACGCCGCGGCTACCGCGCAGGCAACGGCCAACAACGTCAAGACGATCGCGTGGGGCAACGGCGCCCCGCGCGGAGCAGAGGAACCGGACGAGACGCCGCCCACCGCCGCGCTCGGCGACCAGACCGGCGGATCGGAAGGGGCGATCGGAAAGAATCCGGAGAAGGCCGCGAAAGATCGGGACGAGCCGCTCAAGGTCGGCGACGACGAAGACGCCGCACCCGCCGCCGCCAAGACAGACGACGAGCCGTCGGCCGCCGCGGAGCCCCCCGCTGCCCGCCGGAGCACGGCGCTGGCGAACCTCGAGGCCGAGCGCAAGACGCGCGCGCTCGAGGCGACCGTCAAGGACCTACAGAAGAAGCTCGAGGCGTCCGAGCCGGTGGCGAAGTCCATTCGAGAGGGGACGCTGGCCCAGCGAGTGAAGGCGCTCGGTCTGTCCAAGGCTGACCAGGCTGAGCTGCTGGAAAAGCTGCTCGTGAAAGATCCCGAGCTCGACGGCGCCCCAGACGCGCCCGCCACCGCACCCAGGGACACGCCCGAGCTCGCCGCGCTCAAGGAGACGGTCAAGGAGCTGCAGCGGCGCCTCGATTCTCGCGACGGTAATGAAGAAGCGGCGCAGATCGCCAGGGCTGAAGCAGCGGTGGCCGACGGCCTCAAGGACGTCGACTTGCCGCTCACTCACTCCGAGGTTCCCGTCACCATCGATCGCGACGGGAAGCCCGCGGTGGTCACGCCGTACCACCTCGTGCTGCTCACGGCGAATCAGATGTGGCTCGACAGCGGGAAGAACGGCCACCCGAAAGACTACGTCAAGCGAGCCGGCGCCAATGTCGAGGCGCACCTGCGCGAGAAGAATCCCAAGCTGGCCGCGCGGCTCGACGCGCAGAAGACGGTCGACGGCGCCGCCGCGCCGGTCCCCGTGTCATCGGGCGGACCTTCGCTCGGAAAGCGCACGGGTAAGGGCGCTCCGACGAACCCGCCCAAGCTCCCCCGGGATCGGGACGCGCGAGACCAGGTAATCAAGAAGGACATGGGGTGGTACTGAAGAAATAACTTGCGCGCCGAAAACGAACGTGAGTAGGCGCAGATTGTCACCGGGGTAGAGCGCCCCACGACGCAACACCAAAGACGAAACACCTCAAGCGCTCGAGGCCGGGTTTTCACAACCCAACTCGTGAGGTGTTTCGATGCGTCGAGCGTTGCTGTTCGTTGTCGCGGCCTTCGTTGTCGCGTGTGCGCTGTTCGTTCCCGGGCCGATTGCCGAGCACATCGCGCTGCTTCTGATCGGGTGCGCCGCGCTCGATTCGCTTTGCGGTGCGCTGTTCGGCTCCCGCGTTCTGGCGAGCACGGGCGGTAGCTTCGCCAACCTGACCACGGCCCTCAAGCGTCGTTACGACGACGACTTCCTCGGCGAAGTGGGATGGAGCAAGGGCGCCCTGGCCGCGATGGTGCGCAAGCTCTCATGGAGCGGCTCCAACCCGGTGTGGGCGAACCGCGTCGGCAACTCGCCGGCCAGGTCGGCGACGTATTCGGTCGCCGCCGCCAAGTCCGAAGACACCACGTACGGCTTCACCAAGGTGAAGCAGTGGCAGGCGACGTGGATGAAGGACTACGGCCGGTCGACCATCGACGGTCTGTTGCTGGCCACCGCCGGCGACAAGCAGGGGAGCTTCTACGACAAGTTCGTGAGCCAGATCGACGGCGCGCTGGACGCCACGATGCACTCGTTCAGCACGAAGATCTACCGCGCCGGCTACGGCCAGATCGGCCAGATCGACCCGTCGACGAACCTGGCCGCCGCCGTGATCACCCTCAAGACGCCCGAAGACGTCGTGCTGTACGAGCAGGGCCAGGACATCCAGTTCGCTCAGTTCGAAAACTCGGGCGCGCTCCGAAACGCCGGTGCGGTCCTGACGGTCACGTCGGTCAATTTCACATTCTCGAGCTCAAACACCCTGGTGGGGACGCTGACCGTCAACGCGAACTTGAACACCGTCACCGGCATCGCGGTGAACGATTACATCTTCGCCTCTGGCGACCGCAACAACGCGGCCAATCCGGTTCCGACCGCCATTCAGGGTCTCGCGGCCTGGGGCAACATCATCAACAACGCCTTCACGGCGCCGACCCCCGGTGAGAACTTTTTCGGCAACGACCGGTCGATGGACAGCCGCCTGTCGTTCGTGTACTTCGACGCCCGCAACATGTCGGAGGAGGAAGCGATCATCAAGGCCAGCGTCGAGCGCATCCGGTTCGGCGGGACGGCTGGGACCATCTTCATGAACCCGACCAGGTACGGAAACCTGTTGCTCAATGGGCAGGCGCGCCGCCGGCCGATCGAGATCGTGGGGCCGTACGGCATCGGCTTCAAGGGCGTCGCGCTCGAGACCTCGAAGGGCGAGGTGGAGATCTTCCCCGACCTCTACTGCCAGTCGCAGTTCAGCTGGATGCTCCAGATGGACACGCTGCGCATGTACGGCGCCGGGACCACCAAGATCCCCGACTTCATCACGGCCGACGGCAACAAGATCCTGCGCCAGAGTGCGGACGACGGAATCGAGTGCCGCGTCGGCTACTACGGCGCGTTCGGCTGCAACGCCCCCGTCAAGAACGCGGTCATCCAGCACGCGTAAGGAGCCGACATGGGAAATACCTCAAGCCTGCCGTTCCCCTATGCCGGTGTCGTCAACCGGAAGGGCGTGCAGGGGTTCACGCACCGGCTGCTCATCGGGGCGGCCGGTGCGATCGCCGGCCAGGACGCCGATTCGCGCGTCGTGGCCACCAAGCAGGCCACCGCGGGTCAGTACCTGATCCAGTTGCCCCGCGGGTACAAGCGCATCACGTCGATCGGGGCCACCTTCATCGGCAACACCGGATCGGTCGTCCCGGACTGGCAGACGGACAACATCAGTTCGGTTCCGATCCCCGGAGGCGCGGTCGGCACGCCGTCCCTCGGCCAGATCACTCTGCAGTTCCGGAGCAGCGCCGGAGCCGCGACCGACGTCGCCAACGGCGCGGTGGTCATTCTCGACATCGAAGTGGAGAACGGCGTCTGATGGCCTCCGAGGTGGAGCAGATCGCCCGGCGCAAGTCGGGGGACGAGGGCGACGACGGGGACGACAAGCCCATGTCGTCCTACGGTGACGTCGAGGACAATGCCGCGAACGACCTGTTCGACGCGCTGGGCGTGGACGAGGGCGACCGCGCGCAGGCGAAGTCTGCCCTCAGCGACTACGTCAAGGCGTGCGTCGAAAAGGCCCTGGACGAACAGGAGTAACCACCCGTGGCCACCGCGCTGTCGGTCCTCGAGCAGCGGGTGCAGACGCTGTATGACGTGTCGGGCTCGACGGTCCTATCCGCCGCCGAGCTCGACCAGTTCATCAATGACGCGTACCGGAAGCTCTGGGCGATGGTGGTCGCCGTCAACAAGGACTTCCGGCTCACGCCGTTGCCGTTCACGTTGGTCGCCGGACAGCAGGCGCAGGCGTTTCCTGCCGACTTCATGGAGATCCGTTTCGTCCGGCTGAACCCCGGCACGGACGGCCAGGTCTACCTGACGAAGTGGGGGGCCAAGTCCGGCTCTCAGCAGTACGATCGCAGCTATCGGCCATCGGGCGCGAACCTCATCATCGAGCCGCTGCAGCGCGCGGCTGGCGTCTACTCGCTCGACTACATCCCTCAGCCGCCCGTGCTCGCCGCGCCCACCGATTCGGTTGACGCCGAGCTCGACCAGTTTTCCGACTTCCTTGTCTACGACGCCACGATCGCGGCGCTTGCGAGGGAGGAGGCGGACGCGGGCCAGATGGTGGCGATCTGCTACGGAATCCCGGGCGACCCGCAGAACGCGGGCATCGCCGGTCGCGTGCGCCGATGGGCGTCCGACCAGCGCAGCGCCGACCCCGACAAGATCGAGGACGTGCGGCGCCGATCGCCCTGGATGTGGGCGCCGCCGTGAGCTTCCGTCGCCCGACGCTGGCCGGGATCTCCACCCCGGCCAAGCTGCTCGACGTGCTCGTCGGGCTCTACGAGAAGATCGAGAAGCCATCCGGCGGCAACCTCACGCAGTTCATCAAGACGGTCATCGACGAGACGATCACGGGCGGCGGGGGCGGGGGCCCGCTCGCCGGGTGGGCAACGTCGGAGCTCGTCACCACCACCCTGACGAGCGAGTGGGCACCGCCCGAGCTCTGCTTCCCGCTGGTGGCCGGTGCCATCGCCAAGTCGACCCTGACGATCACCGCGGGGCTCTACACGGCGTCCGCGGGCGGCACGGCGCAGTACCGCCTGCGGGCTGGTGGCCTGCTGGGCGCCACGGGCCTGCCTGACGCAACGGGGACGCTCGTAGGGGCATCTGCGCAGGCGTCGGCGACGTTCGGCGCGCAGGAGATCGGCGGCACCATCCCGAACCCGGGAGGCATCGTCCTTCTGAAGCTGACCCTACAAGCCGGATCTGGCGCCGCGAAGGTGCGCGGCCTCAACGTGGTGGTGACCTGATGCCGCTGCAGAAAACGCGAGTGCGCCTGCCGATCACCGGAGGACTGGACGGCAAGAGCGCGCCGCTCGTCGCCGCGCCCGGCTCCCACCTGCAGCTCGACAACGTGCGGATGGAGCGCACCGGCGAGTGGCGCCGCCGCCACGGCTGGGCGCAAGATCCCAACGACACGATCCAGATCACCGGCGGCGTGCAGGTGGTGCGCGCCGTGGAGCTCCCAGGCGGCGGCATCCTCGCGCTCACCGAGGCTTCCGCCGACGCGAACACCTGCGCGCGCCTCTACTCGCCGACGGCGTCCCCGCGGTGGACGCTCCCGCCGCAGTTCCTGCCTCAGTTCGGCGGCGCGCCGCCGGCGTCAGGATCGGGACAGGCGTCGCTTTCGGTATGGTCGCGCCATCAGGTTGGATATACCGACAACCCGCAGCCATTCGTGACGCTGGCCGAAGGCAACGGCATCCAGCTCATCGCATGGGCGGCCGCCGTCTCGCCCACCAATGCCACGGCGCTCTTCAAGACGGTGGGCGAGGACAAGTCCGTCGGGACGCCGTTCACGTTCGTCGGGACGCCGTTCACCACCACCGCGACCCGCCCGCGCGCCGTCTACTTCCCCGGCACCCCGGGCACGTTCGCGCTCTTCTGGATCGAGGGGGCGAATCTCTGGGGCCAGACGTTCAGCGGCAACGGCGTCCACTTTGGCGTCACCCTTATCTCGACGGACGTGGCCGCGGGCTCGTCGCTTGACGCCGTGATCTACGGCGCGAGCGCCACCGCCACCGTCGCCTACCAGGGTGCCGCTGGGCGCGTGAAGGCTCTTGAGGTGACGTCCGTCCTCACGGTGACGTCTACCGGTGTCGGCGTCGCCGTCGGCTCCCAATGCGTGCAGCTCCTGCCAGATCCAGACGGATCCGGTACACGGCTGGTGGCGTCGGCGGCGCCGAACGCCCAGCAGGTGACCAGGTTCGGCAGCGCGGGTGCCGTCCTCACCACATCGGACGTCGGATCACTGGCGGGCGTAACCGTTACCGGATTTGCCGGCGTCGCCGTGAACGCCGGGCAGGGCGCCGTGCTCGTGTTCCAGACCGCCACCGGCGGGATCTGGGCGACCAAAATGGTCACCTCCGCTTCTGTCGGCGTGCCCTCGCAGATCATCCCCGACGCCACCGGAATCTACATCGACTCGAACGGCTGGCGCGAGCCCGGCACCGACGCCATGCACTGGATCGCCGGCCTGCACATCGGCTTGCCCGGCACGACGTTCGTGTCCGGCGGCAAGGGCACCAATGGAACCGATTTTCAGCACACGTTCTACGAGATGGCACTCGAGTACGGCGGCGTCGTCACGGTGGCCAATCAATTCTCCGAGCCGCAGGCCCGCCTGATCCCGCTGCAGGCCGGACCGCCCGCCGGCTGCGACAAGACGGGGTCTATCTTCCCGGGGGCGCAGGTCCAGGTGGTGCGCACCGGCGCAGGAGCCTTTTCGCTTCCCCTCTTCCGGCTCACCCGCTTTGACACCGGAGCCGCTTCTCAGATCGCGAATCCGCTTCAGTACGCGGTCGATCGCTGGGACGTCCTGCACCTGAATGGGGCGAACGGCGTCAACCTCGGCCGGGGCCTCAAGGCGTCCTCCGCGTCCTATTTGCCGGCGGGACAGCTCCTGCAGACGGTCGACGGCCAGCAGGTCGTGGGCCACGGCGCCAGCGCACTTCCGTATCAGCCCACGCTCGGGCCGCCGCGCGCCGGAGGCGCTCTCACGCAGAACAGTAGCTACGGCACGCTCATCGTGGTCGAAATGAGCGATGAGTCCGGCAACGTTTGGCGATCGACCCCGAGCATTCCGGCGTGGATCGCGCTCACCGGAACGCAGACCGCATTCGACGTGAAAATCACCTTGACGCCGCTCGAGTCTCCGCTGCGCGTCCGCACGGTGAAATACTATCGGACGGTCGGCAACGGGTCGGTGTATTTCCTCGCCTGGAAGCAATCGAACCCCGCAAACCCGATCTCGTTCACCGATGAGCTCAGCGACGCCCAACTCGGAACGCAGCTCATCACGGCGCTCAGCTCTGGAGATGTCGGCGAGCAGCCCGCCACGGTGACCCCAGCGTTCTCTCACGTCGTTCTGTTCGACGGTCGCCTATGGGGAATCGACCGCGATTTTCCGACGCAGGTCTGGTACTCGAAACCGATCGTCCAGGGGGCGTCGCCAGAGTTCCCATCGTCGTTCAGGTTCGACATGCCCGACGAGCTCGGGCCGCTAACCGGCATGGCCGCCTGTGACGATAAGCTCGTCCTGTTCAAGTCGCCGCGGGGGATCTACTACGTCCCCCAGGGCGGCCCCGACAATACCGGAGGCGGCAATCAGTACATGCCCGTGCGCCTATCGTCGGAGGTCGGCCTTCTGTCGGGGCAGCCCTACGTGTCGACCGGATCCGAGGTGTACTTCGGCAGTTCCCAGGGGATCTACCGCCTCAACGGCTCCCTTGGGATCGACTTCGTTGGGATGCCGATCGACCAGTACCTGGGGCAGCCGCACGCAAATACGCCCGACACGCTATTGTCGGCAACCTACAACGACGCCAAGAACGAGATCCGCTTCCTCGGGGCCGCCAGCCACTACGTGTTCGACCGCCTGCACAACCTGTGGGTGCGCGACACCTTCCAGGCCGTCGCCAACACGCCCATCGCCATGCTCACCGTCGCCAGCCAGGACGTCATGTTCCGATCCGACGGCACGATGTGGACCGAGGGCACCGACGCAAACCTCGATGACCCGGCCGCCGTGACCAGTCCCTACCAGGGCGCGATCCGGTCAGTCTGGTACCGCCCCGCCGAAATGGGGGGCTACATGCGCCTCTACAGCGTGCGGCTACTGCTCGACCTACTCGGCGAGGGCGCGGGGCCGCAAGAGAGCCTGTTCGTCTACTTCGACGACAGCGACACCCCCGTCGCGAACCCAATCTCACCCGTCTCCGTCGGGCGCGGCCAGTACGAGGCGAGAACGCGCGGACAGAAGTGCGGCTCGTTCTCGCTGCAGCTGTTGCTCGCCAGCGGAGACATCGGCGTGCGCCTCGATGGCTGGATGGCCTGGATCGGCTTCAAGAACGCCGGCCAGAAGCTCACGGCCGCGAAGCGCTGGCAGTAGCAAGCTGTGACACTGTCACACCTACACGCCGCGTCAAAGCGTGAGATATACAGTGCTTACGGCCGTCATTTAGGTGGAATCGGTGTCTGCAGCAGCCGGTCGATGTCATCCGGCGGAACCTTGTGGCCAATGAGCGGATTAGGCGTTCCGAGGCACATCTCTCGGCACTCAAAAAGGAACCCGATCAGGCGAATGCCGCCGTAGCATGTCCAGATCAGACCGATGGCAGCGAACGCGGTCACGAGCAGCCGCCTTCGCGGTTTATCCGCGACTGCATCGGTCACTGGCAAACGCCGCCCTGGCAGCCGGCCAAGTTGGCCCCCCCGCATGCGTGAAAACACGCCCCGCAGTTGTAAATGTCGGTTTGCAAATTGGCGCACGTTCCGGGCCCCAGCACGCCACGCGGATCGTTGGTGCAGAACGTGAATGTTTCCGGGCACCGTACCGTCTGATCGGCCGCGGCATCGGCGGGCGGGTCCGTGTCCGTGCCGGAGTCCACGGGCGTCGCACCGCCGGTGCCGGTCATCGCCATGACGTGCCCGGCGGCTCCACCCGTGGCTTCCTGGCCACCCGATCCGCCGGTGGCGCCGTTGTCGACCACCGCGCCGTCCGCGCACCCGATTGCCATCGCCAGGACGCAAAAAATGGTGACTCGCATGGTTCCAGGGTGTAAGCGCGAGGGGTGGACGGTCAAGGTGAACGCCTGAGCAGGGGTGCCCCGTGAGCTGGTGGAACCCGCTGGACGACGCCAGGTACGTGACGGACAAGCTGGGGATCACATCGGCGCCGCCGCCGAACCTGGCCACCGACGCCAACCCGGCGTACCGGAACCTGATGCAGGCGGCGGGGAACATGAACAGTGGCTATGCCACCGCCGGGCGCCAGCTCGGGACGGCGAACGCCGACCAGCAGCAGACGATCGATCAGCTGCGCCAGGCGGCCAGCGGGGCGCCCACCGCAGCGACGAACCTGATGCGCCAGCAGACCGACGCGAATTCCCGCAACGCGGTCAACATGGCCGCCGCGTTCGAGGGCACCAATCCGGGCGACGCGCTACGTGCCGGCCTGTCGAGCGCGCAGCAGACGCAGATCGCATCCACGGCCGCCGGTGCCGCGCAGGCCGCACAGGAGCAGGAGCAGGCCCGCCAGACGCTGGCGGCGGCCACCGGGCAGAACCAGAGCACGGCGGCCGGATCCGCGGCCAACGCCGCAAACTCCTACAACAGCGCGAACCAGGCGCCGTTCAACGCGCAAATGGGGCAGCAGCAGGTGCAGGTGCAAGCGAACGCCGCGAATCAGGCGGCCATGGGGCAGCTCGCCGGCGGCATCGCCAAGGGGATCGCGGCCTCGGACCCCGATCTCAAGACGGACGTGCATGACGGCGGCAAGCTGTCCGACGAATTCCTTGATTCGCTGGCGCCCAAGGAGTTCAAATACAAGGACCCGCAGGCCCCGGGCCAGGCGCCGGGACAGCGGCTCGGCGTCATGGCTGACGAACTGCCGACCCACGACGTGGCGACGGGCCCCGATGGGAAGAAGTGGATCAGCGCCTCCGCGATCTCCGACATCCTCGGGGGCATGGGGCGCCTACACCAGCGGGTATCCGCCGTCGAGGCCGCAAGGGCCTACGCCTGATGGATCCCACGCAGAACGCGAATCAGCAGGCGGACGCGGCGGATTTCCCGTACCCGGCCGGCGTCATGCCGCCCGAGCACGAGCAGACCGACACGACGGGGACCAGCACCACCGCCGGCACCACCACCGACACGAAGGCGCTGTCACCGGTGCAGCAGGCGGCCGAGGCAGGGCAGGACACGGTTGCGCAGGGTCAGATCGCCGCCACGGGCGAGCAACGCTCCCAGAAGGAGCGGGAGGGCGCGGTCTCGGCCGACATGGCCCGCCAGGCGGAGCTGCGCGGCCAGGGGTTCCAGAACGAGACGGAGAAGGCGTATAGCGAGACGCAGAAGATGATCGACGATGCCCGAGCGCGCGCCGCCGTCGCGCAGCAGCGGCTCGACAATCAGCCGCCGGCCTCCTACTTCCACAGTGGCGACACCTGGGGAAACGTGCTCCGCGGGTTCGGGCTGGCGCTCGGTGCGATCGGCGACGCCAAGGTGACGAACGCAGCCGTGCGGACCGGGCACGCGCCGCCGACGCTCGACACCGTTGGCGGCATCGTTTCGGCGGACCTGGAAAAGCAGAAGCAGCAGGTGGCCGAGCTGAAAGACCGCGTCGTGATGGCGCGGACGGGGATCGACGACGCGTTTAAGGCGCGCCAGCAGATGCTACAGGACATCGACCTTCGAGGCGCCGCGGCCTACGCGCAGCTCGAGCGCATCGGCCGCGCTCGGCTGGCGGCGGTGGGGCTGTCGCAGCCGGAGATCGACCAGCATCAGGCCATCCTGGGGATCCAAGAGAAGCGGGCAGAGGCACACGCCAAGTACGTCGAGCCGCTCTATAACCAGGTCTCGCGGCACATCGAGACGGCCAAAAAGCTCGACCAAGCGGTTACGAACCGCACGAACACGGCCATGCAGTCGCAGCTGATCGGCGGCGCGATGGCGGCTCCCCAGTTGAACAAGGACTTTGAGACGCTCGCCGGCTACCAGCCTGGGATCGCGGAGAAGATCATGCCGCGCGCGATGCTCGACGCGGACGCGCAGAAGTTCGAGGACGCCGCCGGCCGTACTGCCACGCAGCTCACGGCCAAGTTGGTCGGGCCGCGCGCGGCCTCGAACCCCGAGGTGGTCAAGGAGATCCGCGATCAGTACCTGCCCACGGCCACCGACACGGCGGAGGCGCGTGCGTCGAAGCTAAGTGCCCTCAAGAATCAGCTGGGCGTAATGACCATGGGCGCCGCCGGTCGGCCGGCCGCCGCCGCTCCTCCGCCGTCCGGAGCCGCGCCACCGCCCGCCTCGGGCCCGCCCGCGGCCCCTGTCGCGCCCAAGCCGGCGACGCCGGCCGCCCCAACGGCGCTCGACCGGCCGACCCTGCTCCGCGCGCTCTCGGCGAAGCTGCAGGAGGCGCGCGCCAAGGGCGATCCGCGCGCAGCCGCGATTGAGGCTCGGATCCGCGAGGTGATCCGTGGCGGATGACATCGATCTTCTGCTCGCGACGCCGGTAGCGCAGACGCCGACCACGCCTGTTCCGACGGCGCAGCCTGGACAGGCCCCGGTGAACTACCGGCCGCGCGAGTACACCGACGAGGATCTCGGGATTGCGACGGGGCCGATCGGACCGAGCGCCAAGTACATGCGCGTCCATGATCCGATCCACGCGCCCGACGCCCCGCTCATTCGCGAGGACCCCGTCATGGACGTCGCGACCGCGATGGCGGGCGGCGCCGCCGGGAAGCTTGCCCGGACGGCGATCGGGAAGGTCGCCCCGACCGTGGGCAGGTACGCCGAGCCCGCGGTCGCCAGCGCGGCCACGGCGGCGCTGCAGGGAGCGAATCCGAAACAGACCGGCGTCGCTGGGCTCGCCGGTCTCGTGCTCGGCGCTCCGCTCGCCTATCTCGGTGGCGCGCCGGAGCGGGTTCGGGAGCGCGCCATGTCCCTGCAGGACATCGTGCAGGGGGAAGGCGACACGGCGAAGCCGGCGAAGTCGCTGGCCCGCAAACTTGCCGCGCGCGCGGGCGACGAAGGACAGAATCTGGCGCAGGCATTGGGTCAAGACCCGGAACTGGAAGGCAAGCTCTCGACGACGGTCGCCAGGCACCCCAGGGAGGCACTCGGCGCGGTACAGGAGGCGTTGGACCGTCACAAGGAGGCGACCACGCCGGCCTACCAGGCGATCACGGATGCAGGCGGGGTGAAGCTCACGGACATCACTGGCCCGATGCAGAAACTTAAGGACAGCTATCTCGAGGGGGGCAATACGCCCGCCGCCGAAGCGGTCGACCGAGAGATCAAGTCGCTCGCCAGCAACTACGGCGGCCAACAGGCCGAAAACGCCACGCTCAGCGGGAAGCAACTGCAGGGGCTCCGGAACCAGATCGGACAGGCCGCGTTCGAGTCGACGCCGATGGCCTCGCGCGCGCTCAAGACGCAGGTCAAGCGCGACCTCTATGGCGCCTATCGTGACGCGATCGAGGGGGCTGTATCAACGCTCGAAGGCGTCGCGCCGGTCGACCTCAAGCGATTCCGCGCGCACAACAAGGCGACATCCGTTCTTCTGCCGCTAAAAGACGTTCTACAGGACCGGGCTGAGAGCGAGGCGACGGGGGCAAAATCTCTAGCCGGGCGCGCGATGGATTTCGTCGGCGGCGAGGGCGCGAAGCCCGGCGCGCTTCTCCTGCTGGCCCTTCGGAAGGGGCTCACTCCGGATGCCCTGAAAGAGGCAGCGATCGAATACGCCGCCACGAAGGCGATCCCCGCGGTCGGCCGCGGCCTCGCCCAGGGTGGCCGTGTGCTTGATGCCGCCCTCGCGCGCGCTGGTGGCACCGGATCCGCGGCATCCGCCGTGGGGCTTCCGGTCGCAGGGGCAGCGCGCGCGATCAATGAATCACCGGGCGGCAAGCTGCTCAACGGCGTCCGTGTGCTCGGGAGGCCGGCGACCGCGCAGGAGCGCACCGCCGCGGGCCTGCCCGCGTCTCTTGCGCACGCGCTCGACGCGAACGATCCGAACCTCGGACATGCCGCCCTGGTGCACGAGGTGTTCGGTCAGTGAGTTGGCTCAAGAAGCCGCCGGCGCCCGCGCCGCCGGAGCCGGCGCACGTGGACATCGAGCAGCTCATGTCCACCCTGACAGCGCAGCCGGACCCGCCCACGCTGGCCAGGCAGTACCTCATGTCGAGCGGTCCGCGCATGCAGCTCGACAAGTGGGGTGAGCCGCTTCCGCTGTCCGCGGTCGACCAGGATCGCCTTGACCGGGTGTTCGCCGTGATCGCCTCGCCGCAGTATCGCACGCGCGCCCTGTTGCGCGCCGGGATGCTGGGGCCGGACGAAGTGGACGCGGTGTCGGCGTCCTTTCCTGAGATCTACGGCGAGCTCGAACGAGAGGCGATCCACGACCTGGTGACCACGCCGCGCCCCTACGCGGCATGGGCCGAGGCGGTGCTTGGCGTCCTGTTCGGAAGGCCGCCCGCAGAAGTGGTGCAGAGCGGCCCACCGGGACAGCAGCAACAGCAGGCTACGCCGCCCGCCGGGAAGCCAAAGGCGCCGGCCAGCATGGCGGCGGGTATGGCGACGCAGGCCGATCGGCGCGACGTGGAGGTGAGGGCGCAAGGAAATAGTTGAACCCTGCGCCCTCCTGTGGGTAGGCGCAGATTATGTCCAGGTTCAAGAACCGGCCCGACTACATCGTCAACGGCGACATGTCGAACGCGGCACCGCCGGACGCCCGATCGCCGGCGACCATCGTCGGGCCCTGGATCCCGCTGCAGGACCAGGACGCGATCGGCGTCCAAATCAAGTGGCCGCTGGCCGGCGTGGTGGCCGCCACCACCGGGGCGTTTGACTTCGAGGTGTCGGACGACGAGGACCCGACGGGCGCGCACGGCGGCCTCGGCCCGGTCGCGATCACGCGCACCGCCGACATGACGAGCGCCAACCCGACCGGCGGCACGTCGGGGAAAGGCCAGTTCACCTTGGCCGGGCAGAACTTCCCGCGGTTCAAGTGGGGCCGCGTCGTCTACACCCGAGCGGCGGGCGGCGCCGCCGCGTTGCAAATGGCCGTAAGCGTGAGGGGGACCTGACCATGAAACGGATCGCGCTGCTCTGCATGATCGCGCTCGGCTGCGCAACGGCGCCGCGGGCAAAACCAACGCATGTCTTCATGGACTCTGGCGGACCGACGTATGGGCAGGTCGACGTCATGGAAAGCGCGGCCTCTGTCGCTCCGGTCGGCATCACGCGAATTGTCCGCAAGGGAGGTCAATTACTGCAGAGCACCGACGGCGCAGCGTTTACAACTATCGGTCTCGGAGTTCTGCAGACCGCAACGACGTCAGGATCGACACCATCCGTGGCGTTCGCCTCCAGCGCAGACGCGATCGACATCACCTTCGGCGCGAGCGCGACCACCACGACGATCACCGGCCTGAGCCTCGACGCCGATCATTGCTACGACATTCAGACCAGGGTCGTTGCGCCCGGCGCGGCGATCAACGTTTCTCTGAACGGCACGGACAGCACGGGTCTCGTGGAGGGCTACTTCTTCACCGGAGCTGGCGCGATAACCACCAAGGCGCAAAATACCCTGCTTCTGAGCGACCAGGACGCCACGGCCGTGTACGCGGTTGCGAGTCTGTGCGCGAGCGGCCCCGGCACCGCGAAAATCTGGCAGTCGCAAATGATTCGAGAGGCGACGCTGTTCGAGCAGTACATCGGGCGCTCGACGGTCACCTCGGACGTCACGTCGATCTCGATCAACGGGATGCCGAGCGGGTCGACCCTCTTCATCCGGCGCCGGCCGGGGCATAGCCGGTGAGCGGTGGCCAGCACCGTCGTCACCATCGACCTATCGGCGCTGCCGTCCGCCCTCGCTGCGATGGGAGGGAATCAGGTTCTTGCGCTCATGACCGCCGACGGGGTGACGTGGCAAGCGGAATTCACGATCGCCGTCCCCCCATTCGCTGATCCGACGCCTCAGGCCGCGTTCGCTCGGCTCATGGCGTCCGTGTCTGGAGTCGCAGCGACGGAGGCGCAGGCGGCCACCGCGCGGGCTCAGGCGATTGCGGCGGCGGCATCGGCCGTTCCCGCCGGGGCGGGTTCAATCAAGCCGTGAGGCGCGCCGCAATCGTCGCAGCGATGCTCCTGTGCTCCGGGGACGCCGGCGCGCAGGTGTCGAGCTGCAGCGTATGGCAGGACAACGAGTGCGGCGCTTCGTTCGCGCTTCAGGACGTCGGATCGATCCAGGTCGACAACGGCGCCGGCACTGGTACCCGGTGCGCCGCGTTCGATTCGGCCGGCAATCTGATCCCGATGAGCGTCGCGTGCGGCTCCCCGCTGACCGCAGGCACCGGGATCACCTTCGTCGGCGGAACGGCGGTGACGTCAAATCTGTCGACTGGCGTGAGCGGCGGACAGTCCGTCATAGGCGGCACCGGAACGACGGACAGCATCACGATCAAGGCCACCGGCGCGACGCCGGCCAGCGGCGCTCGGATCTACCTTCAGACGCAGTTCGGGAACGACTATTTCGACCCGGTGGTCGGTACGCTCGGCCTTGGTACGGGCTCCGACCCGATCTCGATGTTCAAGGCGGCCGACCAGGGAGTTTTCAAGTCGGGCGGCGCCCTGCTGCTGGGGACCGTCGATGCGCATTCGGTGGAGCTGGAGACCGACGGGCTGACGGGGCTGAGCATCGACGCGTCGCAGGCCATTACGGTGCCCGGGCTGTCCGGCGGCGGCATCCAGTGCTTGGAGGTCGACAACACCGGAAAAGTCGGCGCCACCGGCGCGGCGTGCGGCTCGGGCGGCGGCGGCGGCGTGACCAGCGTGACCGCTTCGGCGCCGCTCGCCAGCTCCGGCGGGGCGACGCCCAACATCACGTACGGGCCCATCGCGGCCGACACGCTCGTGTGCAACCCGACCGGCGCGAGCGCGGCGCCGACGACGATGAGCCTCCCGGGCGCCAGCGGCGTCGTGGAGTACGTCCACGGCTCACCGGACACGTTGACCGCATTTGGATCGACGCTCAATCGAGTGCCCTTTGGGAGCGGAACGGCCGGCCAGCTGACCGACAGCGCGAACCTGCAATTCGATGGCGCGCGGCTCGGCGTCGGAGGTACACCGTCCGTCGCGTTGCACGTCCAGGGGAACGTCAACGGCGACCTGATGGGCGGCATCGCCAACGCGAGCACGGGGACGGGTGCGCGATCTCTGTGGGCGTTCGGTTCCGTCGCGTTCGCCAACCCATCGCTCACGCTGCTCGTGGACGGCGTCAACTACGCCTCCGCGGGTGGGCTGTACACGAGTGGATCGTCTATCTGGTACTACAACGCGAGCGCGACGTCTCACCTCCTGTTTCAGAATCAGAACGGCGACACGATTTTCACGACCGGATCGTCTCCCGTTGGCGGCGTCGTCAAGCTGGGGATTTCGAACGGGGGGCACGTCGTAGTCGCCGACCTCTCGGCCGGCGGGATGGTGAAGTCGACGGCAACGACTCTCGACGGGTTTTCGGTGGGGCAGTTCGCCCAGGCGGTGGCGGGCACGGACTACCAGGCGCCGATCGCCGGCAACATCTGCGGGACAAACGCCTTCGCGACGTCGATCTCGACCGCCGGTGCGCTCACCTGCACACAGCCGTCGTTTGCGAACCTCTCGGGCACGATGTCGCTCGCGCAGGAGCCGACCATCGCGGCGCACACCATCATCGCCAACGGGACTGGCGTGGCGGCGCCGGCGGCGCAGACATCGATCGGGACCACCCTCGCCTTCGACGGGACGGCGCAGCTCCAGTCCGTGGGGCTCCGCGACGGCGGCGGCGTCAACCACATCACGACGGGGACGTGGGGGCTCAACCAGGCGGTCATCGTCAACGGGAGCAGTCAACTCGCGACCAGCGCGTTCCAGGCGCCATTGACCGCCTGCACTGACTACGTCTCGATCGCCTGCCAGGGCGGGACGAGCGACCTCGGCGGGACCAACGCGAATGCGCGGGTATTGGCCATCCACGATTCCGGAGGGACGCGCTACCCGATCGACGCGTTGACCGCGGGGGAACCGCTCGCGATCAGCGGCGGCGGCCACGTCGTTTCGATCTCGCCGCCGTTCTCGGTTCAGCTCTCGTTCGCGATCAGGCTCTCTCTGATCTTGAACGCGGGCGAGGTCCTCCAGGGAGGTCTGGCGCAAAATCCTGACGGCGCGCTCGGAATCGTCCGAGCGGAGTACCCGGTCGGAGTCTCGGCCTCGACGGTGACTCTGTCCTGTTTTCTGGCGAGCAACAACATCACAGGGGGAACCTATTCCATTAGGGCCGCCCGCAACGGGGCCATCGTCGGGGCCGCGCTCACGTACACCTCCGGATCGACTGCGGGTGTCGTGTCGACGACGAGCACGACGGTCGCGAGCCCATCGACGACCGATACCTGGGGGCTGAATTTCGGCGCAGTCGGGACGGCAAACTCGCCCTGCGGCGGAGGCGTCTGCACGAACGGAGACGTCTATTGCACGGTGCTGTTGCAGCCATGAGCGAAACCGAAATGGCCGTCTTCATCGCCATCGTCGGCGCCGTGGCCGGCGCGGTGGCGGGCTCCGTGGCGCGACGCCGAGACGAAAAGGACCGCCACACCGGCGAGCGCATCGGCGCGCTCGAGCGGTTCAAGGATTTCGAGCGCGGCCGGCGGGCCGGGCTGCGCGAGGGGCGAAAACAGAGAGGGAGCAATGACCGATGAGCCAAAGACGGATGGCTTTGCAGATGATGGCCGCGCCCGCAAGGACACTCCGATCATCTCCGTCGGAGGTCCCGTCGCCGCCGCCGATCGAATTGCCGGACTCCAACGGTCCATGCGACGCGCTCTCGGCCTCATCGACGAAGTTGAACGACTGGTGCGAGCGCGTGGATTCGATCCTCAGTCGCGTGCG
>Ga0134125_10002349_pt1 | contig 22517 bp, 20 predicted proteins | sample KB31751_FD_96464 | JGI IMG/M metagenome (GOLD analysis project Ga0134125, IMG submission 96464) | Terrestrial soil microbial communities with excess Nitrogen fertilizer from Kellogg Biological Station, Michigan, USA - KB3-175-1 | ecosystem: Environmental > Terrestrial > Soil > Unclassified ... | reverse complement strand
GGGCGCGCGACTTGGGATCGGCACGACCATCCTTCTCGGGGGCACCATGGCGGCGACCGGACCGGGCGACGATGTCTCGTTCCTGTTCTTCGCTTCGTCGCCCCCGAGCGTGAGCACCGGTCCGCCCTGGTACCTCGCCTGGGCCGACGGGTTGCGAGCGGGGTTCGCGGATGCGGCGGCCGCGCTGCCGGGGGACGGCGGCGGCCTGCTTCCCGGCCTCGCCATCGGCGACACGAGCGCCGTGGACCCGACGCTCGGCTCCGCGATGAAGTCGAGCTCGCTCAGCCACCTCACCGCCGTCTCTGGAGCGAATTGCGCCGTCGTCATCGCGCTCGTGATGGCGACCGGGGGTGCGCTCGGTCTTGCCCGCGGGTGGCGCATCGGCGCCGCGCTCGTGACGCTCGTGGGCTTCGTCGTGCTCGTCACTCCGCAGCCGAGCGTGCTGCGGGCCGCCGTGATGGCGGCGCTCGTGCTGGCGGCGATGGCGAGTGGCAGACCGGTGCGGGGGCTGCCCGTGCTCGCGCTCGCGGTGCTCGGACTCCTGGTCGCAGACCCGTGGCTCGCGCGAAGTTACGGATTCGTGCTCTCGGTGCTCGCCACCGGTGGGCTGCTGCTGCTCGCCAGGCCGCTCGCCGCTCTACTTTCGAGGTGGCTGCCCTCCGCGCTGGCGCTCGTCATTGCCGTTCCGCTCGCCGCGCAACTGGCCTGCCAGCCCGTGCTCATCCTGCTGAACCCGTCGATTCCGCTGTACGCAGTACCGGCGAACGTGCTCGCCGAGCCTGCTGCACCCGTCGCGACGGTGCTCGGCCTGATCGCCTGCGTGATGATGCCCTGGTTGCCCGGCCTCGGCATCCTCATTGCACGGCTGGCGTGGGTGCCGTCGAGCTGGATCGCGGGGGTGGCACGGTTCTTCGACTCACTGCCGGGCAGGAGCATCCCGTGGCCCGCGGGCGGCGTCGGTGTCGCTCTCGTCGCCGCGATCATCCTGTTGGGCCTCGTCGTCGCCCTCCTGCGCGGCGCTCGACATCGTCGGTGGCGTGGACTCGCGGCGTTGATGCTCGCCCTGCTCCTCGTCGGTGTGACGGGAGTTGCCGCAGGTGACCGGCTGCGGCAGACGCTCCTTCGCCCGCAGGACTGGCAGATCGCCGCCTGCGACATCGGCCAGGGCGACGCCGTGCTGGTCAGGAGCGCCGGGCGAGTTGCGCTCATCGACACGGGGCCCGATCCGGCACTGCTCCACCGCTGCCTCGACGTGCTCGGCATCGGGCGCATCGACCTGCTCGTGCTGACCCATTACGACCTCGACCACGTGGGTGGCACCTCCGCGGTCGTCGGCATCGTGGACCGAGCCATGATCGGCCCACCGGCCGATCGGCACGATGTGCGGCTCGCCGAGCAGGTGCGACGAGGCGGCGCCACGGTCACGCAGGTGAGCCGGGGCGAGACGGGAGAGCTCGGTGAACTTCGCTGGACCGTGCTGTGGCCGCCCGTGAGGGCGGGACTCGTCGAGCCAGGCAACGACTCGAGCGTGACCCTCGAGTTCGCGGGAATCGGTGCGTGCGCGAACGGATGCCTCACCTCGCTCTTCCTCGGCGACCTCGGTGACGAGCCTCAGGCACGGATGCTCGCGGCCAATCGCGGTCTCGGTCACGTCGACGTCGTCAAGGTCGCCCATCACGGTTCGGCGGATCAGGACCCGGCGCTCTACGAGCGCGTCACGGCGACCGTGGGCCTCATCAGCGTCGGGGCGAACAACCGCTATGGGCACCCGACAGACACGCTGCTGCAGATTCTGGCGCGGGTCGGCACCATCGCCGAGCGCACCGATCGGCAGGGGATGGTGCTCGTGTCGCCGCGACCGAAGGGCGGCATGAGCGTGTGGTCGGAGCGACCGGCGTCCGCGGGCGTCGGTGCCCGCGAATAAGCTTGATCGCGAGCGAACGCTCGACAAGCAGGAGGTGCGCGGTGGCAGTCAGGTCCACTCCCGGCAAGGCCGGTAGGTCGCCCTCAAAGGTCTCGGTCGTCATCCCGCAGCTCGGCTGGCAACAGGTGCGCCCCGCCCCCGTGATCCTCGTGTCGGGCACGGAGTCCGTGCTCGCCGACCGCGCCATCCGGCTGCTGCGTGACACGCTCAAGGCCGAGGACCCGAGCCTCGAGGTGAGCGACATCGAGGCAGACGCGTACGCACCCGGTGAGTTGCTCACGGTGGCGAGCCCCTCGCTCTTCGGTGAGCCACGATTCATCCGCGCGACCGCCGTGGAGAAGTGCACCGACGCCTTCATCGCCGAGGTCATGGAGTACCTCGAGTCCCCGGCCGACGACACCTACCTGCTCCTGCGCCACGCCGGGGGAGTGCGAGGCAAGAAGCTGCTCGACGCGCTGCGCGGCGGACTCGGCTCGGGCATCGAGATCGTCTGCGCCGAACTCAAGAAAGACACCGAAAAGTTCGACTTCGCGGCCGCGGAGTTCGCCTCGGCGGGCAGGCGCGTGACATCCGGTGCCCTGCGTGCGCTCACCGCCGCCTTCAGCGACGACCTCTCCGAGCTCGCCTCGGCCTGCCAGCAGCTCCTCGCCGACGCGAGCGAGGAGATCACCGAGCAGACGGTGGAGAAGTACTACTCGGGCAGGGTGGAGACCAACGCGTTCCGGGTGGCGGATGTCGCCATCGCCGGACGACACGGCGAGGCTCTCATCCTGCTCCGGCACGCACTCGCCTCCGGAGCAGACCCCGTGCCCATGGTCGCGGCCTTCGCGAGCAAGCTTCGCACCATGGCGAAGATCTCCGGCGCTCGCGGGGGTTCGGGGCAACTCGCCCAGCAGTTCGGGCTCGCACCCTGGCAGGTCGATCGTGCGCGTCGCGATCTGCAGGGCTGGGACGAGGCCGGTCTCGGCCGTTCGATCGAGCTCCTCGCCGAAACGGATGCCGCGGTCAAGGGCGCCGAGCGCGATCCGGTCTTCGCGCTGGAGCGCATGGTGGGCGTCATCAGCGCCCGCGGCATCCTGTAGCGGCTCGCGCGCGGAGATGCAAAGGGCCCCCGCCGAAGCGAGGGCCCTGTGTGAAGTGTGTGTCGACTAGAGCGACGCGACCTGCTTGGCGATGGCCGACTTGCGGTTCGCCGCCTGGTTCTTGTGCAGCACGCCCTTGCTGGCGGCCTTGTCGAGCTTCTTCGTCGCGACGAGAAGGGCGGCGGCGGCCTTGTCCTTGTCGCCGGCCACGACCGCCTCGCGGGTCGCGCGAATGGCGGTCTTGACCTCGCTCCGCACGGCCTTGTTGCGATCCGTCGCCTTCTTGTTGGTGAGGATGCGCTTCATCTGCGACTTGATATTTGCCACGTCTATAACCTTCTGTTGTTCCGAATGTTTCTTGGGCAGCCGCGTCATCGTTACGAGACGCATCGTTACGAGACGATCGTTACGAGACGGACCCGGCCGCGATTCGCACTACGTGTGATCGCCCTCGTGAGGGTGATCTCGAACCGTGTGCGCAAGCCAACAGGCAACATTACCAGTTGCAGCGGGCATCTCACAATTGTACGGGCGCCCGGCCGGGGTGCCCGAGGTCTTCCCGGGCGCGGTGGCATGGGAGAATGGTGTGTTCACCCAAGCGCAGTAGAGGATACCGTGTCGCCGAAAGCACTCAAGGCCCTGGAGCCTGCCTCGACCGACCCCGCGCACATCCGCAATTTCTGCATCATCGCGCACATCGATCACGGCAAGTCGACCCTCGCCGACCGCATGCTGCAGATCACCGGCGTCGTGAGCGACCGTGACATGCGCGCGCAGTACCTCGACCGCATGGACATCGAGCGCGAGCGCGGCATCACGATCAAGAGCCAGGCCGTGCGGATGCCGTGGGCATCCACGAGCGAATCGGGCGCTTCTGAGACCTACGCCCTCAACATGATCGACACACCGGGCCACGTGGACTTCACCTATGAGGTCTCCCGCAGCCTCGCCGCCTGCGAGGGCGCCATCCTGCTCGTCGATGCCGCCCAGGGAATAGAAGCCCAGACGCTTGCGAACCTCTACCTCGCTCTCGACAACGACCTCGTCATCATCCCCGTGCTGAACAAGATCGATCTGCCAGCGGCCGATCCAGAGAAGTACGCCAAGGAGCTCGCCGGTCTGATCGGTGGCGACCCCGCCGACGTGCTGCGCGTCTCCGGCAAGACCGGGGAGGGCGTCGAGGAGTTGCTCCAACGCGTCATCGAGCTCATCCCCGCCCCGCGCGGCGACAAGGACGCTCCCGCGAGGGCGATGATCTTCGACTCCGTCTACGACGCCTACCGCGGCGTCATCACCTACGTGCGAATGATCGACGGGTCTCTCTCGCCGCGAGAGAAGGTCATGATGATGAGCACGAGGAGTACCCACGAGCTCCTCGAGATCGGTGTGAGCGCCCCGGAGCCCACGCCCACCAAGGGCCTCGGCGTCGGGGAGGTGGGGTACCTCATCACGGGCGTCAAGGATGTGCGCCTGAGCAAGGTCGGTGACACCGTCACGAGCTCGGCGAAGCCGGCCGAGACCGCGCTCAAGGGCTATTCCGAACCGAAGCCGATGGTCTTCTCCGGCCTGTATCCGATCGACGGTTCCGACTATCCGGTGCTGCGCGAGGCCCTCGACAAGCTGAAGCTCAGCGACGCGGCACTCGTCTACGAGCCCGAGACCTCCGTCGCCCTCGGCTTCGGCTTCCGCTGTGGGTTCCTCGGGCTGCTGCACCTCGAGATCGTGACTGAGCGGCTCGAGCGTGAATTCGGTCTCGACCTCATCACAACGGCTCCGAGCGTGATCTATGAGGTGACCACAGACGACAAGAAGACGGTGACCGTCACGAACCCGAGCGAGTTCCCGGGCGGCAAGATCGCTTCGGTGTCTGAGCCCATCGTGAAGGCATCCATTCTCGCTCCCAAGGACTATGTCGGATCGATCATGGAGCTGTGCCAGGGTCGCCGCGGCACCCTGCAGGGCATGGAATATCTCGGTGAAGACCGGGTGGAGCTGCACTACACGATGCCGCTCGGCGAGATCGTGTTCGACTTCTTCGATCACCTGAAGAGCCGCACGCAGGGCTATGCCTCGCTCGACTACGAGCCGATCGGCGAGCAGGACGCCGACCTCGTGAAGGTCGACATCCTGCTGCAGGGTGAGGCCGTGGACGCGTTCAGCGCCATTGTGCACAAAGACAATGCCTACGCCTATGGCGTGCTGATGACCGAGCGCCTGAAGAAGCTCATCCCGCGCCAGCAGTTCGAGGTGCCGATTCAGGCCGCGATCGGGGCGAGGATCATCGCCCGCGAATCGATCAGCGCGATGCGCAAAGACGTGCTCGCCAAGTGCTACGGCGGCGACATCACGCGAAAGCGCAAGCTCTTGGAGAAGCAAAAGGAGGGGAAGAAGCGCATGAAGATGGTGGGGCGCGTCGAGGTTCCCCAGGAGGCGTTCATCGCCGCTCTGTCGGGGGACACAGAGAAAAAAGAGAAGAAGTAGTGCCCGGCTCCGAACTGTGGGAGCAACCGGTCAGCTACGCCGCGGTCGGCGCGACCCAGGCTGCCGATCTGCTGCAGTATCCGCCGGTCGGCTTTCGCCCGATCGTCAAGCGCGTGCGCATCGGCCACGGGCCGCTGCGGTGGAGTTTCGCCTCGCAGGCCGTGTTGTCGTGGGGAGTCCAGCGTCGCAGTGGGCTGCGCGTCGAGACCGTGGAGTCGCCGCCGGAGGTGACGGAGCTCAGTTACACTCCGTTGTCGCTCGACGCCGACGGCGTCCCCGTGCCGCCGGCCGAATCGGACGATGTCGAGGCGATCTACGGTTCCGACGGCACCGCGATGGTCTCCCCGGGCGATAGCGCGTGGCTGCACATCCCGGTCGGCCCGTTCTCGGTCAAGGCTCCGGCACGCGTCGTCTACGTCGTCAACGACCAGAAGCGCAGGGGTTTTGCCTACGGAACCCTCGCCGGGCATCCCGAGAGCGGCGAAGAATCGTTCATGGTTGAACTCGCCGATGACGGCTCCGTGTGGTTCGAGGTGCGAGCGTTCTCGAGGCCTTCGAGCGTGCTCTGGTGGATCGTCTACCCGGCCCTGCGGATCGCGCAATCGATCTACACGAGGCGCTACCTGAGGGCGCTCTCCGGACCCATCGACTAGTCGTTCGCGAGAGGCGATGTCGCCGACGAGCGCCGCGCGATCTGTGCGCTCCATGTGCACGCAAAGTTCACTATAGACATACGACCCCCGAACTGGGTACGTTGTGGACGCGGGGGTACACCGTCTCCCGCAACCGATTGTGCTCCCCTCCGCAACGAGCAGAGCCCGGGGCTCAGGACGTGATGACGCACGCCGAAATCAGCCCGCGGACGGGCTGCGCCGGCCTGCTGGTGCCGACAGCGGCACATCCATGCGCGTGCAGTGAAGCACGCGGCAGCCAGTCAACAGCTAGGGGATTCCATGGGAAAGAATGGGCAGCACCACGACGAAAATGCTTCACCGGCCGAATCGGGTATGTCCCGCCGCGGCCTCATCATGGGCGGCGGTGCGGCGGCGGCCGCGGCCGCTTTCAGCGCGGCATCACCGGCCTTCGCTGCGTCCGCTGCCGCTTCACCGGGCGGCCCGGTGCGGAGCGACCCGGGCGGATCGGGTTCCGACGGCGACGGCGATCTCCTGCTCGTCAACGGCAGGATCCACACGATGGACGGGCGCGACACCGTCGTCTCATCCGCACTGATCAGCGACGGCAGGTTCGTGGCGCTGGGCAAGGATGCCGAGCGTCAGCCAGTGGGGAAGGCGACGCGGGTCGACCTGCGCGGGCGCACCGCCATCCCGGGCATCATCGACAGCCACAACCACATCGTGCTCGTGGGCAACCGGCCCGGCTATCACACTCCGCTCGAGGACGTCTTCACGATCCCCAAAGCGGTCGCGCGCCTCAAGGCCCGGGTGAAAGATGTGCCCTCGGGCAAGTTCATCACCACCGTCGGCCCTATCTCCGCCATGCAGTTCCAGGAGCGGCGCCTGCCGAATCTCACCGAGCTCGACGCTGTGAGCCGGCCGGTGTTCATCGAAGCTGCGCAGGGTGGCGTCGTCACCAACGGCCTGGGCAAGACCTATTTCGAGTCTCACGGCATCGTGGTCAATGCCGACGGTTCGCTCGCGGGGTCCGCTTTCGGCACGGGCCCCGCGGGGCAGGCGCTGCAACTGCTTCGCGAACAGTTCCTGACCGCCGAGGATCGCGAACGCACGGCTCTCGAAGTGCTCCAGTACTACGCGGGTCTCGGCATCACGACCCACCTCGACGCCGGTGCGTTCCACACGGATGAACCGAACGGCGCGATCTTCGGAGAGAACAAGTACACGATGCACGCACCCTTCCTCGCGCTCAACGGTGCGGAGAAGTTGCCGGTGAGGCTGCGCGTGGACTTCCTGCTGGAGGACACCGACCCCTCGCTTCCTGAGCTCACGGCGAGATTGAAGAACTCCTTCCCTTTCTTCGGCAACGACATGATGCGCACGGGCGCCATCGGGGAATTCACCGGCGGCGGATTCCAGGGCATGGGCACCCCGCTCTGGCTCGAGGCGACCAAGCGCGTGGCGAAGGCGGGGTGGCGCAACGAGAACCACTCGCTCACCACGACCGACTACAAGGCGATCATCGACGGTTGGGTCGCCGTGAACCAGGAGTTCCCCATCAAGGATCTGCGCTGGGTCGCGGCGCACGTTCCGTTCATCACGTCGGAATACATCCAGAAGCTCAAGGCGCTCGGTGGCGGCCTCAAGGTCGGCTGGGGACCGACGCGCACGGGAACGCTGCAGGGTCCGCCCTATCGCACGATCCTCGACAGCGGGATTCCCGCGGGCTATCACTCGGATGGAGGCGACATCACGGTCATCAACCCGTGGCTGAACTTCTACACGATGGTGACCGGCCGCAACCTCCAGGGCGACCTGATCAACGCCGGTCAGACGCTCACTCGCACCGAGGTGATCAGGATGGCGACGGCAGGCAACACCTGGTTCATCCACGAGGACGACCTCGGCCCGATCAAGGTCGGCAACCGTGCCGACCTCGTCGTGCTTGACCAGGACTTCTTCTCCGTGCCGGAGTCGAAGATTCCGCAGACGCGCGCCGTCCTCACGGTGGTTGGCGGCGATGTCGTGCACGACACCGGCGAATTGGCGCCACCCCGCAAGGGATGGGGTGGGTGGCGTCACCGTTACGGCCACCGCTCCTGAGTCGCTAGGCGGCGCCGGGTCGCGAAAGAAGGGAGAATCGGAGGATGCCCTCCGCCCTCCCGATCGCCGACCCGGCGCCTGCCGACGGCAGGCTTCCCTCCGAGGTTGCCATCGATGCGGCCTCGCGCAACTTCGGCGTCTACCTGCACGTGCCGTTCTGTCGCGTGAGGTGCGGTTACTGCGACTTCAACACCTACACGGCCGAGGAACTCCGCGGCGCCAAGCGCACCGACTACGCTGGCCAGGCCATCGCTGAGGTGGCGTTGGCTCGCGACGTGCTCGCATCCGCAGAACTGCCGCCTCGACCCGTCTCGACCGTCTTCTTCGGCGGTGGGACGCCCACCATGCTGCCGGCCACGGATCTCACAGCGATGCTCGCCGCGGTCGTCGATGCCTGGGGCCTCGCGCCCGGCGCTGAGGTCACCACCGAGGCCAACCCAGACTCCGTGGATGCCGCGTATCTGCGCTCGCTTGCGGATGCCGGCTTCACGCGAGTGTCATTCGGCATGCAGTCGGCCGTACCGCACGTGCTCGCGACGCTCGAGCGCACCCACGATCCGGAGCGCATTCCACTCGTCGTGGAGTGGGCTCGACAGGCCGGGCTACAGGTGAGCCTCGACCTCATCTACGGCACGCCGGGGGAGTCGATCGACGACTGGCGCTCGTCGCTCGAGCAGGCGATCGCACAGCATCCGGATCACCTCTCGGCATACTCGCTCATCGTCGAAGACGGCACGAAACTCGCGCGCCAGATCCGTCGCGGCGAGGTTGCGACACCAGACGAGGACCTGCAGGCAGACATGTACGAGCTCGCGGATGCCCTGCTCGGCCGGGCGGGTTACTCCTGGTACGAGGTGAGCAATTGGGCCACCGCGCCGCAGTTCGCCTCCCGCCACAACCTCGCCTACTGGCAGGGGCACGACTGGTGGGGAATCGGACCGGGGGCGCACAGCCACGTCGGCGGGGTGCGCTGGTGGAACGTGAAGCATCCTGCCGCCTACGCCGAGCGCATCGGCGCAGGAACGTCGCCCGGCGCGGGCCGAGAGGTGCTCGACGCCGAGACGCGCCGCGTGGAGCGAGTGCTGCTGCAGAGCAGGATTCGCGAGGGGCTTCCGCTCGACGTGCTCACCTCGGCCGGGCGCACCGCAGTGGCCGGACTGATAGCGGATCAGCTGATCGACGGCGCAGCAGCGCTCCACGGCAGGATCGAACTCACCCTCCGCGGCAGGCTGCTGGCCGACGCCGTCGTGCGCCGCCTGCTCGACGACTGATCAGGGCGCTGTGCCGCGCTCAGCTCGCGAATCTGATCGCGAGCGGATAGACGTAGGTCTCACCGCGGTTCGCGGCGATCGCGGCGAGAATGCTGAACACGACGTTTGCCACGACCGCGGCCAGCAGGATGACGACGCCGACAAGGATGAGCGTCGAGATCGCGCCGACGATGTAGGCGATGATGAGCGTCAACTGGAAGTTGAGGGCGCTCGCGGTGTGCTGGCGGATGAACGGCCCGCGATCCTTCAGCACCACGTACCCGATGAGCGAGGGCAGGATGTGGAAGAAGATGCCACCGACGTGCACGAGAGTTGCCCACAGCTTCTCATCGGCGGGGCTGAGTGGAGTCGATCCCCGGTAGGGGTTGGTCTGTGGCGTTGAGTCCGTCATGCCCCCATTAAAGCAACACCGGTTAAAGCAGGAAGGGCCGGGAGCGAACTCCCGACCCTTCCTGAGGTTGCGCTACTTGATGAAGCGGAACGAAACCGGGTAGCGGTACGAGCCACCCTGCTGCACCTTGACTCCGCCCATGATGGAGAACACGGCGTTCGCCGCGTAGATCAGGAAGCCGATGAGGGTGAGCAGCCAACCTGCGCCGATGAGCAGGAACGGGATGGCGAGGATCGTGGCGATGATGACCCAGACGATCCACACGATCAGGAAGGTGATCTGCCAGTTCAGAGCCTCCTTCGACTCGACGCGGGTGCGCTCGCCGCGGTCCTTGAGCACGAGGAAGATGATGAGCGAGGGAAGAATCCAGAGGATACCGCCGAAGTGGGCGAGCGAGGCCCAGAGTTTGTCGTCTGCGGCGGTGAGTGGCGCTGCCGGCTGGGGAGCGGCCGGCTGCGGGGTTGGATCAGTCATCTGCGTTGCCTTTCAGGTAAACAGGTCCGTCCCGGGAGCAGGAGAGACATGACCGCGGTGACCCTGCCCCCAATCTGGGGCACGGCGCGAGCACATGCATAAGGTACTGCCCCCGGATACGGGCACGCAATGCCCCTCCGTGACCGCGTGTCGCGTTACAATTAGCAGTCGAAGTGGTTGAGTGCCAGCCGCCGGGCATGGTGGAGAGAGGATGCGACATGGTCTCCGAACGCAGCCTCGAGGTTCTGCGCGTGATAGTTCAGGATTACGTGGCCTCCCGTGAGCCCGTCGGCTCCAAGTCGATCGTCGATCGCCACTCCTTCGGCGTCTCCGCCGCCACTATCCGCAATGACATGGCGCTCCTCGAAGAGGAAGAACTCATCGCGGCGCCGCACACCTCTTCCGGTCGCATCCCGACCGACAAGGGGTACCGGGTCTTCGTCAACCAGCTCGCCGATCTCAGGCCGCTCACCTCGGCGCAGCGCCAGGCGATCGAGATCTTCCTCGGACAGTCCGCGGACCTCGACGAGGTGTTGGGACGAACGGTTCGACTGCTGTCGCAACTGACGCACCACGTCGCTCTCGTGCAGTACCCCTCGCTGACGCGGTCGCGCATCCGTCACGTCGAACTCGTGCGGCTCGCGGCGACGCGCATGATGACGGTGCTGATCACCGACTCCGGGCGCGTCGAGCAGCGTTTGCTCGACGTGAGCGAAGAACTGGATGACGAGTTTCTCGCCGAGCTGCGCACCAAGCTCAATGCCGTGATCGGCGGCCTCGGGCTGAGCGATGCGGTGGCAAAGCTTTCCTCGTTCAGCGACCAGTTCGCAGCAGAGCATGCCGCGATGGTGCAGCAGATCGCCTCGGCGCTCGCCGAGCAGGTGCTGGCGAACCGGCAGGAACGGCTGCTCATGGCGGGTGCCGCGAATCTCGTGCGCACCGAAGAGGACTTCAGCGGCAGCATTTTTCCGGTGCTCGAGGCAATCGAGGAGCAGGTGACGCTGCTGCGGCTGTTCGGCGAGATGGAGCCCGACCAGAACGGGTTCTCGGTGAGCATCGGCAGCGAGAACGCCTCCTTCGGCCTGGGGGAGACCTCCGTGCTGGCCACGGGGTACACCTCGACCGGTGACGGGCTCGCGCGGCTGGGTGTTCTCGGCCCGACGCGCATGGACTACTCGAGCAACATCGCGGCGGTCAGGGCCGTCGCGCGATACCTTTCGCGGCTGCTGGGCGACGACTAGATCGCTGCACGGCGGGCACGTACACGCAGTGCGCCGAGCCTGAGCTGGCGGTTGCACACTACAAGACTGAGGAATGACATTGGCAGACCACTATGAGGTTCTGGGCGTCGAGCGAGACGCAACGCCGGAGCAGATCAAGAAGGCATATCGCCGACTTGCCCGCGAGCTGCACCCCGATGTGAACCCGAGCGCGGAGGCATCCGAGAAGTTCAAGCTCGTCACGCACGCCTATGACGTGCTGTCCGACCCGAACGAGCGGCAGCAATACGATCTCGGCCCGCAGGCTGGCTTTGGCGGCGGGGCCAACTTCGGCGGTTTCGGCGACATCTTCGAGACGTTCTTCGGTGGTGGCGGAGGCAGGCGCTCGGGCCCGCGATCGCGACGCGAACGCGGACAGGATGCGCTCATCCGAGTCGAGGTCGACCTCGACGACATCGTCTTCGGCACCCGCCGCGATGTCGAGGTCGACACGGCCGTGCTGTGCGAGACCTGTGGCGGTTCGTGCTGCGCGCCCGGCACCCAGCCGGTCACCTGCGACATCTGCCAGGGCACCGGCCAGATCCAGCGCACCGTTCGCAGCCTGCTCGGCAACGTGATGACGTCGAGCCCCTGCGGAACCTGCCGCGGCTACGGCACGGTCATCCCGAACCCGTGCCCCACCTGCCAGGGACAGGGTCGCGTTCGCGCTCGCCGCACGATCCCCGTCGACATCCCCGCCGGCGTCGACACGGGTCTGCGCCTGCAGATGCCGTCGCAGGGCGAGGTCGGCCCGGCCGGCGGACCGAACGGAGATCTCTACCTCGAGATCAAGGTGCGCCACCACGACGTGTTCAGTCGTAACGGTGACGACCTGCTGGCGACGCTCGAGGTGCAGATGACGGACGCGATTCTCGGCACCAAGACGACACTCAAGACGCTCGACGGTGAGGTCACGGTCGAGATCAAGCCTGGGACGCAGAGCGCGGAGGTCATCACGGTCAAGGACCGCGGGGTCACGCGCCTTCGCGGCAACGGTCGCGGGGACCTCAAGATCGGCGTGCAGGTCACGACTCCGACGAAGCTCAGCGGCAAGGAGCAGGAGCTCATCAAGCAGTTTGCGAGTGGCCGCAAGCAGGCTGCACCCACGCTTACCCACTTCCAGCAGGGCCTGTTCCAGAAGCTGCGCGACCGCTTCCTCAACATCTGACCCTCGCCGCCCCGCTCGGGTGTGGCCCTTTCGGAAATTCAGGACTGTGGTCGTCCCGGCTGCGACTCTGTTCGGTAACCGCGGGGGCGCATCCGCCGGTGCGTGGCCAAAGTCCTGAATTTCCGAAGGCGGGAGAGGGGCGGTGCCGTGGGCCGCTCGAGATCTGGGAGAGTTGAGGCGTGGCGCACTTCTATCTGAGCGACGAGCTGGTGGCTCCCGTCGTGGGTGAACGGGTCTCCGTGACGGGCGCCGAGGCGCGGCACGCGGTCACGGTGAGTCGCCTGGCGGTCGGGGAGTCGATCTCGATCGGCAACGGCGCCGGCCTCGTCGTGACGGGCAGCATCGTCGCCGCGGAGGCGGGCGCTTTCACCGTCGAGGTCGAGACTGTGAATCAGACACCGCCCGCGAGCCCCGCGATCTGGCTCGCGCAGGCGCTCGCGAAGGGCGATCGGGACGAGTACGCGGTGCAGCAGGCAACCGAGCTCGGCGTCGACGGCGTGATTCCCTGGGCGGCGCAGCGATCCATCGTCAAGTGGGAGGGCAACAAGATCGCCAAGGGCCATCAGCGCTGGTCCGCGATCGTGCGCGAGGCGACCAAGCAGTCGCTCCGGCCCTGGATTCCCGAGGTGGGCGACCTCGCCTCCACCTCGGTGCTGTGCTCACTGGCGGGAGAGGCGCGGATGATCGTGCTCGACCCCACCGCGGATCAGTCCCTCAGCGCGCTTGAGCCCGACGGGCGAGACATCGTGCTCGTCGTGGGACCGGAGGGCGGGATCTCGCAAGCGGAACTGTCGCGGCTGACCGCGGCAGGGGCATCCGCCTGGAAGCTCGGCGGCCCGGTGCTGCGTACCTCGACGGCCGGTCCCGCCGCGATCGCCGTGCTGAACTCGCGACTCGGTCGCTGGTAGTCACAGTTCACGCCTGCGTCAGGCGCGTTGCGATCGACCCGAGGCTGGCGAGAACGAGCCGCACGTTGAGGCGTTCCAGCGTCTCGGGACGCGCGAGGCAGTCGATCTGACGGCCCAGCCGCGGCTGCTCGAGCGGCAGGAGCACGACGTCTGGGTGATACGGCATCGTGTAGCGCGGCATGAGTGTCAGGCAGCCGCTTGCCGCGACGATCGAGACTGCCATGGCGAACTCGTTGATCCGGTGTGAGATGCGCACTTCGCTCGTGCCGAGAATCGACACGAGCGCACCCTCGAGCGGAAAGCCCTCGTGCACGGCCACCCAGCTCTCGCCGCGCAGGTCATCGGGGGTCAGCGACCGGCGGGTTGCGAGCCTGTGGTGCGTGCTCAGCGCGATGTCCAGGGGTTCGAACAGGAGCGGCTCGATCGAGACGGAGCCGGGCCACCGCGCGCTGCCGACGAGGCGGTGGGCCACGACCAGGTCGTGCTGGGCCGTCAAGGCGGGAAAGTCGTCCTGCGTGACATCCGCGTCGCTGAGCTGCAGTTGAGGGCCGAGAGGGTCGGTGAACTCCGCGAGCAGCGGCGCGAAGAACGCGGAACCAGCGCTCGTGAACGCGGCGACCGACACGGTGCCCGCGGGTTCGGCCTGAAAGTCTCGCACCGCCTGCCGCGCCCGCTCCAGCGCGACTTCGACTCCGACGGCAGCGGAGGCGAGGGCGTAGCCGGCATCGGTGAGCACCGTGCGTCTGCCATCCCTCCTCGTCAAGGGAGCGGCCGACCCTCGCTGCAGAGCGGCGAGCTGCTGCGAAACGGATGACGGGGTAACGTGCAGCGACGCGGCGACGGCAGCAATACTGCCGCGATCCCGTAACTCGCGAAGCGCCCGGAGCTGACCTAATTCCATTAGTTCAAACTAATGTATAGGACACAATTCTGGCCCCTTGTTCTAATTCTTCGTCGCGCCGAGCATGGGAGCGTGATGACAACGCTCAGCCGCCTTCGAGTCGACCTGCTCCTGCTCGTGGTGGCCGCATCCTGGGGCTCCACCTACCTGGCCACCAAGCAACTGGTCACGCCGTCATCCGTGCTCGCACTGCTGGCCGCGCGCATGCTGCTGGCCGCGGTGATCATGGGTGGCACCGTCGCGGTGGCCCGGCGGCGCTCACGGTCCGGCGGGCGTCCGGCGCGACGGGAAGTGCGTGTCGGGGTCATCCTCGGTGTGCTGCTCGCCGCTGTGTTCGCGTGCGAGACGTTCGGCGTCGCACACACCTCGGCGACGAATGCCGGGTTGATCATCAGCCTCACCGTGGTCTTCACGCCGATCCTCGAGTCGATCGTGACCGGGTGCCGGCTGCCTGGCAGCTTCTTCGTGGCGGCGCTGGTTGCCGTGGCAGGGGTGGCGCTCCTGGCCGGCGTCGGCGCGTTCCAGACACCCAGCGTTGGCGACGTGCTGATCCTCGCTGCGGCGGTCATCCGGGCGGTTCATGTCGTGACCATGCACGGCTTGACAGAGGGCGACCCCGGTCGGGCGCCCCTGGATTCGGGCGTGCTCACGACCGTGCAACTCGGCACCTGTGCCGTGCTGTTCTGCGTGGCGTCGTCGGTCTCCGGGCAGTCCGTACCTTCTTACGTTGCCGGCTTCGGTGTCGCCCAGTGGCTGCTGTTCGGCTATCTCGTGGTCGTCTGCACGGTGTTCGCGTTCTTCGTACAGATGTGGGCGGTGCGACGCACCTCGCCGGCGCGAGTGAGCCTGCTGCTCGGAACGGAGCCCCTGTGGGCGACTGCAATCGGTGTCGGCATCGCACAGGAGGGCCTGGACCTCGCCGGATGGTGCGGTGTGCTGCTTGTGCTCGCCGGCACATTCTGGGGCCGCAGGATCGAGCAGCGGCACCGCGAGGGTCACGATGGTGGGTTCAGCGCTCGTAGCGAACGGCCGGATGCCGTCGAGCCCAGTCGTTTAAGCTAGGTGCATGTCAGCCGAGAACCCATCGATCTTCACGCGCATCATCGAGCGCGAGATTCCGGCCGACATCGTGTTCGAGAGTGATCGCATCATCGCGTTCCGCGACATCGCACCGCAGGCGCCCGTGCACCTGCTCGTCGTGCCGAAGACCGAGCTGTACGCCACGGTGGCCGAGCTCGCCGAGGGCGACCCGGCGCTGCTCGCGGAGGTCGTGGCGACAGCGCAGAGCCTCGCCACGGAACATTCCGGCGGCGAATACCGTTTGGTCTTCAACACCGGCGAAAGCGCCGGACAAACCGTGTTTCACGTTCACGCCCACGTTCTCGGGGGAACTCTTCAGGAAGGCACTCTTGCCCAGTAGTTCAGTACCCGACAGGGAATCCGCAGACACCGCTGCTGCGCAGAGCACGTCGCGGGTGCAGTTGCGAGTCGAAGACGTGGCGATGGTGCGGCTTCTCGGCACCCACGACCGACTCCTGAAGGTGATCGAGCGGCAGTTCCCGCTCGTCGAGGTCGCCGTGCGCGGCAATGAGATCACCCTGGATGGAGACGCCGACCAGGTGCGCTCCGCCGTGCGACTGGTGGAGGAGCTGATCACGATGATCCGGGGTGAACGGGGCGCCAGCGAGCGAGACGTCGATGAGCGCAGCGTAACCGAGTCCGCGAAGATCCTGCGTGACGATCCGCGAGTGAGCCCGGCGGAACTGCTGAGCCAGGCGATCCTCACCAGCCGTGGGAAGAGCATCCGCCCGAAGACCCTCGGGCAGAAGGAGTACGTCGACGCCATCGATACGAACACCATCGTGTTCGGCATCGGCCCGGCCGGAACCGGCAAGACCTATCTCGCCATGGCCAAGGCCGTACAGGCGCTGCAGCGCAAAGAGGTCAACCGCATCATCCTCACTCGCCCCGCGGTCGAGGCGGGGGAGCGGCTCGGCTACCTGCCAGGCACCCTCACCGACAAGATCGACCCGTACCTGCGTCCGCTGTACGACGCACTCGGCGAGATGATGGACCCCGAGGTCGTGCCCAAGCTCCTGGCGACGGGAACGATCGAGGTCGCGCCGCTCGCGTACATGCGCGGGCGCACGCTCAACGACGCGTTCATCGTGCTCGACGAAGCGCAGAACACCTCGCCCGAGCAGATGAAGATGTTCCTCACGAGACTCGGCTTCGGCTCCAAGATGGTCGTCACCGGCGACATCACCCAGATCGACCTCCCCGCGGGCGCGAGCGGCCTGCAGCTCGTGACGAGCGTGCTCTCGGGCGTCGACGAGATCCACTTCTCCAGGCTCACGAGCGACGACGTCGTCCGCCACAACCTCGTCGGCCAGATCGTGGATGCCTACACGAAGTACGATGCGGAACGCCAGGCGAAGCGCTTCGAGCGCGAGCAGCGCGGCGGCCAGGAGGGTCCGAGGGCATGAGTGTCGAGGTCAACAACGAGTCATCGGTTCCCGTCGACGAGGCCGCTCTGCAGCGGCTGTCGATCTTCGCGCTCGACCAGCTGCACGTGCATCCGGATGCCGAACTCGCGATCGTGCTCGTCGACGAGGCGGCCATGGAGCAGCTTCACGTGCAGTGGATGGACGAGCCGGGGCCCACGGATGTGCTCAGCTTTCCCATGGACGAGCTTCGCCCCGGCACGGAGGATGCGCTGAGTCCCGCCGGACTCCTGGGCGACATCGTGCTCTGCCCGCAGGTCGCGATCGCTCAGGCCGAGGAGGCGGGCCATTCGACGCTCGACGAACTGCTCCTCTTGACGACCCACGGCATCCTTCACCTGCTCGGTTTCGACCACGCCGAGCCCGATGAAGAGAAGGAGATGTTCGGCATGCAGCGCGACATCCTCGCGGGCTTCTCCCTCGCCGATAAACGGCCGAACTAGCCGCGAATGATCACCATCTTCGTCGGCGTCGCCGTGCTGCTCGTGGCATTCGGCGGCTTCCTCGCCGCCGCGGATGCCGCACTCACCGTGCTCTCACGCGCCGACCTCCAAGAACTGGCCATGCACTCCCGCGCCAAGGCCTCGCTCCTCGCCATCGCCGGCGATGTGGGCGCCCACGTCAACGCCATCAACTTCATGCGCGTCGTCGCGGAGACGACCGCGGCGGTGCTCGTCACTCTCACCTTCGCGACGGTCTTCACGCAGTGGTGGTGGACGCTGCTCGCCTCGGCGGCGATCATGACCCTTGCATCCTTCGTCCTCGTCGGATCGAGCCCGCGCAGCGTCGGCCGAATCAACGCGCGGCCGATCATGCGCTGGGGAGCCTCGACGGTGCACGCGGTGCGCGTGTTTCTCGGTCCGATCGCGGCGGCGCTCGTCGCGGTGGGCAACCGGGTGACGCCCGGGCGACCCAAAGCGGCGAGCTTCTCCTCTGAGGAGCAGCTGCTCAGCATGGTCGACGAGGCGACAGAGCTCGAGGTGCTCGAGGAAGACGACCGCGAACTCATCCACTCGATCTTCGAGTTCAACGACACCGTCGTGCGTGAGGTCATGATTCCGCGCACGGACATGGTGACGATCGACGGCACCGACAGCATCGGTGCCGCCATGGGACTGTTCCTCAGCCGCGGCGTCTCTCGCATGCCCGTCATCGGCGACGACGTCGATGAGGTGCTCGGCGTGCTCTACCTTCGCGATGTGGCGCGGCTCAGCTACGAGCGACCCGCCGGCTACGAGGATCTCACCGTCGTCGATCTCGCCAGGCCCTCGCTGTTCGTGCCGGAGTCGAAGAAGGTCGACGACCTCCTGCGCCAGATGCAGCTGGAGTCGAACCATCTCGCGATGGTCGTCGACGAGTACGGCGGCATCGCCGGTCTCGCGACGATGGAAGACATCATCGAGGAGCTCGTCGGTGACATCTCCGATGAGTACGACCGCGAGGTCGTGGAGATCGAGCAACTGGCGGACGGCAGGTACCGGGTCAGCGCGAGACTTCCCGTCGACGAACTCGGCGAACTCTTCGACATCGAACTCGACGACGACGACGTCGATTCGGTCGGCGGGCTCCTCGGCAAGGTGCTCGGTCGGCTTCCCCTTCCCGGCGCCTCGGCGACGTACTCCGGGCTCATTCTCACCGCGGAACGCACGGAGGGTCGCCGCAAGCGACTCAGCACAGTCATCGTTGAGCCCGACCAGGCGCTCAAGGCCGCGCAGGCGGCATTCTCAGACACGACGGAAGACGGCGAACGATCATGACCACAGCACCGAAGGCCGACTATCGAGCGGGGTTCGTGTCTTTTGTCGGCCGCCCGAACGTCGGCAAGTCGACCCTGACCAACGCGCTCGTCGGCGAGAAGGTGGCCATCACGAGCAGCAAGCCGCAGACCACCAGGCGCGCGATCCGCGGCATCGCGCACCACAAGGGTGGCCAGCTCATCCTCGTCGACACCCCCGGCATGCACAGGCCGCGCACCCTCCTCGGCGAACGCCTCAACAGCATCGTGCAGGACACTCTCGGCGACGTGGACGTCGTCGGCTTCTGCATGCCCGCGAACGAGAAGATCGGCCCTGGCGACCGTTACATCAACGAGCAACTGGATGCGTTCCCCCGCGCCAAGAAGGTGGCCATCGTCACGAAGATCGATGCGGCCTCCCGCCCCGCGGTGGCCGCGCAACTGCTCGCGGTATCGGAACTGCGCGACTGGGAGACGATCATTCCCGTCTCGGCGACCAGCCACATCCAGCTCGACACGCTCGCGAGCGAACTCATCCGACTGCTGCCGGTGTCTGCACCCCTCTATCCCTCGGATGCCGTGACCGAGGAGGGTCTGGAAGATCGCGTGAGCGAACTCATCCGCGAGGCCGTACTCGAGGGCGTGCAGGACGAACTGCCGCACTCCATTGCGGTCACCGTGGACGACATCGTGGAGCGCGACGACAAGGACCTCGTCGAGATCTACGCCAACCTCTTCGTGGAGCGAGACAGCCAGAAGGGCATCATCATCGGCCACCAGGGCTCGCGGCTCGCCGAGGTCGGCGCACGGGCGCGCGCCGAGATCGAGCCGCTCGTGGGCAAGCAGGTCTACCTGTCCCTGCGCGTCAAGGTGGCCAAGGACTGGCAGCGCGACCCGAAGCAGTTGGGGCGGCTGGGCTTCTGAGGCCGACTACATCCACAGGATGATCTTGCCTCGCGAGGGAGTGACATCCGGTCGCAGCGGGCGGGAACCATCTAGCGTGGACGTCATGTTCCGCACCATCGCCCCGCGCCAGTTGGCGTTCGACCTCACGCTAGCGGCCTGCTGCTTCGTGCTGCGGTTGGTGATCGGCATGGAGTCCGTGCTGCTCTTCGCGGTGCTCGTGTCGATGGCGGCGGCGCTCGCACTCCGGCGCAAGAGCCCGGCTCTCGCGCTGGGCATCGCCTGGGTCGGCGCGATCGCTCAGATGATCGGGGGGATCGATCCCGACAGCTGCAATCTGGCCATCCTCCCCGTGCTCTACGCCACGGCCTCCTACGGCGCCCCGCTGGTCAAATGGGCCGGACTCGCCTCGAGCGGCGTGGGGGCGATCGTCGTTGCCCTCTACAGCTCGCTGCGCAACGCCATCTACACGCCGGGCTGCACGATCGTGAGCGACTGTGCCACAGGGCAGCTGCCGTCGTGGGCTTTCTCCCTGCTCGTGCTGTTCGTGCTCTCGCTCACCGTCTTCGCGCTCAGCTGGACGCTCGGCCTGCTCGCCAAGACCTGGCGCGCAAACCGGGAGAGCAGCCAGGCGCGGGTGCTCGCCGAGCGCCGTCGCATCGACGCCCAACGCGACACCGTCATCGAGCAGGAGCGCAATCGCATCGCCCGCGACATGCACGATGTCGTCGCGCATTCCCTCGCCGTCGTCATCGCCCAGGCGGACGGGGCCAGATACGCGCGCGCGAAAGACCCGGATGCCGTCGACGCGGCCCTCGAGACCATCGCGAGCACGGCGCGGGAGGCACTCACCGACGTGCGCATCCTGCTCGCACAGCTGCGGCACAGGCAGGGCGAGGCGCCGCAGCCGGTGCTGGCGGACCTCGAGCGGCTCTTCGAGCAGTTGCGATCCTCCGGCCTCGGAGTCGAGTCAGAGGTGCACGGTGAGCCGATTGTGCTCGCGACCGGTCAGCAGCTGGCGATCTATCGAATCGTGCAGGAGGCGCTCACCAACGCTCTCAGGCACGGTGATCGTGCTTCAGCAGCCGTCGTGCGATTCGACTGGAACGCGGAGTCGGTGACCGTGACCGTGAGCAATGGCGCAGACGCGTCGTCGAACTCCGTCGGAGCCGACGCCGGTGGACACGGGCTGGCAGGGATGCGCGAACGAACGGTGTTGTGGGGCGGTACCTTCGCGGCAGGTGAGCGCGAGGGCAACCGCTACGTGGTCGAGGCCACGCTTCCCATTTCGGTGCGGGCCGGGGTCGACTCATGATCCGCGTCGCCTTGGTCGACGACCAGTCGCTCTTCCGGGCGGGAATCCGCATGCTCGTCGCCTCGCAGCCGGACCTCGAATTCGTCGGCGAAGCCGGTGACGGCACCGAAGCCGTTGCCATGGTTGCGACTACCCGACCAGACGTGATTCTCATGGACATCCGGATGCCCGTCATGGACGGTATCGCCGCCACCATCGCGATTCTCGCCGACGCTGACCGCAGGCGTGTTGTCGCGCCGCGCATCATCGTGCTCACCACCTTCGATCTCGACGAGGCGGCGACCCGCGCGATCCGTGGCGGCGCGAGCGGGTTCCTGCTGAAGGACGCCGATCCAGAGTTCCTGCTCGCCTCCATCCGCACCGTGCACGCGGGCAATGCGGTGATCGCGGCCTCGGCGACTCGCGAGCTGTTCGAACACTTCGATGGCAGCCAGCGCAGGCAGGCCGAGCCGGAGGCGTTCGCGGCCCTCACCGCGAGGGAGCGCGACATCTTCGCGCTTGCCGCGAGGGGCCTCAGCAATTCCGAGATCGCGACGGCGGAGTACCTGAGCGAGGCGACCGTGAAGACCCACATCAGCCGCATCCTCGCCAAACTCGGCCTGCGCGACCGCGTGCAGCTCGTCGTCTTCGCCTTCGAGCACGGGCTCAACGACTAGCGCGAATCATCCTCCGGATGTAGTGGTGCGCGACGAGCGGCCGACGAAGCGGATGACCTGCCCACCTAGCGTGGAAACATGGCATTCAATCGCAGCGAAGCGGGCCTCGTCGCCCGCGTGTCCCACCTGACCAAGTCCTATGGGGCAGGCTCCACGCTCGTCACCGCACTCGACGATGTGTCACTCGGCATCGCCGTCGGCCAGTTCACGGCGATCATGGGGCCGAGCGGTTCCGGCAAGTCCACGCTGATGCACATCATGGCGGGCCTCGACTCCCCGACCTCGGGCCGCGCGTGGCTCGGCGACACCGAGATCACGGATCTCGACGACGGGCACCTGACCGTGCTGCGCCGGCGGCGCGTGGGCTTCGTGTTCCAGTCCTTCAACCTCGTGCCCACCCTCGACGTGAACGGCAACATCTACCTCCCGTTCGAGCTCGACGGGCGTCGCCCCAGCCTTGCCGAGACGGCCTGGATCTCTGGTCTCATCGAGTCGCTCGGCCTCGGAAACCGGCTCACTCATCGGCCGCACCAGCTGTCGGGCGGCCAACAGCAGAGGGTGGCGATCGCGCGTGCGCTCGCTACCCGTCCCGACCTCGTGTTCGCCGACGAGCCCACCGGCAACCTCGACTCCCGCACCGGTCGAGAGGTGCTCTCCCTGCTCGCCGCGGCCAGCGCCGACTACGGGCAGTCGATCGCCATGGTCACCCACGACCCGATCGCGGCGAGCTATGCCGATCGCATCGTGTTTCTCGCGGACGGCCGAGTCGTCGAAGACCGCGGGCGCTCAACGCCGGAGGAGATCTCGAGC
>Ga0134125_10002348_pt1 | contig 22518 bp, 19 predicted proteins | sample KB31751_FD_96464 | JGI IMG/M metagenome (GOLD analysis project Ga0134125, IMG submission 96464) | Terrestrial soil microbial communities with excess Nitrogen fertilizer from Kellogg Biological Station, Michigan, USA - KB3-175-1 | ecosystem: Environmental > Terrestrial > Soil > Unclassified ... | reverse complement strand
GATTCTGGTGCTTAGAAACGTTGCGTCTCCTCCTGTGCCAATGAAAGCTGCACTCTTCGCGGCGATAATCTCGGCAAGATTGGAGACTGGCGCTGCCGGGGTAGTCGGAATCGATGAATCACACTTGGCGTCTTCCGCGGACGGATCCTGATTCAGTTTCGCGTCGCCGATGTGATCGAAGTGAACGTGCGAAAGCAGCGCAACATCTATACTCCCCAAGCGCGGATCGGAGGAACCGGCCACGGTAACCCCGGGATCGTACAGAATGCGGACGCCGGTTGGATCTTCGAAGATCATGGCCCGATCCAGAAAACAAAATTCACCCGTTTTCGACCCGAGTGGTGTGATCTTGACCACTTGTGCGAAAAGAGCGCTGTGAGGCAGCAGCGTTGCGGTTAACAGGCAAGCTAGCGCGATCCACGCACGGCCTGGGAAAATCCGATCTGCGATCTGTTGAATCAGCATGAGAAACATCCTTTCTGCTTTCACAACCGCAAAAAGTTAGCGGACTCCCTCACTCGGCCACTTATTTTTCTCGTCAGGGTTGCCGTGTGAGGCAGGTGAGACGGTCTTCTGAATACGCAGGGCACGGAGCGCGATCCCTGAGTACAATGAGAAATCCTGGTGCAGGTTGATGTCAGCGAGCTTCTGGTGCGGTGGAGTGCTGGTGATGAAACAGCGCTTGAAGAACTAACGCCGGCGGTTTATACCGAATTGCGCCGCCTCGGACGTTCGCTTCTGCGGCGCGAGAGCCGCGAATCCATCCTGCAGCCGACAGCGCTGGTGCACGAGGCGTGGATCCGCATGGCAGGCAAACAGGCGCTTTCCATGGAGGGCCGAAAGCAATTCTACGGCTTGGCCGCGAAGATCATGCGTGATATTCTCGTGGACCATTCGCGACGAAGACAAGCAGCCAAGCGCGGCGGCAGCCAAATTGAGGTCGCGTTGGACGACGCTAATCCCGCCGAACGCCCACACCAGATCGATTTTCTGATTCTGGATGAGGCAATGAACCGTCTTGCAGGCCTGAAACCCCGATACGCGGAAATAGCCGAATTGCGCTATTTGGCAGGGCTGACTATCAACGAAACTGCTGAAGTATTAAGCGTCTCGCATGCGACCGTCGAACGCGAGTGGAGTTTCGCGCGCGCATGGCTCAGACGCGAACTGGAAGAAGCGAGCCGCAGTCCTCTGCCTTGAATCCCGGCTGAAACTGTCATGAGGGGATTTGGTCGCTATTTTGCGGTTAATGTGAGAGAGGGATGGGAGCTCAGTAAATGACGAGCGATCAGTTAGAGGTGATTGAGCGGCTGGTCCATGAAGCACTACGACTCCCGTCGTCAAGCCGCGCATCGTTCGTGGCCGGCATCTCCGATCCGGACATACAAAAAGAAGTGGCATCCCTTCTGGCCACAGAGACTGACCCGGAATCTGGCATCGACGCGGCGATTCGCGAAGCGTTCGCTCTGGCGGGCGAGCCACTCACCGGGCGAATGATCGGGCATTTTCGCGTGATTCGGCCACTCGGCCGCGGGGCAATGGGAGAAGTGTATCTGGCCGAAGACTTGAAACTCCGACGGCAGGTTGCATTGAAGTTGCTGCCGCTCGAGTTTCAACACAATGCGGAACGAACGCACTGGTTCGAGCGCGAAGCACGCGCGGCCGCGGCGTTGAATCAGCCGAACATTATTACGGTGCACGAGATCGGGGAGTCGGATGGCAGAATTTTTATCGCCAGCGAGTTCATAGAGGGAGAGACGCTGGCACAGAGATTGGTTCGAAGCGCGCCATCCGTTGCCGAAACCGTGCAGTTCGGAATTCAGATCGCTAGCGCACTGGCAGCAGCCCATGCAGCGGGAATCGTTCACCGGGACCTGAAGCCTGCCAACATTATGTTGCGCGCAGACGGCAGTCTTAAGGTGCTGGATTTCGGATTGGCCTGTCTTTCTCGGCCCCTCGGAGCATCTGCCAGCGCGGACGAGACTGAGATGCTGACCGTTCCGGGAAGGATTATGGGGACGCTTAGCTATATGTCACCGGAACAGGCGCGGGGCGAAATGGTCGATGCTCGGAGCGACCTGTGGAGTTTGGGCGTAGTGCTGTATCAGTGTCTCGCCGGCCGGCGGCCTTTCGAAGGTCCCAGCCATTCACAGATTCTTGCCGGAATTCTGGAGCGCGAGGCCCCGTCAGTGCGTTTATTCAATCGCGCGGTTCCCTCGCCTCTCGCCGACATGGTCTCGCGACTGCTGGTGAAAGACCCCGAAAAGAGGCTGGGCCAGGCTGAAGAAGTAGCGGGGAGGCTGAAACAATTCGCTGAGGCTGCGGCAAGCAGCGAGGTACGCCGAAGGCGGCAAAAGTGGACCGCCGCCGCAGTCCTGGCGCTGCTCATTGCTGCGATCAGTTGCGGTTGGATGGTGTATCGCTGGTCGAAGAAGGAATGGGCGAAGTATGAAGCCATTCCGCAAGCGCGCTCGCTGTTTGACCAGGGAAATAACATGGGGGCCTACCACCTGGCGCTTGAGGCCGCCCGCTATGTTCCCGATGAGCCGGCGCTGTCGCAGTTGTGGTTGGATATATCGCAATCGGTATCGGTGAAATCGGAACCTCCCGGTGCCGAAGTCGCGTGGAAACCATATGCCGACACAAAAGCGCCGTGGCAGAGTTTGGGGCCGACACCGCTGGACAAACGCACTATACCGGCGGGACCGATCCGGATTCGGGTGACGATGTCTGGCTACGAACCCGTGGAAGCCGCGGTGGACCGCGTCTCATCGCTAGCCGCTCCGAATGCCTCTGCTTACGATTTCCGTCTGCAGCGGCAAGGATCGGCTGACTCGGAAATGGTCCGCATACCAGGGCGATCTGCTCACTCGGGCCTTCTGTCGGAGAGCCACGGCATGGCCGAATTTCAGATCGACCGTTATGAGGTGACCAACCGCGAATTCAAAGAGTTTGTGGATCGAGGCGGTTACAGGGATCCGAAGTTCTGGACGGTTCCGTTCATTAAGGATGGCCGCGCAATCTCCTGGCACGATGCCATGGCCCAATTCGTGGACCAGACCGGCCAGCCAGGGCCGGCAACCTGGGAGGCGGGCAATTATTCGCCCGGTCAGGAGAATTATCCTGTTTCCGGAGTGAGCTGGTACGAAGCTGTGGCATACGCCGCGTTCGCCGGGAAGAGTCTGCCGACTGTGGCGCATTGGCTTGTCGCATCCAATCTCGGAACGGTTGCAAGCGATTTACGTTTTCTGGTTCCCTTGAGCAACCTGGAGGGCACACATACCCGACCTGTCGGACTCTCCGGCGCCGTGAATTCATTCGGACTCTACGATGTCGCGGGAAATGTACGCGAGTGGTGCTGGAACGAGGACGGCGGCAAGCGAGTTATTCTCGGCGGCTCATGGGCAGATAAGGCCGAGAACACTACCCGTGATCAGGATGCAATCCCGCCGTTCGACCGGTCGGCAACCAATGGCTTCCGCTGCGCCCGATACCGGAATCCCGAAAAGGCCTTGAAGGCATTCGGCGGACCTGTTCGCCGGGAGTACTGGCCAGATTACTATAAAATCACTCCGGTTTCTAACGATGTGTTCGAGGTATATCGGGGCCTTTATGCTTATGAAAAGAAGGCCCTGAACCCTACAGTGGAATCGGTGGAGCAATCCGACCTGTGGCGCCGGGAAACCATCCGCTTCCAGGCCCCTTACGGCAACAGCGAGCACGTGATTGCGTACCTCTTCTTGCCACAGCATGCCAAGCCGCCGTACCAATGCGTTGTGTACATGGCGGACGGGGGCACGCTGCGCCCAGGATCAGGCAAGAACATCCGGCCAGACTCGTACATCCTGCGCAGCGGACGCGCCATGCTCTACCCGATCTACAAAGGCACACTGGATCGCTACGTGAAGATGGCCCCCGGTCCGATAGCCATGCGAGATATGACAATCATGTGGCACAAGGACCTGAGCAGTTCGATCGATTATCTCGAGACGCGCTCAGATATCAACGCGCAAAAGCTGGCCTATATGGGTCACAGTATGGGCACTCGTTTTGCGCCCATGATGCTCGCCATGGAACCTCGTATCAAAGCCGCGGTGCTGTTGGCCGGAGCCATGCGGCCGGTCGGCGCACTGCCGGAAGTAGATCCGATCAATTTTCTTCCCCGCGTGCGCATTCCAGTCCTGTATGTGACTGGCAAGTACGATTCCGGTTATCCCGTGGACGTAGCCCAGAAGCCTTTCTTCGATCTTCTCGGCACGCCCTCGCGCGATAAGCGCCATGTTCTTCTTCCGGTCGGTCACGCCATTCTCGTGCCGGAGGTTCGTTCGGTTGTGGCTCGAGAGGTGCTGGATTGGCTTGACCGTTATCTGGGACGGCCTTAAAAAATTCTGATAGTCGATGGCGGATCCATGGGCGGTAGTCGCGGCACGTCTGAGAATCCTTCCGTGCTAGGTGGGATTGAAGGCTCTTACAGAGCCAGGAAATAGGCACTCTTCCCCTTGGGTATAGAATGATCGACACTCATGTCCGTGGCTCCGCCAACACGCCTCGGCCCCTACGAGATACTTGCGCCCATTGGCGCCGGCGGAATGGGCGAGGTATATCGCGCTCGCGACCTGACGCTGAAACGTGACGTGGCGCTGAAACTCCTGCCGCCATCGTTTGCGAATGACCCAAGCCGAATGGCGCGGTTCATGCGCGAAGCCGAGGTTTTGGCTTCGCTCAATCACCCCAATATCGCGCATATTTATGGAATCGCCCAATCGGGTGAGGTTCGCGGATTGGCGATGGAATTTGCCGAAGGCGAATCCCCCAAAGGCCCGACGCCGTTTGAGCACGCCTGGCACATTGCCTCCCAGATCGCGGCAGCGTTGGAGTACGCGCACGACCACGGGGTCATCCACCGCGATCTCAAGCCGGCGAATGTAAAGGTCACACCGGACGGCACGGTTAAGTTGCTTGACTTCGGCCTCGCCAAAGCCTTCACGCCGGAATGCGAAGGGCGGGTGGAAGCGAGCCCGGAGAGTTCGCCGACCGTAACGACTAACGTGACTCAAGCCGGGATGATTCTAGGCACGGCCGCCTACATGAGCCCTGAGCAGGCCCGTGGCAAGAACGTGGACAAGCGTGCCGATATTTGGGCTTTTGGCGTAATGCTGTACGAGTTGCTCACCGGCGAGCGCCCGTTCAAAGGCGAGGATATCGGCGACACGCTCGCAGCCATCATCAAACAGGAGCCGGACCTGAGCCGCGTGCCCGTACGCGCTCGCGACTTGCTTCGCAGTTGTCTGGAAAAGGATCCGAAAAAGCGCTTGCGCGATATCGGCGATGCGTGGCGCCTGCTTGCGGTTGCTGAAGACGTTCCGGTCCACTCGACACGCCGCACACTTCCCTGGATCGCAACAGCAGCGCTGGCGGTTGTGGCGGCCGCGGCCGGCGGCTGGTTGCTCCACAAATCGCGGGCTTCCAATCCGCAGGTTCTGCGGCTAGCGATCGAACCGCCCGAAGGAGGCAAGTTCGCATTGGACGCAGGGGCGAGCGGGATGGCTATTTCTCCGGACGGCACCACACTGACATATATAGCGTCGGGACGGGACGGAATCAATTGCTTATGGATCCGTGTACTCAGTGAGCGTTTCGCCCGGCAATTGCCGGGAACGGAAGATGCCAAATACCCGTTCTGGTCGCCGGATGGGAATACGGTAGCCTTTTTCAACAACAGCAAGCTGATGCGTATCGACCGGAATGGCTCTGGACTTCAGACGATCACGGATACGGCGTCCGGAAGAGGTGGCGCCTGGCTTCCGGATGGAAGGATCATCTTCGGAAGCTACTTCAATTACTTGAGCGTTGTGCCCGCGATTGGCGGTAAGGCCACCCCATTTACGGCGGCGCGCTATTCACTTGCACCCGAAGCACAGCTCTGGCCACAGGCTTTGGCTGGAGGACGGCTCATGTATTTTGTACGGGTGCGCAACAGGCCTGAGGAAAACGCCGCTTACATTGTTTCTTTAAATAAGCCCGAGGTCCGCTCCCGGCTGGTGAACGTTCCCGAGTCGCCGGTCTATGTGCCGGGTAGTGGGAAAACAGATTACCTGTTATTGCAGCGCGGAACGGCACTGGTGGCTCAGGCACTTGACCGTGAAACGCTCAAATTGACAGGGCGGGTCGCCATGCTGGCCGATCCCGTCAGCTCCGGCGGTATAGAGGGACAGATCTACGCGACCGCATCGAAGCACGGTCCCTTAGTCTACAGCGGAATTCCGCACCTGACACAGTTCACTTGGTTTGACCGCACCGGCCGCGTTCTCGGGACCGTGGGTGCTCCGGGCGCTTACCACTTTGGCTCGTTCCGGATTTCTCCGAACGGACGAACAGTCGCCGCCTCACTCGATGAACCAGGCTGGGCCCAGATGGGCCTGCTCGAAATCGAACGCGGTATTTTCAACGTACTGCCACCATCGGGCAATAACGCGTTCCCGGCCTGGGGACCGAACTCCCTCAGGCTGGCGTACGGGCGAGAAATTCTCGATCTGCCCATCGATTCCTCCATTCAGTTACCCGGAAATCCGTGGGATTGGTCTTCGGATGGACGGCAACTGCTATGCCGAAGGCTCATTGAAGGAGTGAGAAATGAGATTCTGGTGCAAGCTGTAACGCCAGAGGACAAGCTCGACGGCGCGCCTCGCGTATTTGCCGAGGGAGCGGCGGCGCGATTTTCTCCCAATAGACAATGGGTGGCCTTTTTGTCCAGCGAATCGGGAGAGGATGAAGTTTATGTTGATGCGTTTCCGAACCCTGGGCGAAAGGTCCGCATCTCGACGGCGGGAGGCAATTTTCCGGTGTGGAGTTCCGACGGGCGGGAAATTTATTACGTCGCGCCGGGCAACAGGCTGATGGCTGTGCGCCTCAAAATCACAGCGGGTTCCCCGCAGCCGGCCGCCCCTCAGGAGCTTTTCGTTCTACCCATCTCCGACACGCCTGGATTTCCCTTCGATGTCGCGAAAGACGGCCGTTTTCTGGTCCGCGCCGATGTTCCGCAAGCCTCGAACTCGCTGACTGCCATTGTCAACTGGGGGGCTTTGATCAAGTGAGGACAATTCGACGAGTATGCTTGTTTCGTCAAGACGTGGTTTCCTATCGAGGGGCCAGTCTGGCAGTGGAGGGTTGAGCCGGCAGCCGACCCCTGCGGGAGGTGCGCCGGTTTCTTCGAAGACCCGGCTGATTTTGCTCGGGACCGCTGGAGGCCCTTGTCCCACAATGTCCCGGGTCCCGAGTTCTCAGGTAGTCATCGTCAATGATGCTGCGTATGTGTTTGACTGCGGGATTGGCGTGAGCATCCAACTTGCCCGTGCCGGAATGCCCCTCCGCTCTCTACGTCATGGGTTCATTACCCATCATCATTCCGACCACAATGCAGGGTACGGATCGCTTCCTGCTAACTGCTTGGGGATGCGGACTACGGAACCAAGTGGACACATGGGGCCCGCCTCCTCTCGTGCGAATGACGCAGTTGTCCCTTGAAATGAACGAGTACGACATTCGAATCCGAACAGAGGATGAAGGAAAAGCACCGCTCGCGCCGTTGATTCATCCCCATGAATTCAGCAGCGGCGGGTTGCTGATGCGCGAGGGAGATGTAACGGTAAGCTGTGCGCTTGTCGACCACCCTCCAGTCACACCTGCATTTGCGTACAGGTTGGATTCGCCGGACCGCTCAATTGTTATCTCGGGGGACACCAAACGCTCCGACGCATTGACAAAGCTGGCGCAGGGAGCGGACGTGCTGGTGCACGAGGTGATGATGCCTACGGCGATCAATCGGCTGCTGAGTAGGAGCAGGCTCTACAATGCCGGGAGGTTAGAAAAATCGATTCTTAGCCACCATACACCTCCGGAGAACGTTGGGCGTGTGGCAGCCGAGGCGCGGGTAAAGACCTTGGTTCTCTCTCATTTTGTTCCGGCGCAAGATCCGCAAATACATGATGAGGACTGGATTCGCGGAGTACGGCGTGGAGGATACGAGGGCGGGGTTATTGTTGGCCGTGATCTGATCGAGATCTGACGATCTCTCACGCCTCCGGGCGTTCTGCCGGGCAGCGATTCGCTCTACACGCAAAACCTGGTGCGTGATCCAGGCACTGTCTGCTGTTTCATCGACTAAAATAGGTACGTTTCTCCGAATTAGGTAGACTTATTCATGTCCTTTTCTGTAGGTGACAGGCTTTGTCCCTACCTAATCCTTGGGGCCTGTCGGCAGGGGCGGGATGGGCAAGGTCCGGAAAGCACGCGACGTGCGCCTCGACCGCATCGTCGCGATTAAGCGCTTGAAAAGCGCATAGCGCCCGATTCGAGCACGAAGCGCGTGCAATTGCCACGCTCAATCATCCGCACATTTGCCAGATTTACGACGTCGGTCCGGATTACCTGGTGCTGGAGTACATCAAAGGCAGGCCGCTCGCAGGGCCTTGACCTCTGAATGACGCGTTGCGGCTCGCAGGACAGATCACGGACGCTCTCGAGGCGGCGCACAGCCGCAGGTTATCCATAGAGAGTTGATACCGGCCAACATCCTATTGACCGGCACGGGGCGCAAAGTTGCTCGATTTTAGTTTGGCAAATTGGTCGCCTCAGAGGCGCCACGCAAACGTTGGCGTTATGGGTATATGACAAGGTTCTGCTCGAAATCGATCCCGACTTGCTTGTGTGCGATGAACATATTTGCGTTCGGAGAAGACAGCAGAGTCGACCACTCCGCTCCCGACGAGGATGGCGTTTCCAGACACGCGGGCTCTGCCCGGGTCGAAACGCATGAGGAGAATCTGGCCGCTTCTGTAAAAAAGCAGATAGCCGGTTCGAGCGTGCACGGGGCGCGTGAAGCCGAGGTCTGCTGCGTAACTCAGGACGCGAACAGGCTTCGAGCCATCCAGAGGTCCTTCGTACGTATCGACATATTGCTGACTGCCGCTTGTGGAACAGGAAATGCTTTCCGTCCGGTGAGCGGACCGGGACATCCTTTACACTTCTTGCCGGGCACATAGTTTACAAGCCCCTTGCGCACGGGTGAAAGCTCTGGTTGCGATTGCGGTCGGGCGTGCCGCATAGGTCTTTGAAAAAAATGTTTGTCCATCGTAAATCGAGGCGGTGGAAATGTGGAAATCCCACCGGGATTTCCAAGGGCGGTGGAAAGAGTGGGAAACCTGCTGTTGGTTTTCCAGTCTTTCCACAGGCCGGCATTTCCACCGCTGCTCGGGCTTGCTCGTCTGTCGTTCACAAAAACGCAATGTCTTCCCTAAATCATCTTTAGCCGCGGCCGAAATCTGAGGTCAGAGCTGTCAAACTCACCGACTTCAAGATCGCAGTAGAAGATGCGGTAGATGCCTTCGTCCATCTGCTCAAGTCCTACTTCCTCGCCGCGAAACACCTCACTGATAAACACGCGCCCGTGCTTCCAACTCATATCCCCACTGCTATTTACTTTGCGTGTTAGAAAACCCTGTGGATACACGTGCTCCGGAAGTTTGCTTGGAAATATCCTCGCACTTGGCAGATAGAGACTCCCTGGTGTCTCGTTGTTCAGCGCCTCATGCGGCCTCTCGTGGTTGAACTCCAACCTGAAGAGATCGAATTTCCTTTGTTGTGCTGATACTGAATTGGCCGGCGGCCGAGTTGCCTCCTTCTTAAATGTTCGATGCATGCGTTCATGTCGGCCGTTTTGCTGAGGACAACCGGGCTGAATGCGCTCGTGCCGTATTCCGAGACGGATCCATTTGAGTGACAGCTTTGAGAGACCCAGAATTCCTGTTCCGGAAAAGGGAGCGCCATTGTCTGTCCTGATGCGTTCGGGAATACCATATTCACGCATGGCCGCATCGCAAACTGCACTCACGTGGGCCAGGTCCATTCTCATCACCGCCTGACAACGGATTAAATAACGGCTGTAGGCGTCCGTGATTGTTAAGGGATCACAACGACTTCCGTTTCCCAGCCGAAAGTTGCCTTTGAAGTCCATGCACCAGAGTTGGTTGGGAGCGGCCACTTCCGCAAACGGTTCGGTGAATGGAGTAACCCTTCGCCTTTTCCTTTGCGGATTCGTCAATCCGGCTCGGAAAAGGATATGGCCGAATGTGCTCACAGCGGGCCAAGAAACTTTTGGGTTCATTCGCTCCAGCTTTGCTTTTAGCTTTCGTGCGCCCCAGCAGGGGAATCTCTTCCGCAGTGCCAGAATTTCATTTTCAATCTCCTCGGGCGTTGCGTGTGCACACCCATGTGGCTTTCGGCTTAGGTCTATTAACCCTTCTGGACCAGCTTCCTTGTATCGGTTTATCCACTTGTAAGCCGTCGGGCGTGAGACTCCAAATTCATAACAAAGATCTGTCACCGTTGCTTCATCGCGCTGGTAGGCAGACAAAAATTGTAAACGTTGATCCACTACTCGGCTCTCTTTCCAGGGCATCCACGCATAGTTTTGCGCTTGCCCAAAATTGCCGAGCCATCAACCAGCAGTGCAGTTGTAAACCTTGTCCCCGGTTTGATGTGTAAACCATGTGTCCGGTACGAACACGGGAGAAACCCGCTCAATAGCTGCGCCACTTCCCCGCGCGAGCTATCAAATGAAGAACAGGGCTCTCGGTTCCGCCGGTATCCGCCATGCGATAGATGGGCTTCCCGAGTTGGCTGAATAAGATGATTCCAGTGCTGCTCCACGCTCCACTATTGGACGCGGCGTTGCTCGCAAGCCGTCGGCCAAGGTCTGGACGTCGTCGCCGCCTATCGTTACAGCTTTCAGCTTCCGTCCTGCAAAAAAGGCGAGCGGTGGCCATCGGCAGACCAGAACCGCCGGCTACTCACTCCTTCAGAGTCCGGAACCAAAGCCGTCCCACGCGATCAAGCCTGCGGATAATAGACGCCCATACCGTTTAGCCCGGCGCCGGCTTTCAGTTGCACAAAAGCGATGCTGCGATCGTCGGGCGAGACTGCAGGCTACCATGCAATGGCGCCTTCCGGTCGGAAAGATGTCGAATCGCGTTGGTTCGGGAGAGTAAACCGGCCACAGAAACCATGCGATGCAGACAGCCAAGGCAGCACCAGCGGCAGCCCAGCGGTCCACGGCCAATTCCTTCGCGATTTTGCAGGCGCTGCGGCGTCTGCAAATACAGGCGCCGCATCCATCCGGATTCCGGCTTCGCCGATATCGCGCAGACGCCGCACCCGGTCGTGTTCCAGGCAACGCTCGATTAGGTATAGAACCCCGGGGTGCGTGTTCGTCGGCACATGCGAGTAGTCGATATCGGAGCGCAAGACGGCTGCGAGCGTATCCGAGAGCGTCTCGCCTGCGAATAGCGACCGGCCCGTCAACATCTCGGCGAGCACGAGGCCGAAGGCCCAAATAACGGATCGCTTATCGACAGCTTTGCCGCGCGCCTGATCGGGCGACATGTAGCCCGCTGTGACAATGACGATGCCGGCGGTGGTGCTTTGCAAGGTGATTGTGGGTGATACGTCGGGATTCGCTGTGCTGGCTCCATGGCCGACGGCGGCAGCGTTTTGCAACGCCTCTGGCTACAACTTCGATCACCCGATCCTTCGCCAGACTAAACGCGCGTAATCGCGCATATTCATTCAGATCAGTGTCTTGCCTAACTGCGGTAGTTGCGAAGAGCAACATTGCCCCGGTTAGCGCACTCAAAGTCGGCTACGCTTGTGGAATGGCAACGGGCACCATGCAGCGGACGTCCGGCGAATTGATTATCGATTCACCGGGCAACCCGAGCGTACGGATTCCATTGGACAAAGAGAGTTACAAGATCGGCCGCTCGAGTACGAACGACTTGCCGTTTCCAAACGACCAGAGCTTGTCGCGTGAGCATTTGATTTTCGAGCGTACACGCGAGGGGTGGACGATCCGAGACCTTGCGAGCCGCAACGGCACAAACGTGAACGGAAGGCGTCTGATCGATGCCGTTCCTCTGACGCACGGAGATCGAATCACTGCCGGTCACCTCTCGATTCGCTTTGACACGGAAGGCGAATTCGAAGATGCCAAACTCCACGACGTTCAATTCATCGATCAACCGACCGCCGAAGCCGTGCCGGTCGGTACCGTCACGGCCGATCTCAACTCCGCCCTGCAAATGAGCTTGCAATTGGGAGCCCTGGTGCGTGCGGGCCGGAAATTGGCTGGACACTGCCTGCTCGACGAGTTGTTTCCTCTCATCTTGAACCTTACGGTGGACGCGGTGAAAGCCTCGCGGGGCGCCGTGATGACTATAGAGGCGGGCAGCGAAATTAAAGCTCGCGCTGTTTATGGCGAAGGCTTGGCTATCAGCACCGCAGTGAGAAATCGGGTTATTGAGCAACGAAAATCGCTTCTGGTTCGCGATACGTCGGTGGATCTCGACTTTGCTAGCCGCCAGAGCATTGTTGCGCAGGAGATCCGCAGTTTTTTGGCCGTGCCCCTACAAACCGATGAGCAGGTGATTGGATTTATTTATCTCGACTCGCCTCATTTCCTTCGCGAATTTACTGTAGACGAGCTGAACCTCGTAACGGTGATGGCGAATATTGCCGCGGTTCGCATCGAGCACGCGCGGCTGATAGAAGCGGAAAAGGCGCGGCTGCTATTGGCAGGCGAACTCGAGCGGGCGGCAGACATTCAGCGGAGCCTCTTGCCGGCAAAGGCGCCGGAGATCGAAAGTCTCGACGTGGCTGGATACAATGCGCCTTGTCGAACAGTGGGCGGAGATTACTACGATTTTCTGCCCTACCCGGATGGCAGCATCGCCATACTTCTCGGCGATGTTTCCGGGAAAGGAATGGGCGCGGCATTGCTTATGTCCAGTTTGCAGGCCCGCTGCCGCGTCGTGTTCGAAACGCAAAACGACCTCGCGGCGCAGGTTTCGCATCTGAACCGTATTACCGCAGCAAATTGTCCCGGCAATTGCTTCATTACGTTCTGCGCGGTTGTTCTCGATCCAAAGAGTGGCGAATTGCGCTATTGCAATGCTGGGCACAACCCGCCGCTACTTCTGCATGCGAGTGGTGAATTCGAATCGCTGGAGCCTACGGGCCTGGTGTTGGGCATCATGCCGAACGCATCGTTTGAGCAGAAGGCTTGCCACCTCGATCGGAATGACGTACTCTTGCTCTTCAGCGATGGTGTGACGGAAGCCTGCATGCCTGGTAGGGATGAGGAGTTTGGGGAAAAACGGCTTGTGGGGCTTCTACGCGACTGGCAATACCAACCCGCCTCGGCCGTTCTCGATGCCATCAAATCAGAGATCACGTCGTTTACGGGTGGCGCTCGGGCTGCCGATGATGTGACATTGGTGGTAGCGCGGCGCGATGATAGCCGGCCTTACTGAAGTTTCCACCAGCACGCCCCAGTGGCGCCCTAGAGGTTCGGTTCATGCGCTCATAGACGAGATCCACCGATGCTGTGTCGGTGCCGGTTTAAAAAAAACCTCTAGTGCCGGAATAAATTCCCCAACCCTTGGCGAGTGGTGTATACCCGCATCGACTCCGCCCGTTCGAATTCTTGGTCCCGGACTCAACACCCGGACGGTGCGAATCTCAGTCGATGCGGTCGAATATTATGTATTCGCCCAGGATCTTGATCCTTCGGCAAGTGCAGAGACTTTGGAGCATGGTGAAGCTCGCTATCAGGGATCTGGTTCGGTTGCAAAACGTAAATGCCCGACGTGTGTTCGGGCTTCGGAAAAGCGGAAGTGGCGGCATGGAATCCGCCGGTTCCGCTTTAGAACGGATTTCGGGGGAATTCGTGGTTTCGAAACAGAAACTGGGCCAGGCCGAAGGTAGCTGCAGTGTGCGGCTGAAGCGTGAGGAACGAAAACAGAACGTGGGATTCAGTTTCAAGACCGTTCGTCCTGTGTGGGCTGCCGGTCGCAAGCCACCGAGGAACGAAATGTTGTACGAGCGCCGAAACGGCAACTTCGTTTTGCAGATCACTGGTCACCCGAACTACGGACTGCCATTCGGTCAGGATCGAATCGTACCGATTTATTTGGCGACGCTTGCCGTTCGGCAAAAGAGCCAGACGGTCCGCTTCCGAACTGCCGCTGAAATGCTGGAGACTTTCGGCATGCATAAAGGCGGCAAGGAATACCGTCGGCTAGTAGCCGCTTTTGAGCGCATCTTTGCGGCGACTATTTTCTTCGGAGCCGACAGCCTCAGCAGAACAGCAAGGGTGTGCAACGGTCACGGTTCAGCTTCTTGCATGAGGCTCAAATCTGGTACAGCCGGGATCCGCAGCAGTACCCGATCTCAGATCAGCTTGAGAATGTGATCGTCCTCAGCGACGAGTTTTACCGGGAGATTACAGCGCATCCAATCCCGGCGGATCTGGAAGCAGTGAAAGTGTTAGCGGGAGCGCCGGCTGCGTTATCTCCTTATGTGGCACTCTACCGCTGCTTTCTGGCGAAAGACAAGGAGACAATTCCACTGTTTGGGGCCTATGGCCTTGCCGCTCAACTCGGGTGGATCGAATATGCGCGGCCCCGGCGGTTTCGCGAAAAGCTCGATTCCTGGTTGAATTCTATACGCGTGCTCTGGCCGGAGTGCCCGGCCAAGATCAACGCGGACGGCACTAGCCTAATCGTGGATCGCGGGTGCGCGGTGCTCGCAAACGAGCGGATCCGGGCCTAGGTTGAATCGCCATGACAGCAAAATCTAAAACCATGCAAAATCGTGACGACGGCAAAAGTCTGGCCGATACGAGGTGGCCGGTTTGGCTTGAGGCTACCGAATCGTTCTACAAAAAGCTGAACCGTATTGCCAAGGAATGTGGGTTGTCGCGCTACGAGTCTCTCCGCAGAGGCCTCGAAGCCTTGCTCCGGGAAACTCAGGTGCGAAACTCTGCCCTGAACAGGAATATCAGGAGTCCGGCCCAATCAGAAGTATTTCGCAGGACCATGGGACAATTCTCGCGGAATTATCGGGCACTGGTCAGTGCGGAAGAGAGGCGCGAACGGGCAAGAAAGAGTGCGCAGGCGCGATGGAGCCGGTGAGCCGCCTTTTCACACGAACACTTTCCGATAACTCCAACGTTTTTCAACTAATGATCCACACAACCGTGAATACCGGTCCGTTGCGCGGTAAATCTCAAGTAAATTTCGGACCGCGGTGCCCGCCGAATCGCCAAATCGGTGCGTATCACGTTTTTCGTCCAAGTGGTCCGCACTCGATTGCTGAATGCTGCGTGACATCCCGTATTCGATTTCTCCGTACGAAAACGTTCAGCCGCAGACTCACTGCTATTTCGTTCGGCTTGCCTGAGAGCAGTTCATCAAGACGAGACGAGATCCGCAGCGATATACTCTCGGGATACGTTCTTTACTAGTTGCGATCACTGGCCTCATGCTGCTGGGGGCCCACGGACCCAGTACACCTACCATCGCGTTCAACCGCGTACAAGTTGGCCGGCCAGAGATTTTTGTGGCCGCATCCGACGGGAGCGACGAACATCCGCTGCTCCCTAACCCCGACGTTGACTATGATGCAACCTGGTCGCCGGACGGCAAATCGATTGTGTTCACTTCCGAGCGAAATGGATCGGCCGATCTTTTTCGGGTGAATCCCGATGGCAGCGACCTCAAGGCATTGACAACTGATCTGGCGTACGACGATCAGGCTGCATTCTCGCCCGATGGTCAGAAGCTGGTCTTCGTCAGCACTCGCAAGGGCGGAACCGCAAATCTCTGGATCCTGGATGTGACGTCGCTCCGCACGCGGCGCCTCACTGCAGGGGCGGGGGGAGATTTTCGACCGTCATGGTCTCCGGACGGGAAATGGATTGCGTTCTCGTCAGGACGTGGGAAACCTATGCCGTTCAGCGAGGGCCGGTGGGAGCGCCTTCAACTGGCTGATCTTTACATCGTGCACGCTGACGGTTCAGGTCTGAAAAAGGTCCCTGTGAGCCAGGATTTCTGTGGAAGTCCGAAGTGGAGGGGAGACAGCCGTCACGTGGTGGCGTATTGCATGACTGCTCAACAAACGCTTGCCAACCGGATCGCAAACCCCGGCCCGGGCACCGGCACTCGCCTTATGTCAGTTGACACGATAACAGGCGCATCCACCGAATTGCCGGCTGCGGGATTGAAGATCAATCCCTCTCCTCTTGGCCAGAACGAGATCGGCTACATACGAAAAGACACGCCGGATGACGGCATTTATTATCTGAGCGGCCGGCGGGGTCCACGAGGTCCCATCCGAACAGCGTCATGGTCGCCCGACGGGAAACTCGTCGTCTTTCACAAACGTGTTCCCGGGGCGCCAATGGCCTTGCGGAAGGCCTTCAGCAGGAATCCGAACTACGAGTTGCAAATCGTGAACGGCACGCTTGCCTCGTTCAATCCTTCGGGCACCCAGTTCGTAACTACCGGTATCCCGAACGGCGGTGCAAGCCTCTCTGCTATCACCGTGACTACGGTGGCGACAGGCGTCTCACAAGTGGTTTACCGTGACAAGACCAGCAATGCACTGGCGGGCTCATGGTCGCCCGACGGCCGCAAAATCATTTTCGGCATCGGTGGGTTTGCGGCGTTTTTTGATGGCTTCCATTCTGAGTTTTTGAAACCAGGCGATCGCATCGAGGGTGGGGCCAAGGTGGCACTGGTCAATGCAGATGGAACCGGATTTCAGGAACTCACGGGCGGCGCGGGCAATAATGCATTTCCCTCGTTTTCGCCTGATGGAAAACGCTTCGTCTATCGGACGTTCAGCCGTGAAGGTAACGGGCTCCGCATCATGGACCCGGATACCAGGGCCGTCACAAACCTCACCGATGAATATGATAATTTTCCGCTCTGGTCTCCACGGGGCGACCTCATCATGTTTGCGCGCCTGTCTGGGGGAACATACGACGTTTACACGATCAGGCCCGATGGCAGCTCTCTGAAGCGCCTGACGAATGGGAGTGGTAATGACGCTCACATGGCATGGTCGCCTGATGGTGAGTACATTGCGTTTGCAAGTTCAAGGATGGGCTTCAAGGATGAAGCAGTGTACACGGACGCGCCTCAACCGTACGGTGAGATCTTTGTGATGCGCTTTGACGGCACTGGCGTCGAGCAACTCACGGATAACCAATGGGAGGACGGTGCGCCTGCGTGGCAGAGAGTTCCGGCGCGCCAGATCGCAAGCGGTCGTTGACAGCGAGGTAGTCACACGTCTGATGTGTGACGGACCAGCGCGTTGTGAGGCGAAGTTCCGGGCAGACATGAAGTAGCGGTGATCAGAAAGCTGACCTGATACTTCCCTCAAACGTGCTTCACTTCTGGATCCACTTGGGCGGGAAGTCGGCATCCCGCTGATTGAAAAGTTCACGCGCATGAACGCGACATGCGCGTTAGATATCGCAAACCCATTGTTGAGCCGCGCATCATCTGCTCATACCTTACGCGCGGGCAGATCTCGCGCCGACGTCTCAGTAAGTGTTCGCTAATGAACTGCCCATGCGCTTGGTTTGGTTGTTGGTAGTGGAGATGGCAGCACCCACAATCATCGAACCAGATGGGGTGCCACTATGTCGATGAACTCTCGCGAGGTGATCGCCTTAGTTTTCTTCCAGAGAAATGGCGCTGATTGCCGGTGACCAGGTAGTCGGCGCGCGCCGCATCGGCGCACTCCAAGAACTTGTTGTCGTCCGGGTCACTCGTGACCTGAAGCGGGCGTGACGGTTTGACCTGGTGTGCGTGGTTCTGAATAAGCTGTAGTAATTGTTGACGGAGGCCCTTGCGAATTTTCAGCTCGGCCCGCGAGAGCACGTCGCGGTACTCCGCGAGGTGGTGTCAAGAGTTTTGTGTAAACCCGGGTTTTTATTTTCAATGGAAGTTTTTCTTTTAAGCGGCCCGGGCTTGCTCGATACGCTCGGGCCAGCGGATAGCAAATTGGCGAAGCGCGTCGCGCCAGCCCTGGACCATCTGCCACTTCTTCGAGACGTTTTGCAGCGCTAAGTACAGCAGCTTGATGGCGGCTTCCTGGGTCGGGAACGAGCCTCGATTTTTCGTCACCTTGCGTAACGTCATATGCAGCGACTCCACCGCGTTGGTCGTATAAATGATCTTGCGAATTTCTTCCGGGAAGTCAAAGAACGGAATCACCCGCTGCCAACTCCGTTCCCAGACATCGGCGACCACCTGGTGTTTGGGATACTTCCGCCGGAACTCGGCCAGAGCCGCTTCGGCCCGTTCCGCCGTTGGCGCCCGGTAGATCGATTTCAAATCGGCGGCCACGGTTTTGCGTTCTTTCCAGTTCACGAAGTTCAAGCTCGCGCGGATTAAATGCACCATGCAGGTCTGCACCAGTGCGCTCGGAAACACCGCTTCAATCGCTTCCGGGAAGCCTTTCAGCCCGTCGGTGCAAATCACGAAGGCGTCCTTCATGCCGCGATTCTTCAGGTTCATCAGCACCGACATCCAATACTTTGCGCCTTCCGTGCCGTTGGTCCATAAGCCCAGCACCGACTTCTGGCCTTCCATGTTAATGCCGATGGCCGTATGCACCGCACGGTTTTCCACCTTGCCATCCTGCCGGATCTTCACCATCAGCGCATCCAGGTATACGATCGGGTACAGCGCCTCCAGCGGCCGGTCCTGCCACGCCTTGACCTCTTCCAGCACCCCGTCGGTCACCTCCGAAATCAGCGCCGCGCTCACCTCCACACCGTACATATCCTGCAGATGCCCTTGGATGTCGCGCACCTTCATGCCAAGTGCATACATCGACAGGATCTTGGCGTCGAAGCCCTCAAAGCACGTCTGGTGCTTTTCGATGAGTTTGGGTTCAAAGCTGCCGTTGCGGTCGCGCGGCACCTCGATGGTCATCTCCCCGGCTTCGCCTTTCAGCGTCTTCTGGCTCTTGCCATTGCGCGAGTTGCCGCTTCCGTAGCCGGCCACCTCATGTTTCTCGTAGCCGAGGTGGTGGTTAAGTTCCCCCGTCAGCATTCGCTCCACCAGCGCCTTGGTCAGCTCCTTCACCAGCCCGTCCGGCCCAATCAGGCTCCCCCCGCTGCTCGCGATCAACTCGTCTATCAGCTCTTTCTTGCTTGCCATTTGGTCCTCCTATCTTCGTCCTTTTAGAGAACCGCGTTTACACAATCTTTTTTACACCCTCCTCCGCGATAATCTCCTCTGTGACGTATAGACTTGCTGGCTTGGTGATCGCCAGCAGAAGGACCGTACGCTGAAGGCCATCCGGCTTGAGGTCGGCCGAGACGATGATGTTGGTATCCACCACCAGCCGGACCGAGGTCATCCGCGCTTGCGCTTTTCAGTGCGGACCGTCTTAATGATCTGATCGATCCGCTGTGAACTAAGCTTGTTGGTGCCCTTGCGCTTCGATTCTTCACCAATGACACGGAGCACTTCGGGTTCTGGGGCTGCCAGGCGTACATAGTCACGGATACTGAGCAGCACTGCAACGGGCGTGCCCCGTTTCTCGATCACAAGCGAGCGCTGCTCATCTTCCACCCGGCGCAGCAGCTTGCCGAAGCCGGTGCGTGCCGTAAGCGCTGATACGACAATAGACTTGTTCTTCGCTGGTTGCATCCATGAAGTCTTCAGTTCAATTATCCGAACTGTACAGTTAAATCGCAACCTGACCGAGTGACTGAGTTGCGCGCGGCAGTTGGTTTAGAGCCCATGCAGCCTATTCCTGAACGTGGCCCGGAATTGCCGCTTGAACAGCAGCAGGCGATCAGCGAGAATCAGCGCTGGTGGGAGGATTGGCTCGCTAGCAAAGGATGGCGATCATAACACGTTCGAGTATTGTCGTCCAACCTTCCGTTAACGCGGTATCAGAGGCCCTATCCGCCGAGCCCCGGATCTGGTTCCTAAATTCTTCCGGACTACCCACGGTTAATAAAAGCTGAAGCTAGGTCTGTGCGGATTGCGACGCGGCGGGAACAACCCGGATACAACGCTGGACGGGTCCTCGGTGTCCGATAGCCGGACTTTACAGCGAGGGCACGATGCACGGCGGAGTGTTGTTGCGATCTCGCGGACGCGGCAATGGGCACTGCCTTTGCTTCTACTCTTGCACCAAGCGAGTCGTTTTTGACCACTCTCCGATTCGAACATCACGCACAACTTCTTTAGGAAGGATGACAGAAGCCTCCTGAGGAACCGGTGCGAATGCCTTACTCTTGCAGTTCCCAAAATCTGCGACCTGACGCAAGATGATTCCATAATGTCCTCTGAGAGATATACTGTCCCAAATAACGGGGTGCGTTCTTCGAAAACAACATGAGCGGAAGTGGCGGTAACGATCTCGATGCCCGGTGTGCGCAGGACCCACAGGCGTGCTTACAGCGACAAAACGAACGGCTGCAATTGCTCCTGAACCTGACGACCCGGATCACCTCGAATCTCGACCTGCGCGAAGTGCTGCGCGCGATTTCTGCCAACTTTCGCGAGGTTATGCGCTGCGACGGAGCCGGGATCTGGTTGCCAGGCGAAGAAGCGGGTACGTTCAAGCTCTATGCGTTCGATGCGCCCGTCAGTAAGGGCTTCGCCAAGGAGGAAGTGATTCTCACTGTGCCGGAGAACGATCCCGCCAGACGAGCCTTCGAGACGATGAAGCCGGTGGTCGCGACGGTTGACGAGATCGGTTGGCCCGGTGGCGGCGAGGGGTACAGAATCGCAGCGGCGGAAAGCGTGAAGAGCGCATGTTTTATCCCGCTGGTGAATCGCGGCCGTGCGCTGGGGGACCTGATGATTGTGCGTCTAACAGAGGGAACCTTCACGGCCGAAGACGTCGACTTCCTCAGCCAGGCCGCGGGCCAGATCGCAATTGCCATCGAAAACGCCCTTGCCTACCGTGAGATCTGCGAACTGAAGGACAAACTCGCGCAGGAAAAGCTCTATCTGGAAGAAGAGATACGCAGCGAGATGGACTTCGACCAGATTGTGGGGTCGAGCGCGGCGCTCAAGCACGTTTTGCAGCTGGTCGAGACAGTCGCGCCCAACGACTCTACAGTGCTGCTGCTCGGTGAAACCGGCACCGGAAAGGAGCTCGTTGCCCGCGCGATCCACGACCGCAGCCGGCGCAAGGAGAGGACGCTCGTTAAGCTGAACTGCGCGGCGATTCCTACTGGCCTGCTTGAAAGCGAGTTGTTCGGCCACGAAAAGGGTGCGTTCACGGGCGCCATCAGCCAGAAGATCGGCCGCATGGAGCTAGCGGATCAGGGCACGCTGTTCCTGGACGAAGTCGGTGACATCCCAAGCGACATCCAGCCGAAGCTACTGCGCGCTCTGCAAGAGCGCGAATTCGAACGCCTGGGCAGCACGCATACCCGAAGAGTCAATATCAGGCTTATCGCTGCGACCAACCGAGACCTGGAAATGATGATCGCGAATCGTGAATTCCGCAGCGATTTGTTCTACCGTCTGAATGTATTTCCGATCCGCATCCCGCCGCTGCGAGAGCGTCGCGAAGACATTCCCTTGCTGGTGAGTTATTTCGTCCAAAAGTTCGCCAAGGAAATGCAAAAGAAGATTCGGACGATTCCGACCGCGACGATGAAGGGCCTCGCGGCGGGGGAATGGCCAGGGAACATTCGGGAGCTGGAGAATTTCATCGAACGTGCCGTTATCCTGACGCGGGGCGAGTCGCTGGAGGCGCCGCTTTCCGAGTTACGCAAGCCAAGCAGCGACACGGCCCCTGCTCCCACCGTCCAGCCCGTGCAGGAAGACATAGCACGTATCGTGAAGGAAACGATCAACGCTGCCCTGAATGCGAAGAGGCCCACCGACGAGTATGCCCAAAAGGAACGTGAAAAGATCGTGCGCGCACTCACCGAGTGCAATGGCCGTGTTGGGGGAGCCGATGGGGCCGCCGCTCTCATGGGCATCCACCGCACGACCCTCATCTCACGCATGAAGAAACTGGGTATCGATCCCAGGCAGTACGCCGCTTAAGCCGGAAGCCTCTACACCGCCCGCTTTGCCTCCGCCGCGACCGGTCCTTTCCACAAGTCTCAGTCACCTGGAATCACGCATAGCTGTCGGAACTGTCTTCGACACTCTCGACTCGACGCAACACTGCTCTCAGGTAGACGCTGAAAATTCATAGAGTTACAGATCGATAGATTTGGCACGCACATTGCGTTTAACGCATGCGTGAGACGCTACGGCGCGAAAGATGAGGTCAGGAGGTCGGCATTCACCCGCTGCTTCCCGTTGTAGCTCGTATGGCACACAAACGCGGAGACAGTTCAGTTCGAAATTTGAAAAATGGGAGGAAACAATGGAAAACCTACACGGAAAGTGGGCGTTGATCACCGGGGCGTCGAGTGGTTTCGGCGAAGAGTTCGCCCGGCAGTACGCCGCACAAGGTCGGCCGCTTGTTCTTGTGGCGCGCCGGCTCGAGAAGCTGGAGACGTTGGCGACCGAGCTGCGCGAGACATATCGCGTCGACGTCATCGTCGAGCAAGTCGATCTTTCGAATGTTGCGGCCGTCATCCAACTGCATCAGAGGCTTCGCGAGCGAGGGATTGCGATC
>Ga0134125_10002347_pt1 | contig 22528 bp, 13 predicted proteins | sample KB31751_FD_96464 | JGI IMG/M metagenome (GOLD analysis project Ga0134125, IMG submission 96464) | Terrestrial soil microbial communities with excess Nitrogen fertilizer from Kellogg Biological Station, Michigan, USA - KB3-175-1 | ecosystem: Environmental > Terrestrial > Soil > Unclassified ... | reverse complement strand
CTGCGCGAGGAAGTCGCCCACGTCGCCGCCGGCACCCGCTGGTTCCAGCATTGCTGCGAGCGCGACGGCATCGAGCCGGTCGACACCTTCTTTCGCCTGATCCGCGACTATATGGGTGTCGAGCTGCGCGGGCCGTTCAATCGGCCGGCTCGGAGCGAGGCAGGGTTTTCGCCGTTTGAACTGGATGTGCTCATTGGCATGGCGGAAGGCCTCTGTGTACACCGCGGCCCGAGCAAATTGGCAACGAGTGCGCCGTAGCAAGCCGACTGCGTTTTGTGTCATGCATTCTCACGGAGTTAAAGCAACCGCTGGATGCACGATACGGTGCTTAGCGCATATGGCTGAGAGCTATGGGGTCTCCTCTGGCTTCGTAACCCGTGAGGGATAACCACATCATGCGCGCGCTGTTCCTTCAGTCCACGCGCAACGTATTGGTCGAAGGAGGAGATTCGCGGGGAAACCTCAGGGTATGACCCTGAGATCGCGAGTCGGTCCAGGATGGCGTCGGTAATGGTGGGCTCCGACCAAAGAATCATGCGACGCCTTGATCGGCATTTGGGCGTGACAAACACCGAAGCTATTGACGCCCGATCATCGATTACCTCCCCAATATCCTGGCGTCCGCGACGCGTGATTTGTGTTACACCTCAGTCGTCCAGGATCAACAATCGGCCCCGCACCAGCCGGAGCTTGGTTTGAGGAAACTGCGGGAGCCGATCATGGATGAGGGGATAAGCCGCTAACGGCAAATCTACCCTGTAAGCCATTGCCGCGTCGTTTTGTAGGTGTATGCCTTCGGGACCCAACCTGCGGACGTGTATTCGCGGCGCAATGGAGTGCTAGCGGCTGAATCGTATCGTCTTACGTATGACCGCAACATCTTGCTGCTTGACAGTGGGGCGCGCGTCGCCGACAAGTGCGTCTATCTCGCGCGGGTTTTCACAAGGGGACTTTGTGCAGCCAAGGCTGTTTCGCCAGGAAGCGATCCGCGTGCAACCCTTGCGCGCGAGGGGAGCACTGCGCCTAGTCAAGTCAGTCTCTCTTCGTCAAGCGCGACGCGGCCTCGGCCACGACACCCGGCGCGGACATATAGACAAGGCGCCAGTGTCGGAAGTCAACTTGATCAGGGCCATGGCAGATCACGCGAACGCTCTTGCTCAGGATGATTTCGGCAAACGCTGCATGGCGCGGGCTGGCGACGCTCTACGAATCCTTTCGGGCAATAGCATTGCTGGGCGATGCCTTCGCGCAGGTGCGCCAGCAGTAGGCTTGGCTGCAGTCCGATACCTTCTACGCATTGAAGTTGCGTGCTTTAGCCATAGGTGCAAGTTCAATGAACGAATGCAGGGGATTTATGCAGAATTCAACAAGCACGAACGTTTCTCGCAGCAAGGGAATATACGCACGTGACGCCTCACGGTGGTGGCTCATGCCGTCGCTATTCATCGTCATGGCATGCGCTCTGCAGGGTTGCGATTTTGGGCCTGCGCCCGCTCCCGCTCCCGCCCCAAGTCCCACGCCGAATCCCCATCCGCAGAAGACATCGCAGTTGAAAATATCGGTTCAGGACGGATCAGACGTGAATGACGTCGAAGTGAAGTCCATTTGGACCGTAGGCAATATAGGGTGTGCGCCAATCCAACCCATATCGGGCGCCGCGATAGTCAAACAAGTCGCGGTCAAAGAAGAGGTGGAGCATGTCGGATCTTATTACATAGCAACCATCGTTGATGACCGCTTTCTTCCCAACAAATGCAGATGGCTCGGTGGTGCCTACGGAATACGGCTCATGCGCGACAATCACTTGCTTGCGAAGACGGGGGCAGGCCCGAATGATTTCGATGCCTCCGGGAAATTGGAATTAACTTGTATACCGCCACCGGGGCTTTCCGTATGTACCTCACGAGCGAGGGAGGCGTTTGACAGAATCCATTTCCATGGTGTGTTCAACGTAACTCTGGAGCTAATGAAATGACGAGCGCAATAGATAATTCCGCTGGTATGCAAGCCCTCATTAGCGGTGATGGTGACACTTTTGCCAATAAAGCCGCCTTCTACAATTCTGCTAGTACGCCGCAAGACCTTGAGCCGGTCATTTCACTATCTAATTTCATCGGTCTTGCGAATCTTGTTTATAGCAATCCATTGCCGACCCAAGATTCGCCGCCGATCGTGGTGAATGGTACTAGCTATGATGTCATCGACAGTATCGATGATCCGGCAAATAGCTATCAAGGGATGCTCTTGTATGATGGAAAAACGAATTCATATTTCGTAGTCAATCGAGGCACGCAAGGACGTGATGACTTAATCACCGACGCCGTAATGGCGGTAACCACTATCAATAACCAGTGGTCTGATGCGCTTGCCTTGGCTAACGAAGCGAAAACTGATGCGGCAGCGCTCGGCAGCACGGTCTATGCCGTGGGTCATTCGCTGGGAGGATCCCTCGCACAATTGCAGGCAGCCGACTTCGGATGGGTCGCCTATACGTTCAATGCCTACGGCGCCAACGACGTTTTCAATAATTTGGGTCTCACGCTGAACATGAATGCCAGCATTCATAATTATCGTACCTTGTTCGATGTGGTGTCGGACGCATCCACTCACCTGGGCAATCAACCCATCACACTGGAAAGTACCGGCGATGTGAAGCTGTTAGCGTCCGGAAGTTCCGCCAGTCCGGGCGATCTCATCAATACAATTAAGAACGACCATTCCCTGAGCAATTTTTTCACTCCGACCAGTGATACGTCAGCAGTAAACAAGAACAATGGGCTGGATCATGTATACAATGCGGCCAATGCATTCCTGACGCCCGCATCGGGTCAGATGGTGGCACTGGCGGAGGACTTGGTTTCTGGGCTTGCGTTTGGCTTGAAGAAGGTCTTGAATGCCCTTTTGCCAGGACTGCCTGTCGGCGACCTTACTGAAGCCCAGCTAGCTGCACAGGCTTGGCAATATATCAATGATCAGTCCGTATCGGGGATAAAGTCAATTGTTCCAGTCGACGCTTCGCTTTTATCCGATGCGCTGAATGCATCTACTTCAAATAATATCGAACGAGCCTCACTGGCATCGTTGAGCGCGGCCGTGCTACAGGGAGTCGACCCCAGCACTCTGTCCAGTTTTACATTATGGGCACCTGGTCAAACCACAGGTCTAACCAAGGAATATTTGGTCGCCAGAAACGATATGGTGTTGGCCATGGTTGCGATGGCTGGTGCGGGTCAGGTAGCGGGTGGTTCGGTGGACGCTGCTGGGAAAAATACCTATATTTATAGCGATTTGAGCCGGTCTCCGAGCCCGCTCGCTACGGCGAACGGGCAAGGTGGCAGCACCTATGACGTTGAGTTTGCCAACGACACGGGGGACGGCTTGACCGCATCCCCCGGTGCTTATGCCGAACTTTTCGGCGGTGCGGGGAATGACACGCTGTTTGGAGGCAGTGTCGGCAGCACCCTCCAAGGCGGCGCAGGCAACGACGACTACATCATCGACGGCACCGGCACCGGCGTGGATTACATCCTGGACACCGACGGCCAGGGCGAGATCGAATGGAAATCGGCCGATGGAAGCACCAAGACGCTGACAGGCGGAGACGAGCAAGCCGGAACATCGACCTGGAAATCCGCTGACGGGTTGTTCACCTATGATGAGGATCTTTCCGCTGACGGAAGCACCGAACTTGAAATTATCTCCGGGAACAAGATCGTCTATGTCGACGACTTCACGAATGGCGAATTCGGCATCCAGTTGAATACCGGTAGTGCTCCTCCGACGGGACCCAGCAATCTGAATGGTCTTACCACGATTGTCGAGGCGGATTATACGGAATATCAAGACCTGAGCGGGCATGGGCCCGCCAGCATGGATAGTATTTATGGCACGGATGCGACGGGTGGTAAGTTCAATATCATTGATGGCGAGGGGAATGCCGGTTATATCTATGCGGGAGATGGGAATAACGAGGTCTTTGCTTACGATGTCAGATATTCCGCGGCCCATTGGGGATTTACCGTTCCCAGAAATGTGACGATACAGGGTGGCTCCGGCGCACAGCTCCTGGTGGGTATGGGTAACGGCGACGAGACACTTATTGGCGGCAATATGGGGCAGGATACCGCTGCCGCAGATACCATCGACGGTGGTGGTGCCAATGCCTTGTTGGTGAGCGGAAGCGAGGACAGTCTCATCTTTGGCGGTACCGGAGCGGACACCATCGTTGCCGGTTCTGCGACGACGGGGTCTGGCCTTCCGGAACCGTCGACCATTGCGGTTGCGGGACTTTCATTCTATGGGGCGTCTTCTGAATCCGCACCAGGCGGTGGTACTTTTTATGTTTCAGGCGAGCCTGCCGTCAGTATTTCCTCTTTCACGGATCCTGCCGACTTCCAGATCGATGTTGCGTTGTCCCAGGCTGATGGAAGCTATGCAACTCCGATTGGCTTGCTGGGCTCGTCGATGGATTCAGGTCTTGAGGATGGCACGGCGACTTTGCCCGGTAGCCTGATGATCGGAGGAACGGGGCTGGACTTCCTCATCGGCAACAGCGGCAACGACACCATCGATGGCGGCACGCCCACGCACCCTCAGGCTGGCGTTGTCGATGAGGTGCTGGTTGGCGGCGCTGGAGCCGATGTGATCTATGGCGGTGGCGGCACGGAGATCATCTTTGCCGACATGAGCGCAGGCGCCGTTTCCAATTGGGCGGATCTGGACCCAACTGCCGCCGACACGATCTATGGTGGCTCGGGCGATGGCTACATTTATGGTTCCGGCGGCAACGATGTCATTCGCGGCGGCTCGGGCAACTACACGATCTACACGGGTAATGGCAACGCCTATGTTGTGACGGGTACGGGCAATTCACTCGTCTACGGCGGCAACGGCAACGACACGATCGTCGCCAATGGCTCGCTGGACAGCATCAACACCGGGGGTGGCAACTCCTACGTCCAGGTCGTCAGTGGGCAATCGACGATCAATGGCGGGGCTGGAGACGACACGATTGAGGCGGATGGCGGCGACGCTCTTGTTACTGGCGGCAGTGGTCATGTGACCCTTATAGCCGGCACCAGTACCGGGTCGGACACCATCCAATCGGCTCCCGGCGGCCTGACGGTGCAGTTGACCGCCGGCTTGACGGAATCGACGCTGATCGCCCGCAACGTCAATGGTGATCTGGTGCTGTCAGACCCCGGTTTTGACACGCAGGTTACGCTAAGCGGGTACTTTTCCGGTGGTTCCGACGTGTCCTTGCAGTTCGCGGATGGAGCCACATGGGGAAGCGCAGAGCTTCTCCAGGCTTCAATGACGCCGCGCACGGATGGTGGTAGCGATACACTCGTCGGCTCGGACGGCAGCGATAGCATCACGGCGGGGTACGGCGACACCTTGATCGTAGGCACGTCAGGAAACAACACCCTAACCGGCGGCGCCGGCGACGACACGATTCAGGGCGGCAGTGGCGCCGACACCATCGAAGGCGGCTCGGGCACGACGCAGATCGTGGGAGGTGCAGGCCTTGAAACCTACACATTCCAAGTCGGTGACGGATCCGATTCCATTGCGCCAAATACAACCGTTGCTGGCACGGACACCCTGCAGTTCGGCCCCGGCATTGATGCTTCTGACGTTACTTTTACACACATAGACTCGACGAACGACCTATTAATCGGCTTGGGCCTAGCGACCAATTCGACGATTACTATTTCGAATTTCTTCGCCGTGGATACAAGCCAGCATCAGCTCGGAGCATTACGGTTCTCTGACGGCACCACGTTTACGCATGATCAGATTATTCAGCAACTTGAAACCATAACGGGGACGACTGGCGACGACCACCTAAATGGTACTGGTGGTGTCAACTATTTTGATGGCAAAGGTGGCAACGACTTTGAGGGCGGCAATTCATCCAGCGACACGTTTGTATTCAATCAAGGATATGGACATCTCGAAATCTACGAAGACTATAATGCGCTTGAGTCCACGCCGGTTCTTAAATTGGGCGCTGGAATCACGACTTCAACACTGGATGTTACATCAAATGGAAGTGATCTCTATTTAACTGATGGAGTTAGTGGAGATCAAATTTTCCTCCTGAGCGGACTTTATGCTGATTGGGGAGTCAGGGAGGTGCAACTCGCTGATGGTACGTTGCTAACGAAGGGCGAACTGGTCCAGCTTGAAGTTGATGACGCATCGACATCCGGCGATGACATGATTTATGGAAGTGCCGACGCGAATGTCTATGACGGCAAGGGCGGGGATGACACCGAGTCTGGCGGCGGTGGCAGTGATACGTTTATTTTCAATCAAGGGTATGGTCACCTCACAATCGGTGAAAGCGCCGTTGAGATCGACTTGGATTATGCGGGCGAACAGCAATCGGTACTCAAGCTGGGTGCCGGAATTACGACATCGACGTTGCGAGTCACAGCAGACGACACCTACTTGTACCTAACCGATGGAGTTAGTGGTGATCAGATCGCACTTAGCGATATGTTCTATAAAAGCAGTGAAAATATTGGTGTGCAATTGGTTCAACTGGCTGATGGCACCACGCTGACGCAGGCCCAGCTGCTTCAGTTGGAACTCGCAGGAGGGACTCCGGGCAACGATACATTGCATGGCAGCCAGGGTGCCGATCTGATCGATGGGAAGGGCGGTAACGATTCCGTCATTGGTTACGATGGCAATGATACGTATGTGTTTGATGCAGGTTATGGCCAGTTGACGATTAGCAATAGTGGCCAATACGGCTACGAAGAATCCGTGTTGCAGTTGGGTACAGGCATTACGGCCTCGTCGCTGCACGTCATGTCGGATGGTGCATCGCTCTACATTACTGACGGTATAAACGGTGACCTAATTACCCTGCAGGGGGTAGTCATCACGCCACAAACCGGAGTATCAAAAATACAGCTATTCGATGGTACGCAACTGACGGAAGATCAGTTGTTTCAACTGGTCGGCGTGCCCGAAGGGACGGCAGGCAACGACACTTTATATGGAGATGGTGCCGCGCAATATTTTGACGGAAAAGGTGGCTCCGATTTCGAATCTGGTGGCGGTGGCGGTGACACCTTCGTGTTTGACACTGGATATGGCAATTTAGAGATTGACGAGAAGTATTATCTTGGCGGCCCTTTGTCGGTACTGCAACTTGGCACAGGGATAACAGCATCGACGCTTCATATCGCGGTAAGTGGAAACGATTTATTGCTCACTGATGGCACAAGTGGTGACCAGATCACTCTGGACGAGATGGAATCGACCGGCGGCGAAGGCGTTAGTGAGGTGAAATTGTCCGACGGCACTACACTGACGGCCGCCCAACTGCTCCAGATCGCCAATGAAATAAGCGGGACGACCGGCAGCGACACTCTGCAAGGCACCTCGGGTGCGGATCTGATCGACGGGGATGGCGGCAGCGATTCGATCGTCGGCGGCGGCGGCAATGACACCTTCATTTTCAATGCTGGTTACGGCCATCTGGAGATCAATGAGACCCATACCAGTGGACAATATCCGGTGTTGCAACTGGGTGGCGGAATTACGGCATCTGCGTTGCACGTCACGGAGACCAGTAACAATCTGCTGCTGACCGATGGTATCAGTGGCGACCAAGTCACTCTGGATACGATGTGGTCGAGCACCACCCACGGCGTCGCGACCGTGCAATTGGCTGATGGCACCACATTGACGCGCAGCCAGTTGATCCAGATGGAGATGACCGGAACGACGGGTAACGACACGTTGCAGGGCACCTCGGGCGCTGATCTGATTGACGGGGACGGTGGAAGCGATTCGATCGTCGGAGGTGGCGGCAATGACACATTCGTTTTCAACGCTGGTTATGGCCATCTGGAGATCAACGAGAGCTTCACCAGCAGCCAGCAACCCGCGTTGCAGTTGGGTGACGGAATCACAACATCCGCGTTGCACGTCACAGAGACTAATAACAATCTGCTGCTGACCGATGGTATCAGTGGCGACCAGGTCACCTTGGACACGATGTGGTCGAGCGCCACTCATGGCGTCGCGACGGTGCAATTGGCCGATGGCACGACACTGACGCGCAGCCAGTTGATCCAGATGGAGATGACCGGAACGACCGGCAACGACACATTGCAGGGCACCTCGGGTGCCGATCTGATCGACGGGGGCGGCGGCAACGATTCGGTCGTTGGCGGTGGCGGCAACGATACCCTCGTTTTCAACACCGGTTACGGCTATCTGGAGATTAACGAGAGCTTCACCAGTAGCCAGCAACCCGTGCTGCAGCTGGGGGCAGGGATTACGGCATCGACACTGCATGTCGCGAAAAGCGGGAACAACCTGCTACTGACTGATGGTGTCAGTGGTGACCAGATCACCTTGGACTCCATGTCGTCGTCCAGTACCCATGGTGTCGCAACGGTGCAATTGGCCGATGGCACGACACTGACACGCAGTCAGTTGATACAGATGGAGACGATCGGAACGACGGGTAACGACACGCTGCAAGGAACCTCGGCTGCCGAATTGATTGATGGCAAGGGCGGCAACGACTCGGTTGTGGGCGGAGGTGGTAACGACACGTTTGTCTTCAATACCGGTTATGGCCAATTGGTCATCAATGAGACCCACACCAGCACTCAAGCACCTGTCTTGCAACTGGGAGCGGGCATCACGACATCGACACTCGAGGTCACGAAAAGCGGAAGCAACCTTGTACTCACCGATGGCGTGGCGGGAGACCAGATCACCTTGATCAACATGTCGTCGTCGAGCACCAGCGGCGTCGCTACGGTGAAGTTTGCCGATGGCACGTCACTGACGCGTAGCCAGTTGATCCAGAGGGAAACTGCGTCGGTAATGAAAACACCATCGGTTCCCTTGGCTACATCGGATAACACGCCTCTTTTCCAAATCAATCCGTTAATTCACGCGATCGCCAGCTACACGGGCAATGGTGCGGGAGGTGGTGGCATGACCAATGCGGTGATTCCGCAGACCATCCCCGACGTGATGCTCCACGCTGCCGCTTAGCGGTGGCCAAGGGTATGCGGCGCGGCATGGGCTCTATCGGCAGGTCGTCGATCTGGCGAACGGGCACCAACCTTAAGTCCCGTTCCGCTGGATCGTGTTCTTGCGCTGCTCACTCCACGCTCGTGCAGTGAGTGTTCGGTTTATTTATTGAAGAAGGATCTTGGTAGTCCATGTCGCAGAGAGTGATCTTCATTCATCAGAATTTACCGGGGCAGTTCAAGCATCTCTTGGCTTATTGCGCCGGAAATCCTGAGTTTGAAGTCGTTGTTATCGGAGAGAGGCGGCGAGTTCTGGCGAATTTCCCTCACGCTACGCACGATGTGACATTTCACGTTTACGAAATAGCCGACATTCCGCGAGAGCAAGTCCCGCTGGAGCTATGGACGACCACTAATGCCATGCGCCGTGGCCGTGCGGTCGCACTCTGCCTACAGAACATTCGAGATACCGGCTTTCAGCCCGACGTGATCTACGGTCATCCGGGCTGGGGCGAGATGTTACATGTCAGGGATGTGTTTCCTGGGGCACGGGTCGTCAACTACTGCGAGTTCTATTTCAATCGCAATGGTCAGGATCTGAACTTTGATCCGGAGTTCCAGACTGAAGTAACCGATGCCTACCGGGTTCGAACGGACAACATGGCGCAGCTGGTCAGCCTGGTCGATTCCGACGCCAGCATCAGCCCCACGCAGTGGCAACGGTCGCGCTATCCGGAAATTTTAAGAGAACGCATGGCCGTGATTCATGATGGTATCGATCTTGATGTCGTCAAACCGGATCCGACGGCGACATTCACGCTGCCCTACAGCGCGCTCACGCTGGACCGGGCGCGTCCTGTCATTACCTTTGTCAGTCGCAACCTGGAGCCCTACCGCGGATTTCATGTGTTTATGCGTGCGCTGCCCGAGATTCTGAAGAGGTTGCCGAATGCGCAGGTCGTCATCGTGGGTGGGAATGAGGTTTCCTATGGCCGAAAGCTGCCCGGAGAGATGAACTATCGACAAATGATGCTGGCCGAAGTGGGCGAGCAACTGGATCTGTCGCGCGTGCATTTCCTGGGCCGCATCCCTTATGCCCAGTTCCTGCGCATTCTTCAGATATCGAGTGTGCATGTGTACCTGACCTACCCCTTTGTGCTGTCGTGGTCGATGCTTGAAGCGATGGCCGCGGGCGCCATCGTGGTGGGTTCCCGGACGGCACCGGTGCAAGAGGTCATCGAGGACGGAGTCAATGGCTACTTGGTGGACTTCTTTTCGCATCAAGAACTGGCTGGCACGGTATGCCGAATCTGTCTCACCGTAGATAAGCAAGATGCCCTTCGCCACGCGGCGATGGAAACGATCACACAGCGCTTTAATTTGAAGCAAAGTTGCCTGGATCAGCAACTTGAATTGCTCTTCCCCGGCTTGTGTGTGAACTCTCGCCAACGGGCTTTGGTGTGATCATTTTTCTGGATCAGAAATCTATGAAGGGACTCACCCTATCCTCCGGCATTTTGCATCCACGGCGTGACACGGACATCACGGCCGGGAGATCCTTGGCACGCGCATCGGTTCGCGTATGACCACGATTGAATCCGACGCCGTGACCTATGGTTCCGACACCAGCCTCGATCATGGCCTGGCTTTGTTGGTCCTGATTGCACGGTTTCACGGCATTCCAGCCGAGCCGGCCCAGTTACGTCATGTGGCTGCTCTGCAAGGTGGAAAGTTCAAGGAAGACGATCTTGTCTTGGCAGCACGTTCGTTGGGCCTTCGCGCCCGCGCCGTACCCTTGCAGCCCGATCGCCTGGATCGACTGTCGCTACCCGCTCTGGTGATGGACCGGGATGGCCGGCATTTCGTCATCGCGGCCGTCAAGGGCGACACGGCCCTGGTGCAGGAGGCCGCTGAGAGTGCACCAGCGATTCGACCGCAAGCCGAGGTGATCGCCCGATCCGATGGTCGGGTGCTGTTGTTTGCTTCGCGCGCCTCGCTGGCCGGTGAGCTTGCCCGCTTCGATTTCTCCTGGTTCATTCCGGCCATCGTGAAGTACCGACGCCTCCTGCTGGAGGTTCTGGGCGTTTCGGCGGTACTGCAGCTGTTCGGCCTGGTCACCCCTCTGATGTTTCAGGTGGTGATGGACAAGGTACTGACCAACCGAGCCGAATCCACCTTGCTGGTGGTCTGCGTGGCGCTGGTCGTCAGTGGCCTTTTTGAGGTGTTGCTGACCGGCCTGCGCAACTACGTCTTTGCGCACACCACCAACCGCATCGACGTCGAACTGGGCTCGCGCCTGTTCCGACACTTGGTGGCACTTCCACTACCGTATTTCGCTTCGCGGCGGGTCGGCGACACGGTGGCTCGGGTACGCGAACTGGAAAACATCCGCACTTTCCTTACCGGCCAAGGCCTGACGGCCATCATCGACGTATTGTTCTCCTTCATCTTCCTCGGCGTGATGTGCCTGTACAGCGTGTGGCTCACGGTGATGGTGGCCGCCTCGCTGCCGGTGTACGCCCTGATCTCCATCATGTTGGTTCCCGTGCTTCGGCATCGCCTCAACGAGAAGTTCATGCGAGGCGCCGACAACCAGTCCTTTCTAGTCGAATCGGTGGCCGGTATGGAAACGGTCAAGTCGATGGCGGTGGAACCGCAGTTCATTCGTCGCTGGGATAACCAGCTGGCTGGGTATGTCGCTGCAGGCTTCCGCGCCAGCATGGTCGGCAACATAGGGCAACAGCTGATCCAGTGGGTCGGCAAGCTGGTGACCGTGGGCACGTTGTTCTTTGGCGCCCGGTTGGTTATCAACGGCTATCTCACAGTAGGCGAGCTGATCGCCTTCAACATGATGGCTCAACGCGTCGCCTCTCCTGTGCTGCGCCTAGCCCAGCTGTGGCAAGATTTTCAGCAAGTGGGCATCTCCATGAACCGACTGGGCGACGTGCTCAACGTGCGTACCGAGCTCCCCACGCAGCAGCAATCGTTGCCTGCGGTGCGCGGTGATATTGCATTGGAGCATGTCCATTTTCGTTATCGCCCCGATGGTCCGGAAGTACTCAAGGACATCACGCTGCACATCCGTCCTGGCGAAGTCATCGGCATCGTGGGTCGCTCGGGTTCCGGTAAGAGCACTCTGGCCAAACTGCTGCAGCGCCTATATCTGCCTGAGCGCGGTAGCCTGCGCATCGATGGCGTAGACCTCAACGTGGCTGATCCGGCCTGGCTTCGCCGGCAGATTGGTGTTGTGCAGCAGGAAAACCGGTTATTCAACTGTTCCATCCGCGAAAACATCGCGTTGACTGACCCGGCAACGCCGTTAAGTGATGTGATTCGAGCCGCGACTCTGGCCGGGGCACACGAATTCATCACGGCGCTGCCGGAGGGTTATGACACGCGTGTCGAGGAAAATGGCGGCAATCTTTCAGGTGGACAGCGTCAACGTCTGGCGATCGCCAGGGCGCTGCTCACCCAGCCACGCATCTTGATTTTCGATGAAGCTACCAGCGCGCTCGACGTTGAGACCGAACAGGTCGTTCAGCGCAACATGGCTGCGATCTGTACCGGGCGCACGGTGATCATCATTACCCATCGCCTGAGTGTGGTACGTCAGGCGCATCAGATTCTGGCCATGGATGAGGGGCGGATTGTGGAGCGCGGCACCCACGCCGAGCTACTTGCGGGCTCTGGTTACTACGCCCATCTGGTGACGCTGCAAGCGGCGGTGCCGGCATGAGCCGCCTGTTCTGGCACGCCACGAATGATCTGTGGCGCCGCTATCTGGAGGTGTTCAGGGCCGCTTGGGCCGAGCGCGATGCGCACGCGCTACCCTCACGCCATGGGCATGAGACCGCCTTCTTGCCGGCGCATCTGGAGCTGATGGAAACGCCAGTACATCCAGCGCCGCGCTGGACCATGCGGGTTATCGTCGCCTTGATGCTGTTGATTCTGTTGATCGCAACCCTGGGCAAGCTCGACATTGTGGTAGTCGCCAATGGCGAGCTGATTCCGGACTCCAACGTCAAGGTGGTGCAGCCAGCGATTACTGGAGTGGTGCGCGCTATCCATGTTCACGATGGCCAGCAGGTAGCGGCTGGCCAGCCGCTGGTCGAACTCGATGCGCGACAAGCGGCCGCCGATGCCACCACTGCTCATGCCAACCGCATTCATGCGGCGCTGGCGATGGCTCGCGCACAAGCGTTATTGCAGGCGGTGGCCACGGGCCAACCGCCGTCGCTGGCCGCTGTGCCCCAGGCTCCTGCGCTGGATCGGCAGCAGGCTATCGATCTGACTGAACAAACCTGGCAGTCCTATGTGGCCAAGCTGCAGGATGCTAAAGACGAACTCAGTGCCCGACAGGCAGACCTGGCCAGCACACGACAGGAGATCGCCAAGTTCGAAGCCACCGCCCCGCTGGCTCGGCAGCAGGCTAGCGTCTACCAGACCTTGGCAGCGAAAAAAGACGTGGCACAAACCGATTACCTGGATCGCGAACAAACGGCTCAGAACCAAGAGCATGAACTAGAGGCCCAGCGTAGTCACGCGACCCAGCTGGAAGCCACCATTCATCAACAACAGGCAGATCTGGCTGGCGTCACTTCGGGGTTCTTGCGCGACCAGCGGCTAGAATTGGACAAGGATGCCCAAGACTTCACTACCAGTCAGGACGAGGAGACCAAAGCCACCACTCGACAGGCTCTCATGACCCTCACGGCCCCGGTCGCTGGCACCGTACAACAGCTGGCCATCCATACCTTGGGCGGCGTAGTGACTACGGCGCAGGCGTTGCTGGAGATCGTGCCCGGCGACACCTTGCTGGTAAAGGCCACTATCGAGAACCGCGATGTCGGTTTCGTGCAGGTGGGCCAATCCGTGGTGGTCAAGGTCGCTGCCTTCCCGTACACCCACTACGGATACCTGACCGGTACGGTAACCGAATTGGCCAACGATGCGGCACAGGACAAGAAGCGAGGTTCTGTATTCGTGGCGCATGTGCGGCTGACCAGCAATCGCATGTTCATCGATCAGCATTGGGTGACCCTGACGCCTGGCATGAATGTGAGCGTCGAGATCACCACGGGACGACGGCAAGTGATCAGCTACTTCCTGGGCCCACTGATACAGCACGCGCATGAGAGCCTGCATGAGCGCTAGACAGGTCGTTCTTGGCATGGGCTGGGTGGGCCTGGGTGTCGTGATGTTGGGGAGCAACGCGGCACGCGCCGTCGATCCGTTCCATACCCAACGTTCCATTCCGGCGAACCCAAGCAGCCCGATTCTCAGCTCTCATGTGTCCTGCGCCTTTGGTGCTCCGGGCGATCCTCTGACGTTGCAGGAGGCGGTCAAGCGGGCCCTGTGCGCCAACCCGGATACGCGAAATGCGTGGGCGATCATCGAAGAACGTGCCGCATCAGTCGGGGTCAGCAAGGCCGCTTATCTGCCGACCCTGTCGGCGACAGGTGAGTGGGTCCATGATGATTCGATCACTGATGTTCGCGACCATTCGGCACTTAGTTCCAACTACTCGACCATGGTTCACTCGGGAAGCCTGACGCTGGGATGGGTGCTGTATGACTTCGGCGGCCGCCGGGCAGCGCTGGTCAATGCCAAGGCGTTGCTCATCGCGGCCCAAGCCAATGAAGATGCAGTTTTGCAACAGGTCTTTGCGGATACCGCCAAGGGCTATTACGCGGCCCAGTCGGCGCGTGAACAACTGCGCGCGGACGATACTGTCGTAGCCAATGCGCAGAACAGCCTGAACGCTGCGCAAGAGCGGGTGAAACACGGCGCGGCCCCCATCACCGAGGTCTATCAGGCCCAGACCGCTTACGCACAAGCCTTGGTGACGCAAACCCGAGATCGTGGTCAAGCACTAGCGGCCCAAGGCAATCTCGCCAACGCTATCGCGCTCTCACCTGATACACCTTTGACCTTGGATGCACCGAACGAGAGCGTGCCTCCCGATGCCACTTTCACCAGCACGGTGGCTGAATTGATGGCGCAAGCAGAACGCACACATCCAGCCATGCTTGCCGCTGAGAAGGAACTGCAAGCGGCTCGGGCCAGCGTTACTCAAGCGAGAACACAAGGGCGCCCTACCATCAAGCTGGTGGGTCAGTACAGTCAAAACAACGAGCCAGTGCAGTTGGGATTGGGACAGCCACACTACCCGGCGACCGGGCACGATGGCTATATCGGTGTTCAGGTCAATGTACCGATCTTCTCCGGATTTGCTACGACTTATCAGGTGCGTCAGGCCCAGGCGCAGGTTGATCAGCAATCGGTGGCGCTGGACAAGACACGCCAGCAAGTTGCCTTGCAAGTGTGGACGAGTTACCAGACATTGCAGACCGACACACAGAACCTAGCCACCAGTTCGCAGTTGCAGACAGTGGCTACGAAGGCGTGGGAATCGGCGCAACGCCGCTACCGCTCAGGGGTGGGCACGATCCTGGAGTTACTTAGCACTCAGAGCGCCCTTGCCCAGGCAAGACAGCAGCGTGTGCAGACCATCACCGAATGGCGCTATGACCGTGTAGCACTGGCCTCAGCCTTGGGGCAATTGGGATGGAGTGATGTCCATGGCCAATGAAGGAGAGTGTCATCAAGCATGAATCCGTCAAGCCGAAGACCCCTGGGACGAATATGTCGTCAACTGCCCGAATCCTCGTTGAGCCACTATGCGTCTCCTGCTGATCCATCAGAATCTGCCCGGCCAGTACCGGCATCTACTCACGCACTATGGGCAGCGCCCCGATTGTCAGGTGATAGGTCTTGGTGAGATGCGGCGGCTGCGTGAGAATTTTCGTCAGCCCATTCCCGGTGTTCGACTGGTGGGTTACGAAACGCCGCCTGCGACAAGAGCCACGACCTTGCCGACCCTGCGAACCACCGAAGCAGCGGTGCAACGCGGTCATGCAGTGCTCAATGTGCTGTTACGGTTCAAGAAGGCAGGGTTCTACCCGGATGTGGTCTATGCCCATCCGGGCTGGGGCGAAACCTTGTTCTTGAAAGACGTCTTCCCGAAGGCTCGACTGCTGCATTTCTGTGAGTTTTATTACAACACGGCGGGACAGGATTTCAGTTTCGATCCGGAATTTCCCAATACGGCGGATGACGTGCTCCGGTTGCGCACGCGCAACCTGCACCATCTCATGGCCCTGGAGCAGGCGGATGTCGGTATCGCTCCCACGGTATGGCAGCAGACCCGCTTTCCACTGATGTATCAATCCAAGATTGCGGTGGTCCATGACGGTGTGGACACGACGATGGTCAAGCCTGACGCGGAGGCGTTTGTCCAGTTCCCCAAGAAAAATTTGCGACTCACTCGCCTGAACGAAGTCATTACCTTCGTGAGTCGAAACCTGGAGCCGTATCGAGGCTTCCATACGTTCATGCGGGCTTTGCCTGAACTGCTGAAGGCTCGACCTGCTGCGCACGTGATTATCGTGGGTGGTAACGATGTCTCTTACGGGCGACGATTGGCGACGGGCACTTATCGTGAAAAATATCTGGCTGAAATTGATGGGAAGTTTGACACCCGCCGTGTGCATTTTGTCGGTAAGTTGCCCTACGCGACCTTCCTGCGTGTGCTGCAGGTATCGACGGCACACGTTTATCTAACCTATCCCTTCGTCCTGTCATGGTCGATGATGGAGGCGATGGCAGCCGGGTGTGTGGTGATTGGTTCACGCACACCACCAGTCGAAGAAGTAATCACCAACGACGAGAATGGATTACTGGTTGATTTTTTCTCGCCCCAGCAACTTGTCGAGGCGATTCAACGGGTCTGTGAGGATCCCATCAAGGCGCATGAGTTGGGTGAGCGAGCTCGCCAGACTGTTGTCGATCGTTATGATTTGATGACCGTGTGTCTACCCAGACAACGGTCACTCCTTGAGTCTGCTAGCAACTTCTTGCAAGAAATACGACCACCATAAGCACAGCGGCTTCAGGATAGCCGCTTGCTTGTTCTATCTACGTGGTGATCCCGCCACAGAAGCTGGGTGAGGCGCGCAAGCTGCTCAACATCTTCTCCTCCACTGCGATCGGGCAGAACCTCAAGCAGACCCCGCAGGACGACAAGTCGCTGAAGTTCCAGATGCTGTTGCTGATGGACGAGTTCACCGCGATGGGACGGGTCAACGTACTGTCCGAGCGGATTTCGCTGACCGCCGGATACGGCATACGCGACCTGTCGATCATCCAGAGCCTGTCGCAGCTGGACGCGACCTATGGGGCGGATGAAGCGCGCACCTACATCACCAACCACGCCGCCAGCATCGTCTTCACCCCGCGCGAGCAGCGCGATGCCGAGGAGTATTCGAAGATGCTCGGCGACACCACGGTCAAGCGGCGCAACCGCAGTACCGGCAGGGGTGGCACCACCTGGAGCCACACCGAGGAACGCCGTTCGCTGATGCTGCCGCAGGAGCTGAAGGAGTTACCCGACGACGAGGAGATCATCTTCCTCGAAGGCTGCCGGCCCATCAAATGCCGCAAGAACTGGTACTTCAAGGATCGGCGCTTCAGGAAGCGTATTGTCGAACCGGTAGTGGTTCGACCCATCGCGGTGCAGAACGCTGTGCGGAGTGGTATCCATCTCACCGTGCCGGAAGACGCAGTGGCGCAGCGCGCACTGGCGGAAGGGCAGCATCAGACAGCGTTCCCGACATCCAATTCGGAAGCTCATCCATGACCCAGACCATCGACCCCGTCAAACTCAAGGTCGTCGCCGAGCACCAGGAGTGAGTGCTGAAGCAGTATCCGGGTAGTGAGGATGTGCAAAACCTGCTGCGCTTTGAGGCCGATTATTGAAGATGCCAAGAGCAGCAGGGTGCTCACGCCGGTAGATAGGATGAAAGTTCCCGGAGATTGGAACTTCTCGGATGGGCGTTATGTATCGGGGAAAACCCCTGGCTCTGCCGGGGGACTCTCAAAGGTTGACAGCTCCGGGATTTCGCTCTGCGCCGCGCTGCTTTGGGCTCTTGATCTTCACCGGTTGCGAATAGGCCCCTTTGAGGGGCCAGCAATCGTAAAACCCCCGGCTTTGCCGGGGGATACTTACTGAGTGCGATCTTTGGCGCTGCCGATGCGATGCCCTCCTATGGAAGGCTATGCGCCGACGTTCCATACGCTGCCGATGTCGCACCATTGGCAAGTCGCGACAACAAAAAAGGTTCTTCACGGATTACCGGGGAAGGCGGCCTTGATCTTCATGAAGAAGTAATCGCTGTCGCGGTTACCGTAGGCCATGCGCTTGATGACCTTGATCTTGTTGTTGATGCCTTCGAGCTGTCCGGACGGAATGCATCGGCCAGCGCACCCGGCTGACGATGCCGCACCAGTAGCCGCTGAGGCGGCGGGCAAACTGGATCAGTGGGGGTGCGACTTTGCTGCGCGTGGGCCATCCACTGCTTCCACGCCAGTCCCACGCGGTGGTCGCCGTCCACAACACCTTGAGTTGTGCCTTCATCACATACACCGTCATCAACGATTGATTGGCGGCCAGCATGAATCGCCCCGGATTTTGAAGAGGCTCCAACTCTTGAGAAAATGGAGCCATGAACAAGTCGGACAAGTTCTCACCTGAAGTCCGCGAGCGCACCGTGCGCATGGTGCAGGAGCACCGCGGAGAGTATCCATCGCTGTGGGCCGTGGCGGAGTCAATGGCGCCGAAGATCGGCTGTGTACCGCAACCTTGCTGGGCTGGGTCCAGAGGCACGAGGTCGACACCGGCGTTCGCGGCGGCGTGACCACCGCCGAGGCGCAGCGCGTCAAAGAACTCGAGCGTGAGGTCAAGGAGTTGCGTCGGGCCAACGAGATCCTGAAACTGGCCGGCGCGTTTTTGCCCAGGTGGAGCTCGACCGTCGACTCAAGTCCTGAGGGACTTCATCGACGAACACCGGAACACCTTCGGGGTCGAGCCGATCTGCAAAGTTCTGCAGATCGCCCCGCCGGGGTATCGGCGGCATACGGCGCTCAAGCGAGAGCCGCATCGGCGCTGTGCCCGAGCCAAATGCGACGCGCTGCTGATGCCCGAGATCGAACGCGTCTGGCAGGGCAACATGCAGGTCTACGGTGCCGACAAAGTCTGGCGGCAAGTTGGGCCGCGAAGGGATGACGGTGGCGCGGTGCACGGTCGAACGACTGATGCGGCAGCTGCTGGATCATGCAGCCTGGGCCGCTGACGACATTGTGAAGCGCGGCGCGGCAGGCGTCTGGCCGACATGGCTGCCCGGTTGTATCTAGGGCCACCCGTATCAGGCTAAGTTGACATGCATGAATACGGCGCGTAAAAGGATCATAAATGAACCGTTATGTCATTAATAGGTCATATAAGAACCATGAAGCGCCAGGAATCCGAATTTGCCAGCCCTCCCGTCGAAGCTGTCGGGCACCACTTGGGTGCTTTGGTGCGACAGGCACGCGTCGCGCGCAACTGGACCATGGCCGAGCTGGCAGAACGCGCCCGGGTCAGCCTGGCCACGCTCAAGCGTATCGAGGGCGGCTCGTTGTCGACGTCGCTCGGCGCCTGGCTGGCGGTGTTCGAGCGCGTCGGGCTGATGTCACGTCTGGCGGAGCTTCGCGACCCGGTTTCCGAGGCTTTGCTCAACCAGACCAGGGCCAAGCGTCCGCGTGGCCGGTCGGCGAAATCCGATCTGGACTTTTGAGACATGTCTGAGCGCATCGTATTCATGCATCTGCCGGGTGAAACCGAGGCAGTGCCTGCGGGTCGGCTGACCATGATCGAGCAGGGCCTGCAGGTACAGGCCTCGCGCTTTGCCTATGGCCGCCGCTACCTGCAACGCGCCAATGCCGTGCCGGTAGATCCCGTCGCCTTGGCGCTTGCCGACGGCGGCGGTGATGCGGAGCTGGTGCCACCCGATGGCCTGGCCCTGTTTGGCGCACTTCGCGATGCCACCCCCGACGCTTGGGGGCGTCGGGTCATCGAGAACCGGTTCAAGGCACCCCCCAATGGCTTGCCGGAATCGACCTATCTGGATCATGCCGGCCCGCACCGCGCCGGTGCACTGGACATACGGCCGACACCGACCAGCCGGCCGGCCGACGGTGCGCTGCCCTCCGTGATGGACCTTGGCCACCTGCTCGATGCCGCCGCGCGTATCGAGGAAGGCGAGCCGGTGCCTGCGCACTTGGAGGTGTTCTTTGCGGGTGGCCCGTCGGTCGGTGGTGCACGGCCCAAGGCCGTGGTTTGCATGGATGATGGCGAATGGATTGCCAAGTTCCCTTCCGTGAATGACCGCTTCAATGTGCCGTTGATCGAACGCGCCACCCTGGAGCTGGCTCGCGAAGCGGGACTCGACGTACCGCGCATCGGCATCGAGTCATTGGCCGATGACCGACAGGTCATGCTGATAGAGCGATTCGATCGCCTGCCGCTGCCGACGGGTATCGGTCGCCGACACATGGTCAGTGCGCTGACCCTGCTGGCGTTGCATGAGCAGGACTCGCCCGATTCCAGCTACGCCGCGATTGCCGATGCACTGGGTCAGCATGGCGTAGGCGGGTACATCGCGAGTGATCGCGGCGAGCTTTATGCCCGCATGGTCTTCAATATCCTGGTGACCAATGACGATGATCACCTGCGCAATCATGCATTCCTCTACGATGAAAAGGCCGAAGGCTGGCGCCTCAGTCCGTTGTACGATGTGGTGCCCAAGCCACAGGCCGCACAGGAACGCACGCTGCATCTTTCCGTCGGGCCGCAGGGCCGGGTCGCACGGCTGGACAACGCGCTGGCGGGCGCGGGGCGCTTTGGCCTGCTGCCACCGGATGCGGCCGCGATTGTGGATCGCGTCGCAAGAGCGGTGCGAAGCTGGCGGGACACCTTCGAACGGTTGGGTGTATCGGCACGCGATTGTGACCGGGTGGCCAGCGCCTTCCGACGCGCCGGCGACATCGGCATGCGGGAGGTGGAGCGCCATCTCTAGAAGCCTGTCGACGTGGGCGACTGAGGCGAGGCGTTTCACCTTGGTGTGGTTTATGCCATGGAGTTCATCGACGATAGCGGCGTAGGCGTTATCGTGCTTTATCAAGCTTGTTCCGACGATGGTTCGCCGGGGTGAGCGGAAACAGGGGAAGTCATGCTGCCGTCCATCCTTGCTCACGAGATTCGCGAGAGCACACGTCGCTTTCTGGTCACGGCGTACGAGCCGTCCGACACGTTCTTTGGTGGCGTGGTGCAGCGTTTCGTCGAAGGTCTGGATGGTGTCGGCAAGGGGCCGTACCTGCAGGCGGGGTTGCCGTTTCGCATGGGCGTGGAGGGGGTGGACTTCTTTGGCGGCTTCACCTTGCCCAACCCCGGCTACAGTCATCAGGAGTCCACTTGGCAGCGCCTGGCCAGTGATTGTGAGGTAGCGAACACCTTGGTGGCGACCGGCACCGGCAGCGGCAAGACGGAATGTTTTCTTTATCCTTTGCTCGATCACTGCGTGCGCATGCGTGCGGGCCGGCCAGGTTAAGGGCATCAAGGCACTCGTGATCTATCCGATGAATGCGCTGGCCGGTGGCCTTGCTGGAAGGTTGCGACATCGACCACCTGGATGGTGGTCAGGACGACAACCGCCGCTACAAGTCGCTCTCGCACGGCCCGATGCCAGAGATTGTGACGACGGCAAGCCAGGTCGATGCGATTCAGGCCGCAATCGAGCATGTGCTTGCGTCGACGGGTGAAGAAGCCTCTCGGTACGACCTTCCATCTGCGTGATGACGCATAGCAAGATCCAGCGCGATCAGGTGGAGCTGGCATTGAAGGATCGAGGCATACCGGTCAGCACCATCGAGGCGGACACCGCCGATACTGCCGCGAACGACACTGTCCGCGTCTCCACCATGCATCGAGCCAAGGGGCTCGAGTTCGACCGCGTGGTCGTACTCGCACAGGGCATGCTGGGCGGCATGGAAAATGATTTTGCGCAACTGGTATATGTGGCCATGACAAGGGCGAAGTCGGTGGCTGTTCTCATCAGGTAAAGACCACTTGGCTTTCCGGGCAGGGATGAGCATGATGACCTCGCCGAGGGTGGAGGCATCGATAGCCGTGGTGCACGGCAATACCGCGGTGTCGGATCCATCGCCGACCGTGACGAGGATCCGGCTTGCATGGCCGCCTTTCCGTCGCGGCCCTGCGAGGGAGTCGGCCTTCGTAGCTAGCCTCTGAGCCTCTTGGAGGATTCATGCGGTTAACGAAAAAGGCCACCCGGTGAAGGTGGCCTAAGTCGCTGTTGTTCTTGGTCGGGGAGACAGGATTCGAACCTGCGACTTCTACGTCCCGAACGTAGCGCTCTACCAGGCTGAGCTACACCCCGTGGGAAGCCGCGTATCTTAATCGCCGGGCCGATTGTTGGCAACAGTTTGCTGCGCCGGACGGGGCGAATCAGCCGGGGAGCAGGCTGGCGAGGCGGTCGTGCAGCACGGTGTGGCGCCAGCCGTCGAGGAATTCGGGCCATTCGGTGGTGACCACGTATTCCTCCAGCACCTTGCGCGGGCAG
>Ga0134125_10002346_pt1 | contig 22530 bp, 20 predicted proteins | sample KB31751_FD_96464 | JGI IMG/M metagenome (GOLD analysis project Ga0134125, IMG submission 96464) | Terrestrial soil microbial communities with excess Nitrogen fertilizer from Kellogg Biological Station, Michigan, USA - KB3-175-1 | ecosystem: Environmental > Terrestrial > Soil > Unclassified ... | reverse complement strand
GCTCCGAGACGCAGGCCGAACCGCTGTCCTGCTGCCCACCGCACACGCGGTACGGCCAGGTTTCATCGATGCCGACCTTGTACATGGCGGCGGTCGGTTGGTTGTACCAGGAGCTCCAGGTCTGGCCGCCGTCGACCGTGACGATCGCGCCCTGATCGCTGTTGACCGCCATGATGTCGGGGTTATTCGGATTGATCCAGGTCTGCTGGTAATCATCGCCCCCCGGCGCTCCCCAAAAGCCTGACCAGGTCTTGCCGCCGTCGGTTGACTTCCACAACACCGGGGTATCGCTGTAAACGATGTCCGGATTCCTGGGATCGATCGCCAATACCGGCAAATCTCCGCCGCCAATCCTTTCGGCGGGCCGAGGGTCGCTGGTCGCCTTGTGCCAGCTCGCGCCGGCATCATCCGACCGGTAGATTCCGACCGCCCCCTTGGGCGCGTCCGGTCCGCTCGACACCGAGGCGTACAGGATGTTTGGATCGCTCGGCGCGATTCGCAGCAACGCCTGCTCGACAGCCGGCAAGCCCCGGGTGAGCTTGCTCCAGGTATTGCCTCCGTCCGTGGACTTGAAGATGCCGCCGTCCGTCCCGCCAAATTGCCCATTCTCCCAGGGCGCCTGCTGCTGTTGCCAGAGCGTGGCATAGAGGATATCGGGGTTGCGAGGGTCCATTTCGATGTCATCGCCACTGGTGTACTCATTGACATAGAGCACTTGTTTCCAGGTTTTTCCGCCATCCAGTGACCGGAAAATACCCCGTTCCTTGTTGGGCGCGTATACGTGACCAAGGGCCGCGACGAATACGCGGTTCGAGTCGTGCGGATCCACCGCGACCATGGCGATGTCCTCGGTGTCGCCCAGTCCTATGAGCTCCCAGGTCTTGCCGGCATCGGTCGATTTGTACATGCCCATGCCGGTCGACTGGTCGGGCCGTATGTTGCCTTCACCGGTGCCCACATAGATCACGTTTGGGTCAGAAGTGGAGACCGCAATGGCTCCGATCGAGCCAGTCGGCTCCTCGTCGAAAATCGGATGCCAGCTATTGCCGTAATCGGTCGATTTCCAGACCCCGCCGTCGTCGTTGCCTATGTAGAAGATGTTTGGCTGGGCCGGCACGCCCGCCACCGCACGCCCGCGGCCGCCCCGCAGTGGGCCGATCGGCCGCCATTGCATCTGCGAGAAGAGCTCGGGGCCGTAGGTCTCGCCTCGGGCGGTTGCGCCGAACGCCATGCTGCCGAGTGCAGTCAGCGCCACCGTCATCAATAGGGGGGACAATTTCATGCCGCCTCTCCGGAAATCGTGCGCCATGCGGTCATTGGTCCACGCCTCTGTGCCCACCAAATTTGCGGGTGAGCCGCAGGAAGCTGGGTCAGGCAAGTTACCCCGATTTTTATCCCTCAAACCGCGGGCTGCGGTGAGATGCCGTGATAACGCGATGATTGGAGCAGGGCGGCACACCTTGCTTTATCCGGCTCAGCGGCTTCTCAGGAACTCGAGGACCCGCCGGGTCATGAGCGCCGCTGCGTCCGGAACGAAGGAGGGGAGGCTGGAATCGGCGAAATAGTGCTCCGTGCCGGGGTACAGAAACAGCTCTGCGTCCTTCGTCGACTCCGCCAGGGCCCTTGCCGCCTCGAGGTCGCCTTCGCCCACGAAGACCGGGTCGGCATCCATTCCGTGAATTTGCACCGGTACGCCTGCGGGCCAGCTCCCAAACGCGGACGCAGGAACGCACGAGTAAAACAGGAGGGCACCGCGGGCCCCTGGGCGCGTCTGCGCCAGCTTCTGTGCCGGCAACACGCCGAGTGAGAAGCCGGCGTATACGAGCTCACCCGGCAGCCGATCGGCAGTGCGCACACCGCGCTCGATGATTGCGTCGAAACCGATCTGTCCGACGTAGCTCATCCCTTCCTCGATGGATGAGAAAGTTCGGCCGCCAAAGAGATCGGGTGTGTGTACCTGGTGCCCTGCGCGGCGCAGCTGGTCGGCGAATGCTGCAAAGCCGCTCGTCTGACCCTGAGCGTGGTGAAAGAGGAGCACTTCAGCCATATTCTCGAACCCGCGATTGCCGAACTAGACGGATGCAGGCGTCCGCAAGGATCGTCCCTGCTGCTCGGGCACGCCTGTTACAAGGATTGGCCCAGGCGCTTTTCCAGTTCCACGCGATAGGTTCTGCTGACGCGTGGGCGATGACCATTCTTCAGAAGGAGCTCGAACTCACCGTGAGAAATGGGATGGAGCTCGAGTATGCTATCTATGTTGACAATGGAGGAGCGGTGTACGCGGATGAACCGCATGGGATCGAGATAGCGGGAGAGCTCGTTCAACGTGGACCGGTAGAGCAATTCCTTACCGCTCGTGTGCAGGTTCACATAAACTCCGGCGCCTTCGATCCAGTCGATGTCCGCAACGCGAATGAAACGCGTCGTACCGCTGCCTTTGACCGCGAGGCGATCGATGTAGCGGCTGGCCTGCTGTCGCGCCGCCAGCAGTCGCAGGACTCTGGCGCCGAATTCATGCAGGCTCAGCTCGCGGCGGCGAGCCTTGGCGCGGGCCAGCGCGGCGTCCCATCGCTCGTCGCTGAATGGCTTGAGCAGGTAATCGAGCGCATTCGCCTCAAAGGCCCGGATGGCGTGCTTGTCGTAGGCGGTGACGAATATCGTGAGCGGCATGGCGCCTGCACCGATCGTTTCGATGACCTGCAGGCCATCGAGCTCGGGCATCTGCACATCAAGAAAGACGAGATCCAGCGCCTCGCGCCCGATGATCTCCACAGCGGCTTCTCCGTTTGCGGCCTGCAGCACGCTTCCGACCTGAGGGTCTCTAGCGAGCAAGTCGATCAGCCGTTGCCGTGCAGGCGCTTCATCGTCGACGACGAGAACACGGATCGGTTCAGGCGCTTGCGCCATTGGCTTCCTCTCGTGCGAACCGCAGCGGCAACGATATCTGCACCTCCGTCCCTCCAGCCGCGCGTGGCCGCACGGAGAAACTACTATTTCCGTGAGGATGGAGACCGAGAATGCGTTCCCGCGTGACGGACAGTCCCGTACCCGAGGAGGCCTCGAGCGTCCAACCCGGCGGCAAGCCAACACCATCATCCGCAATACGGATATGTACCTGGTTCGCGCCGTGCTCGGCAGACACAGTCACGGTGCCGCCCGAAGCACGGCGGGAGATGCCATGGCGAATGGCGTTCTCAACGAGCGGCTGCACGATCAATGAAGGCACGAGTGCATATTTCACCTCGGGAGCGACTCGTATCGCGATGCGCAGGCTTTCGGCAAAACGAATCTTCTGGATGGCGACGTAGTGTTCCAGGAAAGCCAGCTCTTCTGCCAGCGGAATCTCCTGTCTATCGCGCGCTTCGAGCGATGAGCGAAGCAGGTCGCCCAAATGCTCGATCATCGTGCGGGCCAGCGTGGGATCACGCTCCACCTGCGATGATATGGTGTTGAGTGCATTGAACAGGAAATGCGGGTCGAGTTGCATGCGCAAGGCGCTCAGGCGCGCTTCGGAGAAGCTGCGCTCCATTCGCTCCAGCCGCAGCTCGCTTTGAAGATAATGCTCGTAGTATTGGAAGGTCTGGCGCGCACCGAAGATGACCCAGTAGAACACCCAATTGCCGAGATTGGCCTCGTTGAACATTCTTGCAACGAAGCCAGCGGCGCCCGCTGAGCTCCATCCGGTAATGCCCACTACGGCGTTGATTGCATCGCCCAGGTAGGTGTGCAGAGGTACTGCTACTATGCTCACCGGCAGGTGGGCCAGGATGCGCTTCCCGAGCTGCTTCTCTTTGAAAGGAAGGCATGCATCGACCCAGAAGATGAGGGGAGTGAGCAGACCCCACGCCCACCAGAACGTCAGCGGCCGCAGCAGTTGTCGGTTCCAGTGGGGAGATGAAATTCCGGGCAGGGCGAAGAGCGCTCCGAGAGCGCTCCAGAAGAGGATCGCCACGATCCAGCGGGCCCAGCGATTTCTCATCGGAAAATTCTAGAGTACCGATGAAATGGCGTCCAGGATGGCCTGGTGCGCCACCCAAGGGGAAACCGCGAGCCGCAATGGCTTCGGTCCCAAACTCGCGCGCGGCGGGTGAGGTTCGTCGGCCAGTCAGGAACGAGCGCAGCGCCGGCTATTGCCGTTCAAAGAGGAAGATGTGTGGCTCGTTCCCGGGTTTCGATTGCGGGGTAATGGTCAGCGTTTTGAGATCCGGTGAAAGGTTGAGCCGCAGGACGTCATAGGGTTCGCCGCCGGCCTTTTTGTCCGTGAGGTCGAGTGTGCGCTCGCCGACCTTGCGAAGCGAGGAAGCGGCGATCACGGAGGCATTAGCGCCTGCGTTCGGATAGTCTTTACCGTCCAGCTTCATGTTTCTCGTGAGTTGTGAAGTGGAATCGATGATGGAGAGGCCATCTTCTTCGTACGGCCGGATCTGGAGCACATACGCGAAGTTCATCGTCTCGGCCGTGCTCATCCAGGTGCCCGCGAAACCTGACCCGCGTGCCTTCCGCTCGTAGACATACTTGATGTTGGAAGGTGATCCGTCTTCGCCAAAGCTCGTGAAGTCGTCCGTGAGCGAATTGCCATCCTTGGAGAGCTCCCAGTTCGCCGAGATGAGCACGTGGCCGTCTCTCTTGCGAATGACCTTCCAGGCGTCGGGCGCCTCCGCGGTGACTGACAGGGTGGTCCCGCCCTGTCCGGGCTGATCCGTCCCGTCGGCTGTGATCGTCTCGGCGCCCGCGCCAAGGTGAAAGACATATCTGTTGCCGCCAATACGCTCGACGCTCATCTGATCGGTGAGCGTGCTTTTGGACGGGTCGAGCTTCCAATTGCCGACGAATGGGTTGTCCGCCGCCCATGACGTGCCCGTAACGAGGCTGGAAACCAGCAGCAACGGAAAGGTGCGCTTCAGCATTTCAGGCAACCTCGGGACGGATGGACGGCGGGCTCACAGGGCACGATCCTCACCTCGACGGGCGACTTTGTCCCGCAAAATGTTGTGAGACGGACATACGTGTAGCGAAGCGGCTTTTCTGCGCATCGAGCCGTCAATAGGAAAGCTGCGTCGAGGGGTTCGGTAAGTACGCCCCGGCTCACCGTCATGCTGGCGCGGACGAAGGAGGCGCGTGGCTCTTGACGTCCGCGTACCGGTCCATATACTGAACCGCATGGTTCCGAAACCGATTAGTGCCGCATTGACCCCCGACCGGCTGAGTGCCACCTTTGGAGCGCTCGCAGACCCTACACGACGCGCGATTCTCGAGCGCCTCATGTCAGGTGAAGCGCCCGTCGGCGAGCTCGCCGAGCCGTTCCGGATGACGACCCGCGGGGTTTCGAAGCACATCGCCGTTCTCGAGGCTGCCGGCCTCGTGACGAGGGTACGCGATGGACAACGACGGCCGAGCCGCATTCGGGCAGAGCCTTTGGCCGAGATCGATGAGTGGCTGCAGACTTATCGTTGCCTTTGGGCAGGGCGATTTCAGCGGTTGGGCGAAAGGCTGCAGGAGCAGCAGGCGAGGAGACGAAAGTGAACGGTCTTCGTGAGTAGACAGAGCGACCTCGTGATCGAGATCCTGTTCGATGCGCCTCGCGAACAGGTCTTCCGCAACTGGATTGACGCGGACAAGATTCAGACCTGGTTCGCACCGGACGGATTCGAAGTTACTGCATGCAGCGTCGAGGCGCGTCCCGGGGGCAAATGGCAAGTCGCATACCGCTCGCCCCAGGGAGTCGAGTACGTCGAGTATGGTGAGTTCCGCACCGTCGATGAGCCCGAGCGGCTGATCTTCACTCTCACTCAGACTGAAAGCGGCAGGACCGTGCTGGCTTCGCTCGTGACGGTGACCTTCACGCCGGTCGGTTCCGGTACGCGGATGACCTTTCATCAAAGTGGCTTCGAAACGCCCGCTCGGCGCGACGACTTTAGAGAAGGCTGGGGTGAATGCTTCCGGAAGCTTACCGAGAGCATCGAACGGTCGCAGGCAGACGCTGGATGAGTGGCCGCCGCGCTGCACGCGGCCGTCGAGGAGATATCATGGTTTCGGCTTTGCAGAAGTGGACCCTGTCCGTGGGGCAGGGGGTGGCCCGGTATAGCGTCGCACTGTTTTACCTGGCGTTTGGAGTCGCCAAATTCACGCCTGGGGAGGCGGCGGCAATTCATCCGCTGCTCGTTCATAGTCCCTTCCTGTTTTGGCTTGCTCAGCTGTTCAATCAGCGAATCGCATCGGACGTCATCGGCGTCGTGGAGATCGGGCTTGGCGTGATGGTCGCGGCAAGGCCTATCGCACCGCGCCTCTGTCTCTTCGGCAGCTATGGCGTTGCGGCCTCGCTCATCGTCACGCTGAGCTTCCTGATCACTACACCGCACCTCGATCCGGCGCTCAGCAGCTTCATCGTCAAGGATCTCACGCTGCTCGGCGTCGCCCTGTGGTCGGCCGGCGAAGCCGCGCGCGCAAGTGTTCTGCAGTCCAGTTCGGAGAGCCTTCCGGCGTGACCGAGCCCTGAGCGGCCTGCGTGCCGCCACGGGGCCGACGAGCGCTCACTCCGCAGATCTCCATGACAGCCTCAGAAGTGGCTTTGCACCCCGAGAAGGCGACGTATCGCGAGTGGATCGGCCTCGCCGCCATCGCCTTGCCCTGCATCGTGTATGCAATGGACCTCACGATTCTGAACCTGGCGGTGCCGTCCCTCAGCGCCGATCTGGCGCCCTCGGCCGCGCAACTTCTCTGGATCGTGGATGTTTACGGGTTCCTGGCCGCGGGCTCGCTTCTCATCATGGGGACGCTCGGCGACCGGATCGGCCGGCGCAAGTTGCTGCTCATCGGGTCTGCCTGTTTCGCGGCCCTCTCCCTGGTCGCCGCATTTTCCCGGACGCCGGCAATGCTGATCGCTGCACGCGCGCTGCTCGGGATCGCGGGCGCCACCATGGCGCCGTCGACGCTCTCGCTCATCAGCAACATGTTCCGCGACGATCGGCAGAAAACCTTTGCGGTGAGCGTCTGGGTCGCGAGTTTTTCGCTGGGCGGCGCGGTCGGGCCCGCCATCGGCGGCATGATCCTGGCCCACTTTCGCTGGGGAGCTGTCTTCCTCGCTCCTGTTCCCGTGATGGCGTTGCTGCTGATGGCCGGGCCGCTCCTTCTGCCCGAGCACAAGAATGCGCGCGCCGGACGGCTCGACCTCGTGAGCGCCATTCTGTCGGTTGTTTCCGTGCTGCCGATCATCTATGGCATCAAGCTCGCCGCGGAGGGCGGCAGCCTGTTCTGGGCGACCCTGGCCGCGATCGTCGGGATTGTCTTTGGCACGTGGTTCCTGCGCCGGCAGCGCACGCTGAGAGATCCGCTTCTCGATCTCACGCTTTTCCGGCGCCCGGCCGTAGCGGCGGCGCTCGCCATCTATACGCTCGACTTCTTCGTCGGTTTCGGCATTCTCATCATCGTCGCGCAATATCTGCAACTCGTGCTGCAGTTGACCCCACTCCAAGCGGGACTTTGGAGTACCCCGGTCGGCTTCGGCTTCGTCGTCGGATCGCTGCTGACCTCGCCCGCGCTCAAACGGATGCGGCCGGCGTACGTGCTGGGTTGCGGCCTGGCGTTGGGGGCGACAGGCCTCGCCATCATGGCATTGGCGGTCCACGCGCATAGCCTGATCCTGATCGTCGTCGGGAACATCGCGTTCTCCATCGGCACGGCTCCCTGTACGACCGTCATTGCCGATCTCATCGTCAGCGCCGCTCCCCAGGAACGATCCGGCGCCGCATCGGCGCTCAGCGAGTTGGCCTCGGAATTGGGAGGTGCCCTCGGCATTGCGCTCCTCGGTAGCCTCGTCACGGTCGTCTATCGCGCGGCGTTGAGTGCGAGTGTCCCGTCCGCGCTGCATGGTGAGAGCCTGGAGCGCGCTCTGCGCGGAATCGGCGCAGCTGCAGGGTCAGCAATAGCCGGCGAGGGGGCGAAGGGCTTCATGGAGGTCGCCAGGACCGCATATTCGGATGCAGCGCAGGTCGCGTTTTGGGTGGCGGCCGTCATCATTCTGCTGGCGGCGGCGGGCGCCGTTGCGAAGTTTCGGAGCTTCAAGGCGCAGAGCTCGCTCGCAGCGGTAACTTACCCCGGATCGGCAACGGAGTAATCGCGCTCGAGGGACGGGGCCGCTGCAAGCTCTCGCCGTAACCGCGCTCGCGGAACCATCGCGTTCTCCAGGTGTTGGGATGTCCAATCCTCTCTCTGCCGGAGCGCCTCTCATGAGCCAACAAGTTGAAGCTCCCACACCCCCGTTCAAGCCGCAGCGGCAGCCCCCGCCCGGAAAATCCGCGGAGATGGATCCGAAGCCTGATTACGGTGAGACGAGTTATCGTGGCTCGGGCCGACTGCAGGGCAAGAAGGCGCTCATTACCGGGGGCGATTCCGGCATTGGTCGCGCCGTAGCCATCGCATTTGCGCGCGAAGGTGCGGACGTGGCAATCGGGTACCTGGACGACAGCGAGGACGAGGATGCCCACGAAACGCAGCGGCTGGTCCTGGAAGCAGGTCGCGAGTGCAGGCTGCATCGCTGCGACCTGTCTCAACCCGACCAGTGCCGCGAGCTGATCCGGAGCACGGCGAAGGCCTTCGGACGAATCGATGTGCTCGTCAACAACGCCGCCCATCAGATGAGTTTCGACTCTCTCGAGGACATATCGGATGAGGAGTGGGACAAGACCTTCGCCGTCAACATCTCGGCTCTCTTCCATCTGACGAAGGCGGCACTGCCGCACATGAAGCGCGGCAGCTCCATCATCAACACCAGCTCGGTCAATCTGGACTCGCCGAGTCCGCATCTCTTGCCGTACGCCACCACCAAGGGGGCCATTCAGAACTTCACGGGTGGATTGGCCCAGCTGCTGGCCTCCAAAGGGATTCGTGCGAATGCGGTGGCGCCCGGTCCCGTATGGACGCCGTTGATTCCTTCCACGATGCCTGAGGAGAAGGTCAAGCATTTCGGGGAGCAGGTGCCGATGAATCGCCCGGCGCAACCGCGCGAGCTTGCGCCGGTGTACGTGATGCTCGCGACGGACGAAGCCAGCTATGTGTCGGGCGCGACGATCGCGGTGACGGGCGGTAAGCCAATCATCTGAACGGGCGGCCTTGCGATCCGTGCGGGGGGCACAGTCCTCAGACGGCTAAAGGATCGACGCGGCGGAGTTTAGGAGCCTGCGGCGTCAGGCGCTACTTCCGCCGGCAGGTGCTAAGATCACCGTTTCCCCTGCGGTTCAGTACCTTAGATGATCGCGCCCGAGCCTCTCGCGCACCCGCACCGCCGTGCGGCGGTGCTGTTCGTCTTCGTCACGGTGGCGATGGACATGCTGGCCTTCGGCATCATCATCCCGGTGCTGCCCCATCTGATCGTGGACTTGATCGGCGGGAGCATCGCGAAGGCTGCGGTGTGGTCCAGCGGTTTCGGCACGCTCTTCATGTTGGCCCAGTTCGTGTGCTCACCCATCCAGGGCGCCCTGTCGGACCGCTTCGGCCGGCGCACCGTGATCCTCATTTCCAGCTTTGGCCTCGGCGTCGATTTCATCGTCATGGCGCTGGCGCCGGTGCTGTGGCTGCTGTTCGTTGGCCGCGCGGTATCGGGCATTTGCGCGGCCAGCTTCACCACCGCCAACGCCTACATCGCCGACATCACACCGCGCGAGAAGCGGGCTGCGGCGTTCGGCACACTGGGCGGCGCGTTCGCGCTCGGTTTCATAGTAGGCCCCGCGCTCGGCGGCTTCCTGGGACATCAGTGGATCCGTCTGCCATTCTGGGTCGCGGCGGGATTGTCGCTGCTGAATTTCACCTACGGCTTCTTCGTGCTGCCGGAATCCCTGCCGAAAGAGCGCCGCACCACGCGAATCGATTGGCGGCACGCCAATCCGCTCGGCTCGCTGATCCTGCTGCGGCGCTACCCGCAGGTGTTCTCGCTGGCCGCCGTGCTCTTCCTGCTGGCGCTCGCGCAGTTCGCGCTCAATTCGACCTACGTGCTGTACACCGACTACCGCTACGGCTGGGGGCCGCAGATCGTCGGTTACAGCCTCGGGGTAGTGGGCCTGTGCACCGGTGTCGTACAGGCCGTGCTGGTGCGCCGCTGGATGCCATGGCTGGGCGAGCGTCGCATGATGCTGACCGGAGTGGCACTGCTGATCGTTGGCTACGCGGCGTTCGGCTTTGCGCCGGACGCCTGGCTGTTCCTGGCTGGGATTCCATTCCTTTGCCTGGGGGGACTCTCCGGACCCGCCGCGCAATCCATGATCACGCATCAGGTCGATCCCAGCGAACAGGGACGCCTGCAAGGCGCCCTGTCGAGCCTGCAGAGCCTGGCCGGCATCGCCGGGCCGGCACTCTTCGCCAACGTATTCGCGCTCTTCATTGGCGAACACGCGCCGACGCGCCACCTTCCCGGCGCAGCGTTCGTGCTGGCGGCGGTCCTTGCGCTGACTGCGCTGCTCCTGACCGAGCGCGCCACGCGGGGCATGCGCGTGCATACGCAACTGGCGGAGCCGAGCGCAACCTGAGGCCGCTCACTGGGTGAGCCCCGGCCACTATCGATCCGAAGTTTGGTTCGCCCTCGCCGCCGCCGCCTGGGTCTGCTGGAACATGTGGATGTCACCGGCGGCACGCAGCATGAGGTCGTAAATCGCCTCATGAACGAGCACGTCGGTTCGCTCGACGAGCCTTTCGCCGACCATGGAACGACCGTTGGCAACCGGGCCTGAATCGTAGTCCTTCTCGAGCAGAACGCGCCCGGTGGAATCCAGCAGGGTGATTCGCATCACGACCCGCACTTGGGGCGTGACTTCGATCCCCAGGTGTTTGGGATGCGTGAAACCGTATTCCAGGTTCTCGATCTGGGGACGCAGCACGATCGCGTACCGATCTGCGTTGGCGAGGTCATGACCCTCATCGGCGCCGTCTGCGACCCTGGAGAAGACGGTGACGGCAATTTCGCGGGCCATGATGCCGGCCTGTACGTTCATCTCGAACGCCGTCACGCTGGTCGCCCCGGGCGTGATCGATCGGTTGTCATCGCTGAAGGTCGTGAAGACCAGGACCCGTCCCCTGACGCGATGGACCGGCGGGGAGGAGGAGGAAGGGCCATGGGGCACATACGCGGCCCGATAGGCGATCGATGCGGCGCAGCCTCCAAAGAGCAGCGTCGCGAGCACGATAGCCGCTCGCAAGAAGCTCAGCGTCTCCTCCAGCACACGAATCTGGGCAGCAAATCCCGATCCCGGATATGCCCTGTATTGGATGGGGTGGCAGGCGGCCAGATCGCCGAAAGGGTCGGATCTTGCTCACGTTAGCGCCAATCCTTCGTCACGGGAGCGGCCCGTTTTGTTCCATACCAGGAGCCTCTGCCAAGGCTACGCGTCCGTATGAGTGGTATATCCCCGGACCGCGGAAGTGAAACGGACGCGCGCACAGGTGTGAGCGGCGACTCCGTCGCGTGCGACGTGCTCATCGTCGGTGCGGGACCGGTTGGATTGTTTCTCGCCAACGAGTGTGCTCGTCGCGGCTTGCGTTGGCGTCTCATTGAGGCCCGCGCCACCCAGTCGGTCCACTCGAAGGCGCTCGCGATCTTCCCGCGCACGCTCGAGATGTTCGACATGGCCGGCATTGTCCAACCGTTCCTCGATGCGGCCAATCGGGTTACCTGGGTTGCTGTCATCGCCCGTGGACGGCCGCTCGCGCGAATACGTTTTGCCCCTGACAACACGCCTTATCCGTTCGTCGCGATGGTTCCGCAGGACGTGACGGAAAAAATCCTGGCGGAATCGCTGGCCCAAAGAGGTGGCAGGGTCGAATACGAGACAAAGCTCGTAAGTGCGGTGGAGCGTGATGGACGAGTGCGTGCGATACTGGAGCGGGATGGCCGCGCTACGGAGGTCGCGGCGGAGTTTCTCGTCGGCAGCGACGGAGCGCATAGCATGGTGAGGCACCTGCTCGATCTCCGGTTCGCCGGTCAGCAATACCATGACTCATTTCTGCTGGCAGACATAGAGACGAATGACGCGCTGCCCGCCGACGAGATGCAGCTTTGCCCCAGCGAGCTCGGACCGCTCGCGATTTTTCCGATGAGCGCAACCCGGCGGCGCATCGTCGCGACCGTCGCCAAAGCCGAGAACGATTCGCCGTCACTCGAGCTCGTGCGGGAGTTGCTTGCCCAGCGAGCGCCGAAAGGCATCTGCGCGCTCTCGCTGAAGTGGAGCAGCTACTTTCGTATTCACCACCGGCAGGTCGACAGGCTCCGCGTCGGGCGCATGTTCGTGGCGGGGGATGCCGCACACATTCACAGCCCCTTCGGGGGCCAGGGAATGAATACCGGGCTGCAGGATGTGTGGAATTTGGCCTGGAAAATCGACCTTGCGGCAAGGGGGAGGGCAAGTGAGCGCCTTCTCGACAGCTACACGATCGAGCGTCGGCCGGTGATCAAGGAAGTCATCGCGACAACGGACTTCATCACCAGGGCGATGGGGACCGCGAACAAGCCCGCGCAACTCATGCGGGACGTGGTCCTCCCCGTGGTCTCGCGTATCGGCGCTGTTCAGCGACGCTTCGTGGGCAGACTGTCGGAGCTCGACATCCGGTATTGCGGTAGTCCGCTCGTCGAAGGTGATGGACAGCGGTACTTCGACGGTGCGCTCCGCGATGCGGGTGGCCGGTTCGTCCTCCTCACGGGGGCGGGCTGCGACCCGCCAACGGTTGAAGCCGCCAAGCGGCTCGCAGCCTCATACCCGGACATTCTCGAGTGTCGCGCAGGTGCGTCGCGTGGCATCGTGCTGGTACGCCCCGATGGCTATGTTGCATACACCGAAACGACACCAAGGGGACCGGCCTCGGTCGCAACTGCGCAGGCGGTTCTGAACCGATCATTGGTCGAACGGTAGGTCTCCGCGGCCGGCCATTGACCAGGCGCGCCGGCGGTTTCTGTCGAGCTTGGTGCCGCGGGCCAGTTCTGCCCGCAGGGCGCTCTCACGGCTCTTTGTCAGCTTTCTTCAAAAGAGCCGGCAGTTGCTCATCGAGCAGCGGCTTCAGCCGGCTCACGGCTTCCGCCGTCTGGCTCGAGAGGAGGTTGAACACCTCGTAGGACTGCTTCGTGGGCGCAGCATCGGCGCTCTCGACCACCGTGGTCAGCTCCTGCAGACGTATGTTCACTGTTTTTGGAGGCATGTACATCGGATGCTCCGGATTGATCAGCCGCACCAGAATGCTCTCCACGCCTTCAAGTGCCGCATCCAGCCTGTCCGCCGCTGACTGTACGGCCCGACGTCCCTGCGCCTGCTTCCTCACGGCCTGCACCTGTCCACGCGCCTTCTGGATCTGGCGCACCGTATCGGTGACCTCGTCGATCTGCGCGTCGATCCTCATCATCAGATCGAACTGGGCCTGAAGGTCCTGCTGCGTGACACTCACCCGCGGATCTTCCCGGACCACGAAGTTCCGCTCGTAGTTTTGGCCGGCAACGCTCAACCTGACCTCGTAGGTACCTGGAACGGCTACTGCCGCACGGGCATCGCCCCGTTCCTCCTCCGCATAGACGCCTTGCGGCAACTGCCTCGCATTCGGATAGGTCATGTCCCACACGAACTGATTCGTTCCCGCCTCCGTGGATACCGGCGGCGCTAAGCGATCGCTCGAGTGGCTGCTGAATTGCTTGATCAGCTTTCCCTTCGAATCCATAAAGGCGAGCGTCACCGGCCCGTCCGCCTTCTGCTTCAGGTAATAGGTGACTACCACGCCCTTCGGCGGGTTCGTTCCCGCGTTCAGGTACGTGGCCTGCAAGGATCCATCGGCCTGTCGCGTCTGGTGCAGCGCGGCACCGTCGCCCAGAATCCGCACGAAGCCGGGGCTGTGGTTTTCGTGTGAACCGGACCTGCTGAAGTCGAATCCCGCGCCCATCAGGCGGTAGGTGAGGGGTACCGTGAAGAGGTGCACGGAAGAGTCGGTGACTTCCGGCGAGATCTCCCGAAGCACATGCAAGCCGTCCAGAATCCAGAATGCCCGCCCGTGCGTGGCGGCAACCAGATCGTCGTTCTTCACTTTCATGTCGCGAACGGCGACGACCGGCATATTGCGGCGCAGCGACTGCCAATTCGCGCCGTCATTGAAGGTGATGAATATGCCGCCTTCGGTCCCGGCGTAGAGCAGGCCCCGACGTACCGGGTCCTCGCGGATCACCCAGGCGTAGTCGCCGTCCGGGATGCCCCTGTCTATCCTGTGCCACGTCTTGCCGTAGTCGGTGGTCATCTCCAGGTACGGCGTGTGGTCCGACAATTCGTGGCGATTGGGAGCGATGTAGACCGTACCCGGGTCGCGCGAGGACACCTCGATCGAATAGATCCCCGTCCATTGCGGCAGGTCCTTCGGAGAACGGTCCAGCCATGTCTTGCCGCCGTCGGGCGAGTAGTGCACCGACGCGTCGTCGGAGCCGGCCCACAATTCACCGGCTTGGAGGGGCGATTCGGCCAGAGAATAGATCGTGCTGATGTACTGGGACGATAGCTTCTGCGAGCTGATCGGCCCGTCCAGGTGCATCATGAGGCTCTTGTCGTCATGGGTCAGGTCCGGACTGATGACCTGCCAGCTCGCGCCCAGGTCCGTCGAGCGGAAGACGTACTGCGCCGCCGCGTAGAGCGTGTTGGGATCGTGGGGAGAGAAAAGTACCGGGAAGGTGAAATAAAAGCGATATTTGACGTCGATTTCCGGAGATTGGTACTGGTCCTCGGGCCAGACGGTGATCATGCGCTGCTGGCCGGTGCGCACGTTGTACTGATACAGATTCCCGCCGCCGCCCTCGGAGCTGCCGACCGCGCCCGCCACAACGATATCGGGATGTCCGGCCTGGGGCGAGATGAAGCCGCTCTCGGCGCTACCCACCGTATAGCAGTCCTTCCACTCGATCGCGGGCCCCATGGTCTCGCTCGGGCAGCTTACTGCATCGTTGTCCATCGGCGTGCCGTAGACCCTGTACGGGTACTGGTCATCGACCGCCATCTTGAAGAGCTCCTCCGTGGGCTGGTTCATCTCGGTCGACCAGGAATCGCCGCCGTTCAATGTGACGATGGCGCCGCCGTCGTTGCCTTCGATCATCCGTCTGCTGTTGGTGGGGTCGATCCACAGCGCGTGGTTATCGCCGTGCTCATACTCCACGGGCTTGAGCGTGTGCCCACCGTCCGTAGACTTCCACATCGTGACTTGGGGCACGTAGACCGTATTCGGGTCCTGCGGGTCGGCGATGACGTGCATGTACCAGAACGCCATATAGAGGAAGGACCGGTTGGCGTTCATCAGATGCCAGGTGGCGCCGCTGTCGTCCGAGCGGAAGAGGCCGCCATGTCTGGCTTCGACCACCGCGTAGACCCGGCTGGGCTGTGAGTCGGCGATCGACACGCCGATTTTTCCCAGGGTTCCCTGCGGTAAGCCCGGGTTGTGACTGATGTTCGTCCAATGATCGCCACCGTCGGTCGTCTTGTAGAGACCGCTGTCGGGACCGCCGCTCGTCTCGCTCCAGGGCTTGCGTACGAATTGCCAGATCGCTGCGTAGATCACCTTGGGATTGGATGGATCCATCGAGAGATCCACCGCGCCGGCGCGTTCGCTGACATAGAGGATTTTCTGCCAGGTCCTGCCGCCGTCCTGCGACCGATACACCCCGCGGTCGGGATTGGACGAGAACTCGTGGCCGAATGCCGCCACGTACACCAGATTGGGGTCGCGCGGCGAGACGACGATTCTCGCGATGTGACGCGTGGCTCCCAGCCCCACATTTACCCAGGTGGCGCCCCCGTCGGCGGACTTATAAACACCGTCGCCGGCCTGGATGTCGACGTGCTGGCTGGTCTCACCGGTCCCCGCGTAGACTACCCTGGGGTCCGAGGGAGCTACGGCCAAGGCGCCTATCGAGGCCGTTTTGAAGTAGGGATCGGAGACATTCTGCCAGTAGCGGCCGGCGTCATAGGTTTTCCACACGCCACCACCTTCGGTACCCATGTAGAAGACCAAAGGGTTCTTGGGGTCGCCCGCAACGGCTGGCACGCGGCCGCCTCGCGGTGGGCCTATCGACCGCCAGCGCAGGCCCTGCAGAAAATTCGAATTGACGTCCGCCGGGTATGCCGCCGGCTCTTGCGCGGCAATGATGCTGGAGGCGGCACAGAGGAGGCTCATCGCCGCGCTCAGCGTCACGAGCCCGATCACCATTTTTGACTTGGTCATTGAAACACCTGTCGTTTTGATGAGGGCGCTCGCGGTCTTCTCAGCAGGCCTCGAACAACTATAATAGATTTTCGAATATATATGTACCGCAATTGCGCAGAGGGAGCCGCATGAAGCCGTTTTCACGGACGGCTATCTATCGAACACGGGTCGGGGAGAGCCGCCGAGATAGAGGAGGGCGGCGGTGCGCTTCCCTGCTTCGCTGCGGGATTCAGGGTCTCGACTCGCGAGCTTCGCTTCGGGACTTGCCGGGTGAAGCGCCGAGCGTGTCTGCCACGTAGGCGCCCCGCTCGCCCATCGGCTGAGGAGGTCCGGTGGTGGTGTCCACGGCCGTCTGGTGTTCCGTCTCGGCATTGAGCTCAGCCCCGAGGATCACGGCGAAGCTGCCAAGATAGAACCACATGAGCAGCACCATCACACCGCCGAGCGCGCCGTAGGTCTTGCCATAGCTGCCGAAGTTCTGCACGTAGATAGCAAAAAGCGCGCTGCCCGCGAGCCATACGGTTGCCGCTGCGGCCGATCCCCACGTGACCCATCTCCAGCGAGGATTCTGGCGGCAGGGCGCAAAGCGGTAGACGACCGCGAGCCCGAATATCGCCGCGAGCCACAACAACAGCCAGTTGAGCGCGAACCCGATCTGCTTGGCAACGGGGCCCACCGGCAGCGTCTGAAGCGCTGCGGGCACCGCCACCCCGAGCCCTATCAGGAGGAGAAGACCGGCCAAGCCTCCACAGGTGAACATGATTGCGATGCCGAGGAGCTTCAGGAAGCCGCGGCGCTCGGGCTGGTGATACGCGATGTTGGTTGCGCTCGCGAGGGCCGACATGCCCTGGGCGGAGCTATAGAGGGTCACGGCCAAACTGATCGCCGCCCCAACGCTGAGGGTGGTGTTCGCCCGGCTGGCGATGGTCCTGAGCTGCGACTCGACCAAGCTCGCCGCATCTCCGGGCAAAAGCGCGAAGAGCGACTTCATCTGCTGCGACACGTCCGCTGCCGAGGCGAACATGCCGTACACGGATACGATGAGGACCATGGCGGGGAACACGGCGAACATTGCGTTGAAGGCAATTCCCGCCGATACGAGCGTCAGGTTGTCCTCTCCTATGCGATGACCGACGCGCAATAGAATATCGCGCCAGCCTCGGGCAGGTATCTCGCTCGGGTATTCGGCGCCTCTCCCGCGGCCATCCTTCTCGACAGGAGGAGTAGCTGATCCGGTCCCGCTTCCGTCAACTTTTGGGCCAGCCATGAGTCTCGAGAGACGACGCGCTCACGTGTACGTTCAGAAGTAACGTCCGATTCGCCTGGCGGGGATCCCAGCAATACGCGTTCCGACGGATCCAGCAATGGAGCCGACGAAACCTGCGTCCCGAGCCAGTCGTGGTGGCGGCGCCGCCGCGCAGCCGTTGACGTCAGAAGCTGGACAGCTCCATCGCTCTCATCGCCACGATAACGCCAGCCTCGACCTTGACGTCAAGCCCGCTGCGCACGAGCCGCTCAGCGCCATGGCCGTCCATCTGTTTTGTGACATTCCAGTATCTGCACCACCCGGCCGGAGGGGGTGTAGCGGCAGGTGACGGACCGTCAACGGTCAGCTAGTTGCCTGAACCTTTACGCCTGCGGGTGTCTGAGCGCCGTGAACGAGCACAAGGTCTGTCCGCCGCGCAATCCTGCACGAAGCCACGCTCACAGTTGGCCAGCGACGGGCAGCTGCAGCGAAAATTTGATTCGAGCAGCTCCTTCATTCGCGAGCAGCGCTCCATTTGCGCGTTGAGCTCCGCTACCTTGCGTTCGGCCAGCGCGCGCCAGCGAGCTGCCGGAGCCACTGCGGCCGAGAATCCGGTGAGGAAAGTGCGCGTTTCGGCCACCGTGAAGCCCGCCGACAGGGCGAGCTGGATGATTCGCAGGCGTCCCAAATCCTGCAAGGCGTATCGACGTTGGCCTCCGCGCCGGACCGGATGAGGCAAGAGGCCCTGCGATTCGTAGTAGCGGATCGCCGACGGCGCAAGGCCTGCCCTGCGCGCCAGCGCTCCGATCGGCATGTCCGACACATTTACCTCCGGGCGCATGAAGGGCTTGACTTCAAGTGCACTTTAAGTCGTAGCCTACCCTGAGCGCAACCCTAGGGCTCCTCATCCGAAGCCCGGCTCGCGTTCGGAGGTAAGGTATGACACAGGGCACGATCACTGGCAGAAGGTGCGCCGGTTCCTTCGGCAGACGCATTCACCTCGCATTCGCGGGGACGCTGTTGGCTTCCGCGCTGTCGCAAGCTCAGTCCGCGGCTTTGTCGCCCGACTACATCACCCGAGCTATAGCCGATACGGCCCGCCCCGTCGAGCAGGTCAAGCTCGATGTCTGGCGAAAGCCGGCCGCGGTGATTGCTTTCTCCGGGCTGAAACCGGGTGAGCGGGTGGCGGACTTCATGCCCGGCAACGCCTACTTCACCCGCATATTCAGTAAAATCGTCGGGCCCGAGGGCCACGTGTACGCATTCCTACCCACGCAGGAGCTCGCCAACTGTGCGCCCCAGGAAACGGAAGGTACAAGGGTGCTACAGCGGGACGGCCGCTATAAGAACGTCACGGTGCTCATCGATGCCGCAGACCGGTTCGCCGCGCCGGAGCGGCTCGACATGGTCTGGACTGCGCAAAACTACCACGATCTATACGACTCATTCATGAAACCGACAAATGTGGTCGCGTTCAACCGCGCGGTGTTTCGCGCATTGAAGCCCGGAGGGGTATTCATGGTGATCGATCACGTAGCCGCTCCCGGCTCCGGACGGCGCGACACCGACACGCTGCATCGGATCGACCCGGAAGCGATCCGTGCCGACCTCACCGCAGCGGGCTTCATTCTGGAGGCGCAAAGCGATGTGCTGCGAAATCCTGCAGACACCCATGCGCTGGCCGTGTTCGATCCTGCGCTTCGGCATCGAACCGATCAGATCGTTTATAAGTTTCGAAAGCCGATGCGGTGACGTTGGACAGCGGTAATGAGGGGCGGCATCCAGGCGTCCGGGGGCGCAATGACAGAATTCCGACGATTTCGGCCAAAGCAGGCCGAGTAGCGCGATAGCCTATTTCCCTATGGGCGTCCAGGTATCCGTCGCAATCTTCCAGCCGTCCGGGGTCTTCACCAGGACGTAGAACCAGAGCGCGCGCTCGGTGAACTTTCTCTTGCCGTGAGAGATCGTCAAGGTTGCAGGCAGAACGAAAGACACGCGATCGCCGCTTTTCGTGCTTTGGAACCGGCGCGCAGCTCCCGCCGAGGCGTGTTGTTGGCCCGGCTTCATGAATGAGTCGATCGCTTCGGCCCAACGGTGCTCGCCGGAAATGCCTGTCCACGTGAATGGCGCGAACTCGTCGGTAATCACCACGTCCTGGGTGAAGATTTCCTCGGGCAGCGGCCCGGTGCCGGCGTTGTAGGCGGCGATCCATTCCTGTATGGGTTTCAGCATCGCCGCCTCGGGCGCCAAGGGCGCGCCGGCCAAGGCAGGCGCGGCGGGCAGCGACAGCACCGGCACCAGTAAGCCGCAGAGCAGCCGAGGAATTCGCATCATTTCTGCCTCTCCCGTGCGGGCCAGCTACGGTACTGAGCGTGCGACCCGCAAGTCAATATCGGCTGGCGTCCCGGCAGAATAGCTGCAACCGCAGCTATTCGAGCGGGCACTTCGCCGGTGTACCCAGAGCCCATGCGGGCAACGATTCGTCGGCTATGGTCCGCTCCTTGGCGTTAGTTCTTCCGTATACGGTCAGGCGAGTCTCACCTGGCACGCTCGAAGGCGCTATGTCCGCGAGCATAATGAAGGGGCCGCCGGGGGGAGCCTTTATTCCCGGAGACGTAGGGCCCATCTGTAAGGTCAGCTCGGCCGATCGCGGTCCGACGAGCTGCAGTTTCGGTCGGTAGATGACTCTGCCCACTGACATATCGCCGGGAGCCGAGGACATGACGACACTCGTCTGCGTTCTTCCCAGGCAGGGTAGCGCGTACTTGCGCAGATTCGCGGTAACTACCTCGAAAGGTTGGCGCACGATGGCGGAGTGCGTGCGCGACATGAAGGCGCCGCTCTGGACAGCGTGACGGAACTCGCCGCTCGTCTGCGGAAGCTGAACGCAGCCACTGAGGACGATTACAGCAACTGTCGAATGCCACAACGTCTTCATGTGAGTTGGACCCTGAGTGATTCCGGAGCAACCGGCTGGGCAGCCGTCATTGCGAACCGGTGACCCATGCCCGTCCTCCGCTTCCGCCGAGCGTGACGGCCGACGAGCCTCGGGCCGTCGAAAGCGAAGCAGACAACCGTACTGTTCTCAAAGGCCCTTCGCACCTTGTCTCCTTCGCGGCCGCCCAGCCCCGCGAGCTTGAAGAGGGAGATCAGCTCTTGCCAGTCGACACCCACGATGTCGCGCTGGAACCGCACTGCCACAGGATTTCTCATATTGCGGCATATTACGCCGAGCCGCTGCCCCGGATCATGCCACCCCAGCCGGCCGCGATGCTATGACCGCTGAACCCGATTGCCCGTGTGCGTTGATGCGGTGGCGATCCAGGCACCACCTACGACGAGAGCAGATGCGGTCAGCAGATCGAGGCTCGCCGGAGTGTAGCCGAGCATCACCAGCTGCAGCGTGGAGAGTACAGGTGCTGCATACGAGATAGTTCCGAGCGTCGCCACTTGGCCATGCTTGGTCGCGTAGTCCCAGGCCGGAAAACTCAAGCCGACCGGGCCGGCACCGAGTGCCGCGATGGCGAGCCATTGAGATCCGAGCGGAAAGACGGTGTGACTGTCGACCAGCAGGTGAGCGCCGCAGCCGATGACCGCAACGAGTCCACAGATGTCGATCATGGCCTCGCTCGGCACCTCGCGAAAGCGACGGTTGAAGACCGAGTAGCTCGACCAAATGAGGGCGCAGGACAGGGCCGCGAGCAGGCCGAAAGCGCGGTGGCGGTGGCGTATATGGTCGCCATCTCCTGACAACACGACGAGGCCAGTACCGGCAAATCCGAGGACCGCGCCCATGAGTTGCGCCGGGCGAACCTTATCGCCCCCATTGCTCGCTGCCGACAGCAACACCATGAGCAAGGGCCAGAGGTAGGCGACGAGGCATGCTTGCGCGGGTGGGGCGAGAGAAAGGGCCAGGAAGTAGAGCGCGTGATATCCGAAGAGCGCTGCTGTGGCGCAGCACGAGAAAGCGTAGGGATACGCCGGTTTTCGCAGCGAAGACCGCCCGTATTTCATCCGCAGCCATATCTGGCCGCACAGATATCCGATGGCGAATGTTGCCGCGAGGAGCTCTAGAGGTGGAATGCCGCGCGCCATCGCGGTAAGGGGTGCGAGGGATGACCATAGGACCACCGCAACCGTACCCACGAGGGTCGCCCGGGCTCGCGTGCGTCCGGCAATCTTTCGCGCCTGTTCCAGGATCCACATACCCGGAATATGGCGCCATCACGTCAGTGTCTCTTGACGCTTTCTCCGCACGAATGGGCAGTTTCTACGCTCGCCTGCGCGGCTGGGCCCAGAGCCTGACGATAGGCGGCGGGCGTGATGCCACGAGACCGGCGCAGGTGTCGCGTCAGCGCGCTCTGGTCTGCATGACCCGTTCGCGCGGCGATCTCTGCTATCGACAGCTGAGTGGTCTCGAGCAGTGCCAAGGCTCGTCGCAAACGCACATCCATCAGGTAGCGGTGGGGTGTGGTCTCCAGCCGCACCTGAAAGAGCTCATGGAGACGACTTGCACCGAGACCGGCAATGCGCGCGAGATCCGGGGTCCGGATGGGCTGGTCATAGAATCGGTCGATGAACGTCTTGGCCCGGGCGAGCGCTTGGACCGCACGGTCGGCGGGCCGGGCTTTGGGGCTCAGCGCTTCCAGAAGCAGTGGTAGCCACAGGGCGGCGAGATGACTCGTGTCGGGCGCAGTCGCTCCCGAGCATGCGAAGGTTTGCTCTGCATACCCTACGAGTGAGTGGGCTGCGGGGGTGAGCGCCAGGTAGCGCCGCTCGGCCAGCTTCTCGAGCAGATCGCGCGAATTCTTGTCGGCAGGCATCCGTGCAGGATCAAACACGTCCAGAACGAGAAAGCGGTTCGCTCCCGTCATGGCCGAGTATGCGTGACGATCGCCGGTCCCGATCACGGCAGCACGGTCACCTTCGATCCGTCCGCCGCGGCCGTCGATCTCGAGATCGAGCACCCCGCGGGAGGGCAGTATGATCTGAAAGAACGGGTGCTCATGGGCCTGCACGAGTGACGTGTAGCTCCGGAAGCCGGCTTGGAGGGCAACTTGCGTGACCATGGATTTGAGCAGACGCGC
>Ga0134125_10002345_pt1 | contig 22531 bp, 16 predicted proteins | sample KB31751_FD_96464 | JGI IMG/M metagenome (GOLD analysis project Ga0134125, IMG submission 96464) | Terrestrial soil microbial communities with excess Nitrogen fertilizer from Kellogg Biological Station, Michigan, USA - KB3-175-1 | ecosystem: Environmental > Terrestrial > Soil > Unclassified ... | reverse complement strand
GCCGTCTTCAAGTCCGCAAAGTCCATGACCCAGCCCAGCTGCGGATCCGGCTCGCCGGCCACGTGGATCTCGACGCGGAAGGAATGGCCATGCAGGCGCGCGCACTTGTGGCCGGGCGGGACGCTGGGAAGACGGTGGGCGGCTTCGAGGGTGAAGGATTTGAAGATGTGCATGGGGGGGCATTCTATACGTGTGCAAGTTGGCTCATGGGTGCGCGTCCATCATGAGGGCACGAGCATCGTCCATCTGCCTATTTCAGTCACGTCTGATTGCCTGTTATTGGTGTACCCACTAACGAAGCTTGGCGGCGGCTGATGACAACATGCTGCGCAGCCGTACTTGGAGATACGGGGTCGACGAGCTCGGAGACACGGGGTGCGAGTATCTCAATTTGGTCCAAGAAATCCGGCCAAACCGGATCTAATCGGCTAAGATCGCTCTCATTTGGGGCGACGCTGCAAATGACCGATCGTTGGCTCAGCGTCGAGGACATCGCCGAACACCTCGGTGTCAGCAAGGACACGATCTACGCTTGGATAACCAAGCGGCAGATGCCCGCACACAAGGTGGGTCGGCTATGGAAGTTCCAGCGAGCTGAGGTGGACGCCTGGGTCAAAGCGGGCGGCGCCAACGATGAAGCGGGCTCGCATGAGTCCTGAGCGCTACCGTCTCTCCTTCACTACGGGCGGCCTGTTCCTGCGGGAGGCGCCATTGGTGGCGTCGCGCTACCTGGTACTGCGCGACTGGGCGCAGACTCGGGCGCAGGTGCGCGCCGAGAATCTGTTACAGGTCCGGACTGCGGCTGCGGCGACGCGCACAAGCAAGGAGCTGGTCGCACGCCTGGAATGCCTCGACAGCGACGAGCTGGAAGGCCTGGTTGATGGAAGTCAGCGCGAGCGAGGGCACCTGCTGTGGTCCGCGGTATGCCGCCGATACGACTTCATACGGGAGTTCGCCATCGAGGTACTACGCGAGTACTACCTGATCTTGCGCCACCAGCTCACCTTCAGCGATTACGACGCCTTCTACAACGCCAAGGCGCTATGGCACACCGAGCTTGAGACCTTGGCGCCGTCCACCCAGAACAAGCTGCGGCAGAACCTGTTCCGCATGCTGCGTGAGGCTGAACTGCTGTCGGAACAGGGTCAAATCCAGCCCACCCGCCTCACTCCGCGCATAGCGCGACTGCTATCTCGCCACGGCCGCGATAGCTTGCTGGTTTTCCCAGCCATGGATAGTGAATTTCAGAGGTGGCTTCGATGAACGCGAAAATCAGCCAGCAAACCTTGGCCATGCGCTTCGAGCACCTGCTCGGCGTTATCAGCAGCCCGCGCTTTCTGCAGATGAAAGGGCTGAACAATGACCTGCCGTTCTACATCTGCGAGTACAAGGCAGCCGAAGCCTTCGACATGCAACGCGTGCAGCGCCAATTGATCAGCAAACTGGCCGGTATGCGGATCGAGTGCCTGCACGGACGCGGCGCAGTCGCGCTGGAAATCAACCTCTATGACCTCACCGTCGAGCTGCTGAAAGCTCGCGAAGGCAGCAGCGAGGGCCACAGCCTGTGGGAGGAAATCCTCGATCATGAGGCAGACATGGACAAGGATGGTCTGCTGGAACTGTTGCAGAACGTGCTGGACATCAAGACCCACTTGATTCCAGCCATTGTCGAGCGCTTGGCGCAAGCGGACTACGATGTGCTGTTCCTGACTGGCATCGGCGAGGTGTTTCCATACATCCGCTCGCACAACGTGCTTAACAACTTGCAAAGCACCGCGAAAGCCAAGCCGACGGTGATGTTCTTCCCGGGGGAATACCGCCATTCGCTGGAACAGGGCGCGTCGCTGGAGTTGTTCGGCGTGCTCCACGACGACAAGTACTACCGCGCATTCAACATCTTCGAAGTACAGGGGTAAGTGAGCATGGAACTCAAGGGGATTTTCGCAAGCCCGGTCAGCCGCCCGATCGAGGGGGTGATCAAGGCCGACGACGAAACCAGCCTGTACGTCGAGCTGAGCGAGTACGTGCTGACCAACGAGGTCGCCAAGCGTCTGGAGCACTTCCTCGACGCCTATAACAACTATCACAGCGCCAATGGTGCATGGATATCCGGCTTCTTCGGGTCGGGCAAATCACACCTGCTGAAGATGCTCGCCCTGCTGCTGGAAAACCGCCAAATCGATGGCCACACCGCACTGGATATCTTCCTGCCCAAGATCCACGAGGATGACGAGCTGCTGCGCGCGCAGCTGAAGAAAGCGGTGGCCATCCCTTCGCGCAGCATCCTGTTCAACATCGACCAAAAGGCCGACATCATCAGCAAGAGCGAGGTCGACGCCCTGCTCTCGGTGTTCGTCAAGGTCTTCAACGAGATGTGCGGGTACTACGGCAAACAGGGTTACATCGCGCAGTTCGAACGCGATCTGGACTCGCGCGACCAGCTCACCGCCTTCAAGGCCGCTTATGAAAAGCAGGCCAAGAAGCCGTGGGAGCGGGGGCGCGAACAGGCCGTGCTGGAGTCCGGCAACATCGCCCGCGCCTACGCTGAAATCACCGGCGAAGACCCTGCGCTGACCAAGGGCATCCTGGACAAGTACCGCAGCCAGTACAGCGTTTCCATCGAAGACTTTGGCAACCAGGTCAAGGCGTGGCTGGACAAGCATCCGGCGAACTTCCGCCTGAACTTCTTCGTGGATGAGGTCGGCCAGTACATCGCCGACAACCCCAAGCTCATGACCAACCTGCAAACCGTGGCGGAGAGTCTGGCCACCAAGTGTGAGGGGCGTGCCTGGATCATCGTCACTGCCCAGGAAGACATGAACTCGGTACTCGGTGACCTGAGCAAGCAACAAAGCAACGACTTCAGCAAGATCCAAGACCGCTTCGCCAACCGCCTCAAGCTGACCAGCGCCGACGTGGCCGAGGTGATCCAGAAGCGCCTGCTGACCAAGAACGATGTCGGTGCCGGCCTGCTCAAGGTGGTCTACGAGCAGCAGTTCAACAACTTCAAGACGTTGTTCGAATTCACCGACGGGGCGCAGAGCTACCAGAATTTCCGTGACCTGGAGCATTTCACCTACTGCTACCCCTTCCTTCCCTACCAGTTCCCGTTGTTTCAGGCGGCGATCCGCGGCATCTCGCTGCACAACGGCTTCGAGGGCAAGGCCAATTCAGTCGGCGAGCGTTCCATGCTGGGCGTCTTCCGCGACGTCGCCATCGCCATCCAGGCCGATCCGGTCGGCCAGCTGGCCACCTTCGACCGCATGTTCGAAGGCATTCGTGGCGCACTGAAATCCGCCATCCAGAGCGCCATCAACAATGCCGAACGCCACCTCGGCGACGACTACGCCGTGCGTGTGCTCAAAGCTTTGTTTCTAGTCAAGTACGTCAAGGAGTTCAAGGCCACACCGCGCAATCTCGGCATTCTGATGCTGGAGCGCTTCGGTGAAGACCTGCCCGCCCAGCGCAAGCAGCTGCAGGCGGCGCTGGACAAGCTGGAGCAGCAAACCTATATCCAGCGCACCGGCGATCTCTACGAGTACCTGACCGACGAGGAAAAGGACATCGAGGAGGAGATCAAGAATACCGAGGTCGAATCCGCCGACGTCATCAAAGAACTGGAAACCCTGCTATTCGACGGCGTCATCAAGCAACGCAAGATCCGCTATGACAACGGCCAGGACTACGCCTACACCCGCAAGATGGATGACCGCGCCTACAGCCGCGAGGTCGAGCTGGCCATCCACATCATTACGCCGCTCAGCGACAACTTCGACAACCTGCAGGTGCAGCGCATGCAGAGCATGGGCCGCGACGAACTGCGCGTGGTGCTGCCGGCCGACGCCCGCTTCATGCAGGACCTGACCCTGCACCGGCGTACCGAAAAATATATCCGCCTCAACAGCAGCACCCAGCAAGAGGCGGTCAAACGCATCCTCGACGCCAAGGGCTTTCAGAACACCGAGCGCCTGGCCGAGCTGCAGGATCGTGCGCGCGAACTGCTCGGTCGCGCCCAGCTCATCATCAATGCCGGTGACGTGGACGTGTCCAGCACCGATGGCCAGACCCGGGTGATCAAGGGTTTCTATCAGCTGATCGAAATCACCTACCCCAACCTGCGCATGCTGCGCGAGCACGCGTATAACGAGGCCGATATCGGCAAGTACCTGCGCCAGTCTGCCGACGGTCTGCTTGGCAACAATGCCACCAGCCTGGGCGAACCAGAGCAGGAGCTGCTGGCGATGATCAGCAGCAATGCCCGCGCCGGCGTACGCACCACCGTCAAGGGCTTGCTGGAGCGCTTCGAGAAGAAGAACTATGGCTGGTACTACGCCGCCATCCTGTGCAATCTGGCCCTGCTCTGCGCACGTGGCAAGGTCGAAGTGCGCCAGGACAGCAACGCGCTCGAAGGTGATCCGCTGGAACGCGCACTGCGCAACACCAGTGCCCACGCCAGTCTGGTGCTGGAGCCGCAGGTGGAATTTACTGCGTCGCAGGTGCGCCACCTCAAGGAGTTCTTCACCGACTTCTTCGATCGCCCAGCCAGCAGCAACGAGGCGCGCGCGCTGGCGCGCGAAACCATCGACGCCATCAAGAACCTGACGGTCGAGCTGGCCGAGCTGCTCGGCCAGAAGGCGAACTATCCGTTTCTCGGCGTACTGAGCGGTGTACTGGCCACGCTCAAGGAAATTGCCGCCAAGGACCCCAACTGGTTTCTCACCGATCTGTCCCGCGCCGACGAAGCGCTGCTCGACACCCGCGAACAGGTGATCGAACCGCTACGCCGTTTCATGAGCGGCCCGCAAAAAGCCATCTACGACCAGGCCCGACAACTGCTGCAGGATCAGGAAGACAACCTGGCCTATGTTGGTGGCGGCGAAGTCGAAGCGATCAGGGCTGTACTGAAAGACAACAAGCCATGGCAAGGCGATGGCCTGCAGCAGATCCGGCCGCAACTGGACACCCTGCAACACGACATCGACCGGCAGTTGAACAAAGAAAAAGACACCGCGACCGCGCGTCTGGAAAATCTGCAGCAGCGGCTGCAGGCCGCCGATGAGTTCACCAAACTGGACACTGCGCAAAAGGATTCGCTGACCCAAGTGTTCGCCGGCGCGCGTCAATCACTGCAAGGCCAGAAGCGCATCGCCATGATCCGCGACCAGTTGCGCCGGTTCGAGGACGATCGCTACCCCGCGCTCCTGCTGCAAATGAACGCCGCCGCGCAGCCCCGACCGACCGCATCCCCGGCACCCGCTGCGGAGGGGAATGCGGATCCGACGGCCGCATCAAACGCCACTGCGACATCGACGGGCACGAGCCATCCGCCAGCTGCCGGCGTGGCCGCCTCACCCAACGTCATCGCCGCACGCGCTATTCCGGTGGGGTATGCCAAACCCTGGCTTTCCACCGAAGCCGACCTGGACGAGTACCTGCAGCAGCAGCGTGCCGCCTGGCTCAAGGAAATCCTTGCCGGCAATCGCGTACAGATCTGAAGGAGCTCAGCATGACAACGGATATTGTTCAGAAAATGCACAGCCAACTGGACGCCATCGTCCAACGGGTGCCCGGGGAGAACATCGAGTTCTGGTACGCCCGCGACCTGCAGGAGCCGCTGGGCTATGCCCGCTGGGAAAACTTCCTGACCGCGATCAATCGCGCTATCGAGTCATGCAAATCAACCGGTTACAACCCGGACGACCATTTTCGTGGCGCCACGAAAATGGTCCCTGTGGGTAGCGGGGCTGAACGCCCCGTCGAAAACTTCATGCTCACCCGCTACGCCTGCTACCTGATCGCCATGAACGGCGATCCGCGCAAGGAGGCCATCGCCTTTGCGCAAAGCTATTTCGCCATCCAGACCCGTAAACAGGAGCTGGTGGAAGAACGCATGCGCTTGCACGCACGCCTGGATGCCCGCGAACGTCTGCGGGAATCCGAAAAAAGCCTGTCCCAGAACATCTACGAACGCGGAGTCGACGACAAGGGCTTCGGTCGTATCCGCTCCCGCGGCGACACGGCCCTGTTCGGCGGTCACAGCACGCAGATGATGAAGGAAAAGCTGGGTACACCCGAGAAGCGCCCGCTGGCCGATTTTCTGCCCACGTTGACGATTGCCGCCAAGAACCTGGCGACCGAAATGACCAACCACAACGTCGAGCAGTCGAATCTGCAGGGTGAGTCGAACATCACCGACGAACACGTAAGCAACAACCTCAGCGTGCGCGGCATGCTGGGTCAGCGCGGCATTCAGCCAGAGCGCCTGCCGGCCGAAGAGGACATCAAGAAGCTGGAGCGGCGCGTGAAGTCCGACGAGAAAAAGCTCGTCCAGCGCTCCGGCAAGTTGCCCGGCAACGAGAACGATTGATGGACACCAGCAAGCTCAAGAAATTTGCCCAGCATGCCCGCCGTCAACTGCGCGAGCAGGTCGGCGCGCGGATGGATCTGGTGCTGGATGCGGGCAGCGCCGCGCGGCGCGAGAACCCCGGTGCCGTCAAAGAGCTGGAAAAGCAGCTCAAGGACAGCAGCCGCGAGCAACTGGTGGAAAGGGTCGCCTATATCTGGTTCAACCGCTTCTGTGCGCTGCGCTTCATGGATCTCAACGGCTATACCCGCATCCGCGTGGTGTCGCCTGCCGATGAGGGTCAGTTCCAGCCGGAAATTCTGGCCGAAGCCAAGGCTGGACATATCGACGTCGAGCGCGTGCCCGAAGCCATCCGTCAGCGCGTGCAAGCCCTGCTCGGCGGTCAGGCCACCAGCCACGACCCGCAACAGGAAGCCTACCGCCTGCTGGTGGTGGCGGAGTGCAATCGCTTCCACCAGGCCATGCCCTACCTGTTCGAACGCATCGCCGACTACACCGAATTGCTGATGCCGGACGACCTGCTTTCCGGCAATGCCATCCTTGCCTACACCCGCGAGGCGATGACACCCGATGCCTGCAAGGACGTGGAAGTCATCGGCTGGCTATACCAGTTCTACATCTCCGAAAAGAAGGATCAGGTCTTCGAGGGGCTGAAGAAGAACCAGAAGATCACCCCCGAGAACATCCCCGCCGCCACCCAGTTGTTCACCCCGCACTGGATCGTGCGCTACCTAGTCGACAACTCGCTGGGCCGCCTGTGGATGCTCAACCATCCCGACTCGAAACTGATCGAGCAGATGGCCTACTACATCAAGCCCGAGCAGCCGGAGACCGACTACCTCAAGATCGCCAGACCCGAAGACATCCGCGTCTGCGACCCGGCGTGCGGCTCCGGCCACATGCTCACTTACGCTTTCGATCTGCTGTATGCGATTTACGAAGAATCCGGCACCAACGCCAGCGAGATCCCCGAGAAGATTCTCACCCACAACCTGTACGGCATCGAGCTGGACGAACGCGCCGGTGAGCTGGCCGCCTTCGCCCTGACCATGAAAGCTCGCGCCAAGCAGCGCCGTTTCTTCAGCAAGGCGATCAAGCCGAACATCTGTGTGTTGGAAAAAGTCGCCTTCGATACCGAAGAGCTGAACGACTACATCGCCGAAGCCGGCCGCAACCTGTTCACCCTTACCTTGCGCGAAACCCTGATGCAATTCGCCGAGGCCGACAACTTCGGTTCGCTGATCCGGCCCGCGCTCACCCAGGTGCAGGATGTGCTGCCGCAGTTGGAAGCTAAGGACATGGGCGGCAACCTGTTCCTGGCCAACACCCATGACAAGGTGTTGAAGGTGTTGCGCATGGCCGACTACCTGAGCCCGCGCTATCAGGTGGTGGTTGCCAATCCGCCGTATATGGGCAGCAAGGGGATGAATGGCAGGTTGGGCGTGTGGACGAAAGAGAACTATCCCAACAGCAAGTCCGACCTGTACGCCATGTTCATCGAGCGCAATCTCGATCTGGCTATTCCGGCAGGTGCGGTGGCGATGATCACCATGCAGAGCTGGATGTTCCTTTCCTCATTTGAGGAGCTGCGTACCCGCATCCTCGGCAAGCATACGATCGCGTCCATGGCCCACTTGGGCGCGCGCGCGTTCGACAGCATCGGCGGCGAGGTGGTATCGACTACGGCGTTCGTGGTGGAGAACCGGCACCGGCCGGAGTATCGGGGTGCATACGTGCGACTGGTGGACGGGAATTCTGAGGCGGAGAAAGCGGCGATGCTTGTGGAGGCTATTCGATGATCACCCGGCTGAAGCTCACCAACTTCACCAGTTTCAGCGAGTTTGGTATCGACTTCTCTCCCAAGATCAACGTGATAATTGGCGAGAACGGCACCGGCAAGACCCAGTTGCTCAAGGCGGCCTATGCCCTCTGCAACGGCGCCGCCATATACAAAGGCAATCCGAATACGACTAAAAAAGAGCTGACTAGCGCCCTGACTACCAAGCTAGTTCGTCTGTTTGTGCCGTTAGGCGAACGATTGGGCAGACTGCGGCGTCACGGAGCAACCGAAGTCGCGACACTACGAGCGGACTTTTCTTCCGGCAGCATGGTTTCCGCTTCCTTCAGCAGCAACTCAAAGGCATTGAAGGTTGAGGTCGATCCCAACTATTCCCAGGATAGGTCAGAAGCCATATTCATCCCGACGAAGGAAGTTCTCTCCTTAGTGAGAGGGATGACTGACCGTGCCCACGACCAACACACAGTCGAACTCATCTTTGATGCTGGGTATGTGGATCTCGCACGTGCCCTCATCCAGAAGAGACTCAATGATCCGGAGACGGAAGCACTCCATGATCCGCGCCTAGGCTCACTCATTCCCAAGCTAACTAATCTAATCGGCGGTAGGTATCGTCTGAAAAATGGTGGATTCGACTTTCAACCAGGCAAATATGCTGAGAAAGCCAGTCCTGCACGTTCAAAAGCCACAGTTGCGCAAGCCTACCAAGACTCAACAACCGTTGAATTCGCCACATTTTCTGAAGAACATTTGCCTGCCGGCATGACCGCTGAAGGCTTCCGCAAAGTGGGTATGCTGCAGCGACTTCTTAGCGATGGGACGCTTAACCCTGGTACAAGCGGCCCGCTCTTTTGGGACGAACCTGAATCCAATCTCAATCCAAAACTTATGAAACTGCTGGTGGAATCGTTGCTGACGTTGTCGAGGAACGGGCAACAGGTCATTTTGGCAACGCATGATTACGTGCTGCTCAAATGGTTCGACCTTCTAATGGAAAAAGGCAAGGGTGATCACGTGCGGTTCCATTCTCTCTATCGTGATTCCGACAACCGCGTCATAGTCGAAAGTGTGGACGACTACAACTCGATTAGGAAATCTGCCATCTCTGATGCCTTCGCCGAACTTTATGATGAAGATGTAAAGCGTGCATTGGGATGAACGAAATGACGCATTACCGAGCTGAAGAGACGGCAGAATTGCTTTTTTCATTTCCTGAGGGTCTTAAGTGGAATGAACTAGACAAGCAAGGCATCCGGTTACCGGTAAAAATGAAGTTTGTAGATCTTGTGATCGAGCGAGAGTCTGATGTCCTATTGATCGAAATCAAGGACCCATCCCATTCCAGAAGCCCAGACAAGGAACGTAATAGTTACCTGCAACGCCTGACCGACAACTCGGTTCTGACGCAGGAATTGACCCCAAAGGGGCGTGACTCCTATCTTTTCATGCACTTGATGGAACGGGATGTAAAGCCTTTCAAATATGTTGTCTTGCTTGGGCTCGATGCTTTTGATTCCGCGAAACAGAAAGCGCTTCTTTTCGGCTTCAAAGACCGTTTGCTGGCGGATATCCGCTGTGAAACCGTAGACCCCTGGAAACGAAAGCACATCGCTGATTGTGTTGTACTTTCGGTGGAAGGCTGGAATCAAACATTTCCTGACTGGCAGCTACAACGCTTAGCGCCGGCCGAAGTAGTGGCGAAGTGAGCGCGATGACCTACCTTGATCAGGTGGTTTCGTGCCGAGTCGCACCTCTGGACCGAACATCCGGGGTTCCTGTGCTCGAGCAGATAAACATCTTTCTGGCTTGCTCGCGACAGAAGCCCGACGATTCGGGTTTGTGGGTGATGTGGTCCAACACCACGCACCATCTGGATCAAAAAGTAGTTACCGGCTTGCCGCTACAGGTGACCATGCTGAGAGCTGCCAATGACACTGAGAGTGACGATAATGAGTAACGGAAGTAAGCAAACGGACTCATCAGAAACAAAAGCGATGAGACAGCTACTTTTTCGCGCCTCATCTGCTGACTTCAAGAAAATTGCGGGTAGCCCGATCGCATATTGGGCTAGCTCAGAGATCCTTGCGGCCTTTGAGAAAAAGCAACTCCGGGACGTGGCTGATGCAAAACAAGGAATGGCGACATCTGATAACAGTCGCTTTCTACGGCTGTGGCATGAAGTGAATTTCGACCGTATCTGCGTTAACTGCAAAGACGCATCAGAATCAGAGCGCCGAAGTGAAAAATGGTACGCCTACAACAAAGGAGGCCCCTTTCGTCGCTGGTTCGGAAATAATGAATATGTCGTTAATTGGCACAAGAATGGGGAGGAGCTAAAAGAATTTGTTGAGGAGATCAATAAGCTTAGGCCTGGTGGGCGTCTAAAAAATCAGGATTACTATTTTCTCGAAAATGTGACCTACTCGGCAATCAGCTCTGGCCCGCTCTCTGCGCGATACAACCCGCCAGGCTTTCTTTTCGATACAAAAGGATCTTGCATTTTTTCGAAAGAGCTGAGCACCCACAGTCTAATTTCCATGCTAAATAGCAACGCAATTCAATCTTTCTTAGATATTCTTTGCCCGACACTTGATTATAGCTCAATTGGTATTAACGCGATCCCCGTCGCTGTTCCCAACCAGGAACTCCCGGCCAAAGATTTAATAAAATTATCTAAGGAGGACTGGGACGCATTCGAAACATCTTGGGATTTTTCCGGCCTTCTATTGCTGCTTCCTAAGATTTCTCAGCCATCCCTAGAGCGAACTTACAAACAGGCTAGGGCCGCATGGCATGAAATGACCAGCAAAACCCAATGCCTCGAAGTAGAAAACAACGACATCTTCATCGAAGCCTATGGCTTGAAAGGCAAGCTGAAACCGAGCGTCGAGCTCAATGAGATTACCCTCACCTGCAACCCGCACTACCGTTACGGCGGCGACAAGTCCGACAAAGAGCTGGAAACGCTGCTGCTGGCCGACACCGTGCGCGAGTTCCTGTCCTACGCCGTCGGCTGCATGTTCGGTCGCTACAGCCTGGACAAGCCCGGGCTGGTGCTGGCGAACCAGGGCGAAACGCTGGCCGACTACCTGCACCAGGTACCCGAGCCGCGCTTCATGCCGGACGAAGACAACGTGATCCCGTTGCTGGACGGCGAGTGGTTCCCCGATGACGTGACCGAGCGTTTCCGCCAATTTCTGCGGGTGACCTTTGGCGCGGAACACTACGCGGAGAATCTGGCGTTTATCGAGGACGCGCTGGGCAAGGACGTGCGCAAATACTTCCTCAGGGATTTCTATACCGACCATGTGAAGCGCTACAAGAAGCGACCGATCTACTGGCTGTTCGCCAGCCCCAAAGGCACGTTCAGCGCGCTGATCTACCTGCACCGATACCGCCCGGATACGGTCAGCGTGGTGTTGCAGTACCTGCGCGATTTCCGCAAAAAGCTCGCCGCACGTCTGGAACACCTGCAGCAGGTACAGGTGAGCACCTCCGCCAGCCAGGGCGAGAAGACCAAGGCGGTCAAAGAAGCCGACACCATCCGCAAGCAGCAACTGGAGCTGGACGACTACGAGCGCGACACGCTTTACCCGCTGGCCACCGAGCAGAAGCCGCTGGATTTGGACGACGGCGTGAAGGTGAACTACCTGAAGCTGGGTAGCGCACTGAAGACCATCCCGGGCCTGGCTGCCAAGGGCGAGGATTGAAATGAGCCAGCCCATCGAACAGCTGTTGCAAAGCCCGGAAGGCAAGACGCTGGAGTTCAAGCGCGACCTGTCCTCGCCGCGCAACCTGCTCAAGACGCTGGTGGCTTTCGCCAATACGGCCGGCGGCTACCTGCTGGTAGGCGTGGATGATGAGCGGCAGGTGGTCGGCGTGGCCCAGCCACTGGATGAGGAGGAGCGGCTGGCGAATCTGATTTCAGATTCGATCGCGCCGCGGCTGGTGCCGGATATCGAGCTGCTGAACCACGCAGGAAAGGATCTGCTGCGGGTTCAGGTATTTCCCAGCGGACTGCGCCCGCATTACCTGAAAGTCGAAGGTATCGACCGCGGCGTTTACGTGCGGCTGGGCTCCAGCAGCCGTCAGGCCGGGCCGGAGCTGGTGGCGGAGCTGCAGCGCTCGGCGGCGGGCGTGGTATTTGACGAGCTGGCGATGCCGGCGCTGACGATCGACGACCTGGATCTGGACGCGGCGCGGCGCTGGTTCGGCGAGCACCATGTGCTGGACGAGAAGGCCTTGCTGACCTTGCGCCTGCTGGTGCGCGAGCAGGGCCGGCTGGTGCCGACCAAGGGTGCGGTGCTGTTGTTCGGCAAGCAGCGCGAGCTGCACTTTCCGGATGCCTGGGTGCAGTGCGGGCGCTTTGCCGGTACGGACAAGACCCACATCATCGACCATCGTGACATTCATGCCGCACTGCCGGACTGCGTTGAGCAGGTGCTGGATTTTTTGAAGAAGCACGCCATGCGCGGCGCGGATTTTTCTGAAGTTCGCCGCAGGGACGTGTGGAGCATTCCGCTGTTGATGCTGCGCGAGGCAGTGATCAATGCGCTGGTGCACGCCGATTACTCGCAGGTGGGCGTACCGATGCGGGTGGCGTTTTTCGACGACCGCATCGAGGTGGAAAGCCCTGGCATTCTGGTGCCCGGCCTGACCGTGGAGGACATGAAACTGGGCGTGTCCAGCCTACGCAACCGGGTGATTGCGCGGGTGTTCCGCGAGCTCAACCTGATCGAGCAGTGGGGCAGCGGCGTGCGCCGGATCTTCAGCGAGGCGCAGGCGCTGGGCCTGCCGGAGCCGGCCATTGTCGAGGTGGGCATGCGCTTGCGCCTGACGGTATATATCGCCGCTCAGGCAGGGGTGGAGTCGGAGGCGGGTTTAGGGGTAGAGTCAGGGGTAGAGTCAGGGGTAGAGTCAGGGGCAGAGTCGGGGGTAGAGTCAGGGGCGGAGTCGTCCATCGCCGAGCAAGTGCTGCAGTGTCTGCAGGCGGCCCCGCTTTCCAAGTCCGCCATTGCCCATGCCCTCGGCAAGGCCAAACCCAACCGCTATCTCAACGAACTCATGAACCGATTGCTGGAAGCCGGACAGGTGGCCTACACGGTGCCGGAAAAACCGCAGAGCCGCCTGCAAAGGTACCGCCTGACTGCCAAGGGCCGCCGCGGGCTGCTGCCTGCTTCGCCGGAGGGTGGCGCTGATGAGTGAGGCACGCATTCAACAGGCGCTGGGCAACCTGTTCGACAAGCAGCGCATCGTGTTCTGGTACGACGCACGACGCGAATTCCGCGCTGAGTTCGAGGCGTTGGCTTTGCCGGGCGTGGAAAAGATCGAACTGGCCAACAACGAGTTTGGCGTGAAGCATCGCCTGCTGCGTGAACAGCCGACGCAGAAATTTCTGCTCTATCGCGAAGGGGACGAACCCGCATACCTGCAAAACTGGCTGCTGGATGTGCAACTGGCCAGCGGCCATGCGTTTCGCACCGATCAGGTGGCGCTATGGCTGGCCGAGCTGGGTCTGGGGCCAGACTTCTACGCGCTGCTGGAAGGCCACGTGGCGTTTTTTGAATCCGCCAAGCGCCGCGATGCGTTGCTCAAGCTGCTCGACTCGACGGATTCGCAGATGCAGCTGCAGCGCAAGATGCTGGCTGTGTGTGCCGGTGTTGAGCCGCGGCTGGATGTGGTGCTGGAGGAGTTGCTGGGTGATCTGGCCGCGGGTGACGAGGCGCGCTTCAAGCTGATCGAGCGCAGTGGCCTGACCGACTTCCTGTGGGAACAGATGAAGCGCGCCTATGGCTACGATTCCAGCCAACCGGGCTTGCGCGACTTCGTGATCGAGCTGTTCAAATCGTGCTTTCTGATGGAGACCGACCCGGAGTACAAGGCGCGACTGTCAGCCGAGGTGCTGGTGTTTCTGAACCGCTGGAAAGACAGCCGTTCGCATGAGCGGGGCTTCGAGACGCTGTCGGCAGATTGTGCCCAAGTGCTGCAGATCGACGACAAGCTGCAGTCGTTCGATTACCGCAAGCTGATGGGTCTGGATTATTTCGAGTTGATCGACCAGAAGATCCTCAGCGAACTGGTGCGTGCCGTGACGGCGCGTACCCTGACCGCCGCCGAGGTGGAGCAATGGATCCGTCAGCGCCGTCAGGGGCACTGGTATGCGCGCTTCAAGGATGTGTACCTGGCGCTGGAGCAGGCGGCACGTTTCATCCAGTTGCTGGACGCCACCCAACTGGAGATGGCGTCACTGACCAAGGGTGTGCAGAAGTACGCGCAGCAGTGGTACCGGCTGGATCAGCACTATCGCAAGTTCGTCTACCACCTGCGCGAATGCGCCCAGACGTCCTTGCTGGGCGAGCTGGCGGCGCAACTGGACAACCTGTACAGCAACAACTACCTGACGCGCCTCAACGACCGCTGGCAACACCACGTGGACGCCGCCACCCAGTGGCAGGCCGATGGCGTGTTGCTGCAACGGGACTTTTTCCGCAGCCGCATCCAGCCGTTTCTGGAACGCAAGACCAAGGTATGCGTGCTGATTTCCGACGCCTTCCGTTTTGAGGTGGGCGAAGAGCTGCAAAGCCTGATCCGCCAGGAAGACAAGTTCGAGGCCGAACTGGATCCGATGCTTTCGATGTTGCCCAGCTACACCCAGCTGGGCATGGCGGCGCTGCTGCCCAACGCGAGCCTGCAGCTGGCCGATAACGACAGCGGCGATGCGTTGGTGGATGGCCACAGCGCCCAGGGGTCGGCCAATCGCGGCAAGATTCTTGCCGCCGCGGTGCCCGCCTCAGCCGTGGTGCGGGCCAAGGACCTGTTGACCATGGGTCGCGACGACACGCGTGCCCTGCTGCGCGATAACGAGGTCGTGTACATCTATCACAACCTGATCGACAAGACCGGCGATACCCGCGACACCGAGGAACGGGTTTTTGCCGCAGCGCAGGAGACGCTGGAGGAACTGACACTTCTGGTAAAGAGGCTGATCAACGCGAATGCCAGCAATGTGCTGATCACGGCAGATCACGGCTTTATCTACCAGAGCCATGCGCTGCATGAGAGCGACTTTCTCAGCAATGAGCCGCAGGGTGAGGCCATCCTGTATCGCGATCGTCGCTTTGTGCTGGGGCATGGCTTGCACGAGAACACCAGCTTCAAGACTTTCAGTCCGGCGCAGCTGGGCCTGACGGGCACGGTGCAGGTGCAGATCCCCAAGTCGATCAACCGGCTGCGGCTGAAGGGATCAGGCAGCCGCTTTGTTCACGGCGGCGCGACCCTGCAGGAGGTGGTGATTCCGCTGTTGCACATCACCAAAAAGCGCCAGAGCGACGTGCGGCGGGTGGAGGTGGAGCTGATCGGTGCCGGCAGCCGCACGATCACCACCGGGCAACTGGCGGTGCTGCTGTATCAGACCGAAGCGGTCACCGAGAAACTGCAGCCGCGCCGCCTGCGGGCCGGGCTGTATACCCAGGGTGGCGAGTCGATCTCGGATCAGCATGAGCTGGTGTTCGACTTCCGCTCCGAGAGCTCGCGCGAGCGAGAGTTGCCGGCGCGCTTCATCCTCAGCCGCAAGGCCGACGAAGTGAACAATGAGCAGGTCGAGCTGAAGCTGGAAGAGCCGGTGGAAGGCACCTCGCACTTCACCACGTACAAGTCGGTGCGCTATACGATCCGCCGCTCTTTCACCAGCGAATTTGATTTCTAGGCAGACCCGCATGAGCCAGCTCGACGACAAGATCAACCAACACTTTGCCGGCCTGGTGGTACGCAAGGACCTGGTGAAGGCGGTGAAAGGCAACGCCATCGTGCCTTCGTACGTGCTGGAGTACCTGCTGGGCCAGTACTGCGCCACCAACGACGAAGCCACCATCGAAACCGGCATCGAAACGGTGCGCGAGATTCTGCGCAAGCACTATGTGCACCGCAACGAAGCGGGGCTGGTGCGCTCGACCATCAAGGAGAAAGGACGCCACAAGGTCATCGATCGCGTCAGCGTGTCGTTGAACGACAAGGAAGACGTGTACGAAGCCGAGTTCGCCAACCTCGGGGTCAAGAAGGTGTTGATCGACTCCGGCACGGTGAAGGCACACCAGAAGCTGCTGGTCGGTGGCGTGTGGTGCATCGCCGACTTGGAATACGAGTACACCGAAGACAAAGCGGCCTCACCGTGGATTCTGGCCTCGCTCAAGCCGATCCAGATTTCCCACTTCGACATGGACGGCTACCTGCAGGCACGCAAACAGTTCAGCAGGGACGAGTGGATCGACCTGCTGATCCAGAGCGTCGGCTTCAACCCGCAGATGTTTGGCAAACGTAACAAGCTGCTGCAGCTGGTGCGCCTGATACCGTTCTGTGAGCGCAACTACAACCTGATCGAGCTGGGACCCAAGGGCACCGGCAAATCGCATGTGTACTCGGAGTTCTCACCCCACGGGATTCTGATTTCCGGTGGTGAGGTGACCGTGCCCAAGCTGTTCGTGCACAACGGCACCGGCAAGCTGGGCCTGGTGGGCTACTGGGACACGGTGGCCTTCGACGAGTTTGCCGGCAGGCAGAAGCGCGTGGACAAGGCGCTGGTCGACATCATGAAGAACTACATGGCGAACAAGTCGTTCTCGCGCGGCGTGGAGACGTTGGGCGCCGAGGCCAGCATGGTGTTTGTGGGCAATACCGAGCACACCGTGCCGTACATGCTCAAGCACGCGGACCTGTTCGATCCGCTGCCGGAGAAATTCCACGACTCGGCGTTCCTGGACCGCCTCCACAGCTATATCCCGGGCTGGGAGATCGACGTGATCCGAGGCGAGATGTTCTCCAGCGGCTACGGCTTCGTGGTGGACTACCTGGCCGAGATCCTGCGCTCGCTGCGCAGCCATGACTTCTCCGACCGCTACAAGGGCTTGTTCAGCCTGTCCGAGGATATCTCCACCCGCGATCGCGACGGGATCAACAAGACCTTTTCGGGCCTGATGAAGATCCTTTTCCCTCACGGCGAAGCCACCGACGCCGAGATCGAGGACGTACTCCGCTTTGCCATCGAGGGGCGCAAGCGGGTCAAAGACCAACTGCTGCGCATCGACACCACCTATCCCGACGTGCGCTTCACCTACCGCGCGGCAGATGGTCAGGAGCGCGCGGTGCACACGCTGGAAGAAGACGAGTACCCAAACCAGTACCACCGCAAGCTGTCGATAGAGTCGACCACGCACGAATCCGCCGATGCGGTCAGTGACGCTGAAGCAGTCTTGGATGCTACGGAAGTCCCAAAGCAACCCACAGCGGCCCTAGCCAGCTCCGCACCCGTCCTGAAAGAGCACCACGTCGCGTTCCAGGAGAACCAGCGTGGCGTGACGTTTGACGAGTTGTTTGGCCCTTACTTGGCCGGCGCCACCCGAATTACGGTCACCGACCCCTACCTGCGCGTATTCCATCAGCTGCGCAATCTGATGGAGCTGCTGGAGACCGTCAGCAAGCAGAAGGGTCCAGAGGATGAGGTAAGCGTGCATGTCGTCACCGTGGAAGACGAGCTCCACGGTGACCGCCAGACCGAAAACCTGCAGAAGATCGCCGACGCCTGCACCGGGGTCGGTATCCGGTTCAGCTGGGAATACGACACCACCGGCACGCGGCATGATCGCGACATCAGCACCGACCACGGCTGGAAGATCGTGCTGAGCCGCGGCCTGGACATCTTCCAACGCTTCGAACTCAACGAAGCCTTCAACTTTGCCAATCGTCTGCAGCAGCATCGGCAGTGCAAGGAGTTCAATGTGACTTACGTGCGGATCTGATCCATCTGCTCGTTGAGATGGCTGTGGGTGGCTCTTTCTGCAACCGTTCGGCCATCCACCTAAAAAAATGTTGGGCAGCCTCGACCCATTCGATAAACAGGAAATAACAAGAAATGGCCTTCAGCACTGATAACTCACTTTGGCAGGAGTTTCTGCAAGCGTGGCCGCTCGAACGACTGCGCACGATGACCCTTTCGGAGTACACCACGTCCGGCGACAAGGACTGCTTCGTGTACTGGCTGGAATTCCGGCTGGCCGGCTACGGCAGCATCGCCGGTGGTTCGGCATTCAAGTTCGCCATTTTTTCCCGCAAGGCCAACTCCGATAACGCGGGCGACACATCCCTGGCCTATGACGCCAACTATGGCTGGTACCGCCGATTCGGTAACACGCCAGAGGTGGCTTTTGTCGCCATCCGGGAGCACGTGATCGCGGTTGCGGAAGCGGCGCGTGATGGCCGGCTGGAGGACATCGACAACAGTCCACTTGGGGCCGTCTACCGCTGGAAGATCGCCTTTCACTACCAGTCGTTGCAGGCGCCACTGGTCCCCTGTGTCTATCTGCGCAAGCCGCTGCTGCATGCCCTGGGCATGCCCGTGTCGGACTCTGCGACGCCACAGAGTGCGCTCTACCGCGCGCTTTCCGCGCAACGACCAAAGGGCGAGTCCATCGTCGCTTTCAGCGAGCAACTCTGGAAGAAGTGGGTGGCGCATACACCTTGCGTGATCAAGTTGAGCGAAGGGGCGATCAAGCACGGCTATCTCGCCATCAACCTGATTTCGGCCCCATTCCCGGAGACCATGTACGGCGGCAACACTGACGCCAATGCCGCCGACACGGCACACTTCCGCACGGACACAGGGCTTGAGTTCGACTCAGACATCCGCGTAGCCGGAGGCGGCAGCGGCCGGCTGCGCCACCGCCTCGGCAGCTACTTCAAGAACATCGGTGCGACGGCAAGCGACAGCATCACCATTACGCAAGACGGGGATGGAACTTACCTGTTGTCCTCAAAAGGCGGAGCCAATACGGTCACCTCTGCCACACCGACTGTTGCAACTCCCCTCCCCATGAATGAAAACGCTGGCGACCGGCCACCTCTGAACCAGATCCTTTTCGGACCACCGGGCACGGGAAAAACCTACCAGGCCATCGAGAAGGCGTTGGAAATACTTGACCCTTCTTTCCTTTCCCGATTGGGCGAAGAGGACATCGACGGCGAGCGCCGCACAGCACTCAAGCAGCGCTACGACGAGCTGTCAAAGCAGGGCCTTGTGCAGTTTGTGACGTTCCACCAGAGCTTCAGCTACGAGAACTTTGTGGAGGGTTTGAGCGCGACGACGGACCCTGACACCAAGCAGATTCGATACGACGTTGAAGATGGCGTATTCAAGGAGCTGTGCGAGTCCGCACGGACGCGGCTGGTGCGCAAGAGCGACGACGCTCCACTGGACGTGTCAGGGCGTCGAATCTGGAAGCTGTCGCTGGGCGACTACAACACCGAAGGACATATCTATGACGAGTGCATCGAAAGAAGCCTGGCCCTAATGGGGTTCGGCAACAATGCCGACTTTTCGCAATGCCAGTCCCGAGACGATGTCCAGAAGGTGTTCGCTGCGTCGGGGGAGCACCTTTCGCCAGGCGACTATCCGATCACAGCCATCAACACCTTCGTTCGCTTGATGAAGAAGGGCGACCTGGTTGTGGTGACCGAGGGCAATTTGAAGTTCCGCGCGATCGGCGAGGTTGCCGGAGACTATCAACTGATCCCGCGCGACAGCGACAGTTACAGCCAGGCGCGACCGGTGCGGTGGCTTCGCGTTTACAAGCCCGCTCTGCCCTACGGCACGCTGATGGAGAACCGTTTCAGCCAGATGACCGTGTATGAATTACGCGCCGGCTCGATCAACCATGACAAGCTGCGCACGCTGCTGAAGGCCGACGACGACGCAGCGGGCAACGATCGGCCACGTGTGTTGATCATCGACGAGATCAATCGCGGCAATGTCTCACGCATTTTTGGCGAGTTGATCACCTTGATCGAGCCGTCTAAGCGCGCAGGCGCTCCGGAAGCGCTGGAGGTGGTGCTGACCTATTCCAAGGATGCCTTCAGCGTGCCGGACAACGTCTACCTGATCGGCACCATGAATACCGCCGATCGTTCGCTGGCCGGGCTGGACATCGCTCTGCGACGGCGCTTTGAGTTTGTGGAGATGCCACCGGAACCGGCTAAGCTCGCTGGGGTAAAGGTGGCCGACATCGAGCTGTCAGCCATGTTGGAGGTGATGAATCGTCGGATCGAGGTGCTGCTCGACCGGGACCATCAACTTGGTCACGCCTATTTCATGTCTCTCGCCAATGGCGATCCACTGTCGAAGCTCGCATCCATCTTCCGCAACCAGATCGTGCCACTGCTGCAGGAGTACTTTTTCGAAGACTGGCAACGCATCGCCTGGGTACTGAACGACCATCGCAAGGCCAAAGGATTCCAGTTTGTTGTGCCTCCCACGTTCAGCACGGAATCGTTGTTCGGTATAGGCACGGATGTAGCGATTGATGCCAAGCTGTGGCGACTTGACGAGGAGGCGTTCAAGCGGGCTGAGAGCTATCTCGGCATCCTCGGTGTTGGCAAGGTCTGACTCCGTGCGAGAGCCGGTTGTCGTCAGGGAGTACGCGCGTCTTTCCACCTCACCGGTGGAGCACGCGACGCTGGATGCGGCGTGCGTGGCCGAGTCAGCGTTCGACTGGCTCTGTCGGGAGAGTGCACGACTGCAGAAGTCCGGTGCGCCGCTCGTCCAGGTGGAGGACCGTCGCTGGCTGCGGCTGGACAACTACGTGGGCGTGATCGAGACACCGTGCGGCACGCGCATCGAGATCCTGCCAAAGACAGTGGACAGCGGCGACGATGCCCCCGCCGCGCGCCGATTGTTACGCAGGATGCTGGCCCGCTGTCTCGATGTTCCCGCGCGCGAAACGGCACCTACCAATATTCAAACCTTCGACGCACCGCTAACCGAGTGGGTGATGCGGCAGTTCCTGCAGGCACTGGACTCGTTGGTGAAGCGCGGCCTGCGCTTCGACTACCACGCCGTGCGCAAGGAACAACGCTTTCTGCGCGGCAGGCTGGATGTGCCGCGCCAGCTGCGCCAGCCACCGGGTCGCGGTCACCTGTTCCAGATCGAGCACGACGTGTTCGACGCCGACCGCCCCGAGAATCGCCTGTTGTGCTCGGCACTGGACCGAGTCTGTCGACTCACCCGCGACGCCGGCAACTGGCGGCTGGCGCACGAGCTTGCAAGCCTTCTCGCGCTAGTACCACGGAGCAGCAATGTCTCCGACGACTTTCGCCGTTGGCGCAGTGACCGCCTGCTTGCGCACTACCAACCAGCACGGCCTTGGTGCGCGCTGATCCTCGGTGAGCAGACACCGCTGTCGGTCCTAGGTGAGTGGCGCGGTACCAGCCTGCTGTTTCCGATGGAGAAGATCTTCGAGCGCTATGTGGAAGCCTGCTTGCGCAAAACCCTGCCGCATGACGCGACGCTCAAAAGCCAGGCATCGAGCAGATACCTGTGCGAACACGATAGTCAGAACTGGTTTCAGCTCAGGCCCGATTTTCTCATCAAGCAGGACGAGCAGACCTGGGTGCTGGATACCAAGTGGAAACTGCTCGACCAGGCTCCGGGTGGGACGAAGGAGAAGTACGGCCTCAGCCAGTCCGACTTCTATCAGCTGTTCGCCTACGGCCACCGCTATCTGCCAGCCGCCGGACAGATGTTGCTGATCTACCCAAAGACCGCGCGATTCCAACAACCCCTGCCGGTGTTCACCTATTCGTCGGATCTGCAGCTTTGGGTCGTGCCCTTCGATTTGCAGAACGATCAACTAGTGGAAAATCCCTGCCTGGCCGCCAGTCGAGCCGAGTCATTGCCGCTGGAGGCCTGACTCCACGCGTGGCGTGCATCCCACCACGGTCATGTGCCACCGCGCTCCCGACGAAGGTCATCGAGTGATCCGGAGGCGACTGTTTCGCTGATCTGCAGCTCCATGCCCAACACCGACAGCACGGCCAACAACTTCCTTGAGCCGAATTCCGCCACCTTGCCGCGCTCGAAACGTGACAGCGTTTCCTGACTTATCCCCGCATGCGCCGCCACGGCACCCTGTTTCAGGCCGAGTGACCGTCGCCGATCGGTTACCGCCTTACCTAGTTCCATCAAGGTCTGCATTGTTGACGCATATGTCTAAAAACCACAGTTATTACCAGCTATTTGACAAATAAGTCAAAAAATCAACTTCTGTAAGCGGTCGAGCCAACATCGGTTGCCTGCAGTGCCCCTGCCGATGTCCTCGCAAATATTCGATAGGGCCCACGAGCCACGCGCTACAGCCGCAAGACAATATGCGTCATTGGGTAAAGAACTGGGTGTCGGGATCTGCCAAGAGGAGAGAACCTCGGCGTTTGGTGGCTATGGGTGGACTCGAACCACCGACCCCAGCATTATGAGTGCTGTGCTCTAACCAGCTGAGCTACATAGCCATTGGGAACCCGCCGCAGGGCAATCTGGACGATCGCGGGCG
>Ga0134125_10002343_pt1 | contig 22543 bp, 17 predicted proteins | sample KB31751_FD_96464 | JGI IMG/M metagenome (GOLD analysis project Ga0134125, IMG submission 96464) | Terrestrial soil microbial communities with excess Nitrogen fertilizer from Kellogg Biological Station, Michigan, USA - KB3-175-1 | ecosystem: Environmental > Terrestrial > Soil > Unclassified ... | reverse complement strand
GAACATCCCGGCCGGGGTAAGGGACGGCACGCGGATCCGCCTCGCCGGCAAGGGCGAGGCCGGTCCCCGCGGCGGGCCCTCCGGCGACCTCTTCGTGACCACCCGGGTCGCCTCCTCGCCGGTCTTCAAGCGGCTCGACGGCGGCAACCTCGAGGTGACGGTGCCGATCACGATTCCCGAGGCGGTCCGCGGCGGCACGATCGAGGTGCCGACCCTGGCCGGGACGAAAAAGATCAAAGTCGCGCCGGGGACCAGACACGGGGCGATCCAGCGCCTCCGCGGCGAGGGCGCCCCGAAGGGCAAAGGCAAGGGCCGCGGCGACATCCGCTACCGGCTCGAGATCGAGGTCCCCAAAGAACTGAACGAGGAGCAGCAGAAGGCCGTCGACGAGCTGGCCGAGGCGCTGAACGGCCACGACCCGCGCGCCGACCTGCTGCGCAAGGCGGGGGTCTAGTGGCGACCTACCGCAGGCAGGTGACGAACGTGAAAGCGACCTTCGACGACGAGCAAGGGGTCTTCATGATCTCGGTCGCCGCCCAACTCGCCGAGATGCATCCGCAGACCCTGCGGATCTACGAGACGCGCGGCCTGATCACCCCCAAGCGCTCGCCCAAAAACACGCGGCTCTACAGCCGCCGCGACGTCGAACGGCTGCGCCGCATCCAGGAGATGACCCAGCAGGGCCTCAACCTGGTCGGCGTCGAGACGGTGCTGGCGCTGGAAGAGCAGGTGAAAAAGCTGGAAGAGAGAGTGCGGGAACTGGAAGGAAGGAAAGAGGTCTGATGCAGCCGGACAAGTTCACCCAGAAATCGCAGGAAGCGATCGCGGCGACGCTGGAGCTGGCGCGCAGCCATCGCAACCCCGAGGCCGCCCCGGCCCACCTGCTGGTGTCGCTGCTCGAACAGACCGAGGGCCTGGTCGTGCCGATCCTGCAACGGGTCGGCGCCGACACCGCGACGATCGCCGCGCGCGCCAACGAGGCCGTCGCGCAGCTGCCGAAACTCGGCGGCGAGGGCGAGGAACCGCGCCTGTCGAGTGGGCTGGCCGCGACCCTGCGCATCGCCGAGCGTGAAATGGGGCGCGACGGATCGAGCCTGATCTCGACCGACCATCTGCTGCGGGCGCTGACCGAGGACCCGACCGTCGGTGCCATCCTCCCCGGCCGCGAGGAGCTCGACGCTGCCGTGGCCGAGGTGCGCCCCAACCCGGTGACGACCCCGAACCCGGAGTCGACCGCCCAGGCGCTGGAGAAATTCGGTCGCGACCTGACCGCCGACGCGCGCGCGGGCAAGCTCGACCCGGTGATCGGGCGCGACGAGGAGATCCGCCGCGTGATCCAGGTCCTCTCCCGCCGGACGAAGAACAACCCGGTGCTGATCGGCGACCCCGGCGTCGGCAAGACGGCGATCGTCGAGGGCCTCGCCCAGCGGATCGTCGACGGCGACGTCCCGGAGAGCCTGCGCGACCGGCGGGTGATCGCGCTCGACATCGGCTCGCTGCTGGCGGGCTCGAAATACCGCGGTGAGTTCGAGGAGCGGCTGAAAGCCGTGCTGAACGAGGTGCAGGAGGCGGAGGGCCAGATCGTCCTCTTCCTCGACGAGCTTCACACCATCGTCGGGGCCGGCGCCGCCGAAGGCGCGGTCGACGCGGCGAACCTCTTGAAGCCGATGCTGGCCCGCGGCGAGCTGCGCGCGGTCGGCGCGACGACGTTGGACGAGTACCGCAAGCACATCGAGAAAGACGCGGCGCTGGAGCGGCGCTTCCAGCCGGTCCTCGTCGGCGAGCCCGACATGCAGGACACGATCGCGATCCTGCGCGGACTGAAGGGGCGCTACGAACAACACCACGGCGTCCGCATCACCGACTCGGCGATCGTCGCCGCGGCGACGCTCTCGGAGCGCTACATCGCCGACCGGTTCCTCCCCGACAAGGCGATCGACCTGATCGACGAGGCCGCCTCGCGGCTGAAGATCGAGATCGACTCGGTGCCGACCGAGATCGACGAGGTCGCCCGCCGGATCCAGCAGCTGGAGATCGAGGAGATGGCGCTCGCCAAGGAGACCGACGAGGCCTCGAGGGCGCGCCTGGAGGCCTTGCGCGAGGACCTCGCCAACCTGCGCGAGCAGGAGACCGAGCTGCGCGCCCGTTGGCAGAACGAGAAAGAGCCGATCGAGGAGATGAAGGCGGCGAAGGCCGAACTCGAGGAAGCGCGGGTCCAGGTCGACCAGGCGAACCGCGAGACCGACCTGCAGCGCGCCGCCGAACTCCAGTACGGGCTGATCCCGGAACTCGAGTCCAAGGTCAAAGACGCCGAAGCGCGGCTCGCCGAGCTGCACTCCGGCGACGGCGGCACGATGCTCGCCGACGAGGTGACCGAGGAGGACGTCGCCGAGGTGGTGGCGAAATGGACCGGGATCCCGGTCAGCCGCCTGATGGAGGGCGAGGTGGAAAAGCTGATCCAGATGGAGGACCGCCTCCACGACCGGGTGATCGGCCAGCAGGAGGCGATCTCGGCGGTGGCGAACGCGCTGCGGCGCTCGCGCGCCGGGCTGTCGGATCCGAACCGGCCGATCGGCTCGTTCCTCTTCCTCGGCCCGACCGGGGTCGGCAAGACCGAGCTGGCGAAGGCGCTGGCCGAGTTCATGTTCGACTCCGAGCAGGCGATCGTCCGCCTCGACATGTCCGAGTACATGGAGAAGCACACCGTCTCGCGGCTGGTCGGCGCGCCCCCCGGCTACGTCGGCTACGAGGAGGGCGGCCAGCTGACCGAGGCGGTCCGCCGCCGGCCGTACGCGGTGGTCCTCCTCGACGAGATCGAGAAGGCGCACCCGGACGTCTTCAACACCCTCCTGCAGATCATGGACGACGGCCGGCTCACCGACGGCCAGGGCCGCACGGTCAGCTTCACCAACACGGTGCTGATCATGACCTCGAACGTCGGCTCCGACCGGATCGTCGGCGACCAGGTCGACGAGGGGATCCGCGCGGCGATCGAAGAGGTGCTGGCGTCCACCTTCAAGCCCGAGTTCCTCAACCGGATCGACGACACGGTGATCTTCCACCGGCTCTCGAAGGAGGACATCGGCCGCATCGTCGAGCTCCAGGTGGACCAGCTTGTCGGCCGGGTGGCGGAGCGGGGAATCCAGGTCGAGCTGACGGCCGATGCACGGACCCTGCTCGGCAACCTCGGTTACGACCCCGTATACGGGGCACGACCGCTGCGCCGGGTGATCCAGAAGCAGCTGGTCGACAAGCTGGCGCTGAAGATCCTCGAGGGCGAGTTCGGCGAGGGCGACACCGTCCGCGTCGACGCCACCGAGGGCGAGCTGACGTTTGAGCGCGTCGCGGTAGCGAGCCCGACCGCCGCGTAGGAGCCGGCGCAGGGACGGCGAGGGACCCCGGGCGTCCCTTTGGGCCGCTATAGGGGACCAAAAGTCGCGCAGGCGACTTTGACCTTGCTATGGCAGGGTCAAAGTCGACTGCGCGTTTCCAACTCCTGAAGAGTCGTGGAGTTCCGCCCGTCCCGGCGACGAACGCTCCGTCTTTGTGACGGCTCCCCGCGCGCTTCCCGCACCCCCGGCCGTCTCGGCCACGGCCACAGCCTGCCCGGGCCGTGGCCGAGACGGCCGCGTCCCTTTCCCGTCCCTTCTCACCCCAGTTCTGACGTTACAAATACGTAAAAGTGTGGATGGGGACGGGAATCGGGCCTCGGGACTTAGGAAACCCCGCCCTGATGCCGAAGCTCTTCCCGGAACGTGCGCTTACACTCTGAGAAGAACATGGACGAGCGCGATCGAGACCGGCAGGCGATCGACGCACTCCCCGAGGGCACCGGGCGCCTGCGGGCCGGCGTCGATTTGGCTCATGCGAGCGCCGATCGCGTGCGCGGTGCCGGCGACCGGTTTCGCGACGCCGGCGAGGACGCCGCCTGGTTCCTGCGCGAGCGGATCGTCTGGCCGGCGCAGGATGGGCTCGACTCCCTCGGCCCCCGCGGCCAGATCGGAGTATTCGGCGGTGGCGGGATCGCCGTCGCCGGTGTCGTCGCGGCACTGCTGATCGCCGGCGGCGGCTCGGGTTCCGGCGGCGGGACCACCGAGGCCTTCGTCGTCCCCGAGCGCACCCCGACGCCTGCCGCGCTCGCCCCGGCGCCGGAGCCGAAGAAGCAGAAGCCGGCGAAACCGACCGGGCCGACCCTGCACGGAGCTCCGCCCGACTTCTCCGCCGCCCAGGATGTGCGCTCGAAGGTCGGTGACGGCAAGGCCGTCGGCAAGGAAGCGGTGGATGGCGAGCCCGGTGGCGTGGTGGCCGAGCGGGGCGCCGGCAACACGGCGTCCGACGGCGGGCAGGCGAAGGCGAGCGCAAACGAGGCGCCTGCCGCCACCGCGAAGATCGGCTCGACCCCGGAGGCCACGGCGTCGGCTGCGGCACAGGCCGAGAGCCTGTCGAACGACGAAGCGTCCGGCGCGGCCCAGGGCAACTCGGCAGACGGCGCCGAAGACGGATCGGAACTGAGCGGCCCGCCCGCGCCGAAAGCCGCCAAGCGGGTGGCCCGCCACTTCGCCGAAGCCTTCGTCGTCTACGAGACCGGTGGCGTCGACGCCAAGGTCCGCAACGGCTTCCGCCGGACGACCACCAAACAGCTCGCCAGGGCACTGCTCCAGCGGCCGCCGCGCCAGCCCGCCGCGGTCAAGGTGCCGCGGGCGAAGGTGGTGACCGTCGTCGCCGGGCCGTCCCAGGACTCCGTCTACGAGGTCAGCGTCTCGCTGCTGCGGGTCGGCGTGACCTCCGAGCTGCGCCTGCAGATGGAACAAGGTCCCGGCAAGAAGTGGCAAGTCACCAACGTCCTCGGCTGATTCGATGAGCTCCCGCTCCCGCAAGCTCCGCGCTCTCGCGGCCGCCCTCGTGGCCACCGCCGCCCTGGCGCTGCCGATCGGCGCGGCCGCCGCCACGGAAGCTCCCGTGCAGGGCGAATCGCTCGCGCCCCCGAGCGAAGCAGGCGTCACCGAAAACGCGCCGCTGACCCCGGAAGTCGTCCGTCACCCGACGATCCCCCCGGCCTCGGGCGGCACCACCGCCGAACCCGGCACCGGCGAACAGCCCACCAAAGGCGAAGAAGAAGTGGCCGCAGCGGAAACCGAACTGGAAGCCGACGAAGCGGCCGAACGGGCGGGCGAAGAAGCAGGGGTCAACCCGGCCGCGCCCGCGTTCCAGATCCCGGCCCTCTCGGCCTCGACCTGCGCCGCCACCGCGGTGCCGCCGGTGCTGATCCCGATCTATCAGCGCGCCTCGGCCCAGTACGGGCTCGGCCCACAGGGCCCGGCGATCCTGGCCGGCATCAACGCGATCGAGACCGGCTTCGGCACCAACCTCGGTCCCTCCTCGGCCGGCGCCGAGGGCTGGATGCAGTTCATGCCCTCGACCTGGGCGACCTACGGGGTCGACGCCGACGGCGACGGGATCGCCGATCCGAACGACCCCGAAGACGCGATCTTCGCCGCCGCCCGCTACCTCTCCGCCGCCGGGATGCCCGCCGACACCTACGGCGCGATCTTCGCCTACAACCACGCCGACTGGTACGTCTCCGAGGTCCTCGCCGACGCCGGTTGCTACGCCACCGAAGTCGGCGACGCGGCCTTCACCCAGGCCGGCCTGACGCCGCAGATCGAAGTCCTGCGCTGCGACCCGGCCGCCGAATGGAAGAAGCAGATTCCGGCCGAATACCTGGAAGCCTTCGAGGACGCCGCCGCCCGCTACGAACTCGGGCATCGGGGCGTCTGGGCGCTGGCCGCGATCTCCCGGCTGGAGTCGAACTTCGGCCGCGGGATGACCGAGAAGGAGCTCGAAGGCGTCGGGCCACTCGGGCTCGAAACGAGCGAGTGGGGGCGCTACCGGGTCGACGGCGACGGCGACGGGCACATCGAACACGGCGACATCTTCGACTCGGCGGCCACGCTGGCACGCGAGATCTGGTCGAAGGGCTCGCTCGAAGCCGGCGTCTTCGCCCACAACCAGGCCGAGTGGTACGTGCAGGAGGTGATCCAGGAGGCCGAACAGATCGAAGGCGGCTGCAAGGTCTCGACGATCCAGTGGCGGGTCGCCCCGCTCGCCGCCGAAACGACGGTGCAGGGCGCCGAAGCCGTGCTGCAGCCGAACGGGCTCGCCGCCGCGCCCGCCGCCGCGCCGCCCGCGGTGAAGGCGGCGATCGCCGCCGCCAACTCGATCGCCACCACCCCCTATGTCTGGGGCGGCGGCCACGCCTCCTTCTACTCCTACGGCTACGACTGCTCCGGCGCGGTCAGCTTCGCCCTCTACGGCGCCGGGCTGCTCGACACGCCGCTCACCTCCGGTTCGCTGGAGAGCTACGGCGAACCTGGCCCCGGCAAGTGGATCACGATCTACGCCAACGCCACCCACACCTACGTGGTGATCGCCGGGCTGCGCTGGGACACCGTCGGCGACGCCCACGGCACCGGCCCCCGCTGGCACGCCGAACCGCCCTACCCGGAAGGGTTCGTGGTCCGGCACCCCGTCGGGTATTAGCATTGGGACCGAGGAGGAGCCGATGCCGACCTATTTGATGCTGACCAACCTGACCGCCGAGGGCCTGCGGACCCTCAAGAACAACCCGACCCGGGTGACCGAGGTGAACCAGGAGGTCGAACAGATGGGTGGCAAGGTCGTCACCCAGTACGCGACGCTCGGCGACTACGACTTCGTCACCGTGATCGAGGCGCCCGACGAGCAGACGATGGCGAAGATCTCGGTCGAGCTCGGCTCGCGCGGGACGATGAGCAGCCGGACGCTGACCGCGATGCCCGTCGCGGACCTTTCCGATTGAGAGCGCTCGTAGTCGGCAGCGGCGGCCGCGAGCACGCGATCGTGCGGGCGCTGGCCCGCTCGGCGACGGCACCGGAGATCCTCTGCGCACCCGGTAACGCCGGGATCGCCGCCGACGCCGAGGTCTTCCCCGAAATCGCCGCCGACGACGTCGAGGCGATCGTCGCGCTGGCCACCGCGCGCCAGGTCGACCTGGCGGTGATCGGCCCCGAGGCGGCGCTGGTGGTCGGCATCGTCGACGCGCTCGAGGCGGCCGGGGTGCCCGCCTTCGGCCCGACCCGGGCGGCCGCCGAGCTGGAGGGCTCGAAGGCGTTCGCGAAGGAGCTGATGGCGGCCGCCGGGGTGCCGACCGCGTCCCACGTCCTCCTCCACTCCCGCGAGGAGGCGATCGCCGCGCTGGCCCGGACGAGCTACCCGACCGTGCTGAAGGCCGACGGGCTCGCCGCCGGCAAGGGGGTGATCCTCTGTGCCGACGAGCCCGAGGCGCGGAGCGCCCTCGACGTCTACTTCACCGAACAGCGCTTCGGCGCCACCGCGGTGGTGATGGAGGAGTTCCTCGAGGGCGAAGAGCTCTCGCTGCTGGCGCTCTGCGACGGCGAGAACGTGGTGCCCCTCTCCCCCGCCCAGGACTACAAGCGGATCTTCGACGGCGACCAGGGCCCGAACACCGGCGGCATGGGCAGCTACTCGCCGGTGCCGGGGTTCGGTGCGGCGGCGGTGGAGGAGATCGTCGATCGCGTCCATCGGCCGGTGGTCGCGGCGATGGCCGAGCGCGGCACCCCCTTCCACGGGGTGCTCTACGCGGGGCTGATGATCTGCGCCGACGGCCCCAAGGTGATCGAGTTCAACGCCCGCTTCGGCGACCCCGAGACGCAGGCGGTGCTGCCACGACTGCGCTCCGACCTGGTGGGCCTTTTCCGCGCCGCGCGCGAGCCGGGCGGGCTGGCCGGGATGGGCGCCGAGTTCGACGACGACTGGGCGGTGACCGTGGTGCTCGCCTCGGCCGGCTACCCGGAGGGCTCGTCGAAGGGCCACGTGATCCACGGGTTGGTGGACGCGGCGGACCTCGCCGAAGTGACCCACGCCGGCACCGCCGAGCGCGACGGCGAGATCGTCACCGCCGGTGGCCGCGTGCTCAACGTCACCGGGCTCGGCCCCGACCCGGCCGCGGCGCGCGATCGTGCGTACGATGCGGCGAGGCGGATCTCCTTCGACGGGATGCAGATCCGCACCGACATCGCGGCCCGCGCCGTCGATCGAGTTTCCAGTACCTGACCCCACCCCTGAGAGGATCAAATGAGCGACATCACCCCGGAGACGCAGACCGAGGTCCAGGCCGAGGCTCAGATCGAGCAGATCGAGGAGGACTTCGAGGCGTCAGGCCCGTTGGTCGGGATCATCATGGGGTCGAAAAACGACATGGAGAAGATGCTCCCGGCGGAGAAATATCTCTCCGAACAGGGGATCAAATCCGAGGTGCACGTGATGAGCGCGCACCGTGATCCGGAGAAGGTGCGCGAGTACTGCCAGAACGCGCGGATGAACGGGCTGAAGGTGATCATCGCCGGCGCCGGGATGAGCGCCGCCCTGCCCGGGGTCGCGGCGGCCCACACCGACCTGCCGGTGATCGGCGTGCCGATCCTCGGCAAGAGCCTCGGCGGGCTCGACGCGCTGCTCTCGGCGGTGCAGATGCCGCCGGGGATCCCGGTCGCCTGCGTGGCGATCGACGGGGCGAAAAACGCCGGCGTGCTGGCGGCGCGGATAATCAACGCGTGATCCCGCGCTACACCCGCCCGGAGATCGGGGCAGTCTGGACCCAGCAGGCGAAGCTGGAGACCTGGCTCCAAGTCGAGCTCGCCGCCACCGATGCGTGGGCGGAGGAGGGCGTCGTCCCGGCCGAGGTCGCCGCCGCGGCGCGCAACCGCGCCACCTTCACGGTCGAGGCGGTCGACGAGCGGGAGAAGATCACCGACCACGACGTCGCCGCCTTCGTCGACGTGGTCGCCGCCTCGGTCGGCGACGAGGGGGCCCGCTGGATCCACTACGGCCTGACCTCCTCCGACGTGCTCGACACGGCACTGGCGCTGCAGCTGCAGGCGGCGGGCGAGATCCTCGTCACCGGGGCGAGGGCCTACCGCGACGCGCTGGTGGCACGGGCGCTGGAGGAGCGCGACACGCTCTGCGTCGGTCGCACCCACGGCGTCCATGCCGAGCCGACCACCTTCGGGCTGCGCCTGGCGGGCTTCGCCTTCGAGGCCGACCGCAACCTGAAGCGGCTGGAGGCGGCTTTCGCGCAGCTGGCCTACGGCAAGCTCTCCGGCGCGGTCGGCACCTACGCCTCGGTGCCGCCGGCGGTCGAGGCGCGGGTGATGGAGAAGCTGGGGCTGGGACGCGAGGACGTCGCCACCCAGGTGATCCCGCGCGACCGCCACGCCGAGCTGACCGCGGCGATCGCCCTCGCCGGGACGGGCCTCGAGCGCTTCGCCACCGAGGTCCGCAACCTGCAGAAAACCGAGGTGCGCGAGGTCGAGGAGCCGTTCCGGGAGGGCCAGAAGGGCTCCTCGGCGATGCCTCACAAGCGCAACCCGATCCGCACCGAGCGGATCACCGGGCTGGCCCGTGTCCTGCGGGGCTATGCCCAGACCGGCTTCGAGGACGTCGCCCTCTGGCACGAGCGCGACATCTCCCACTCCGGCGCCGAGCGGGTGATCCTGCCTGACTCGACGATCCTGCTCGACTACATGCAGGGCCTGGCGACCGGGGTCGCCGCGGGCATGACCCTGCACCGCGAGCGGATGCTCGCCAACCTGAACATCACTCACGGGGCGCTCTTCAGCCAGCGGGCATTGACCGCCCTGGTCGAGTCGGGGATGACCCGCGACGACGCCTACCGGGTGGTCCAACAGAACGCCCAGGAGGCGTGGGACACGGGGACCGAGTTCCGTGACCTGCTCGGCGTGGCGGCGCCGCAGCTCGACCTCGACGCGGTCTTCGACTACGGCGCCTACCTGACGCACCTGCCGCAGATCTTCGAGCGGCTCGAAGCGCTGCAGTCCTAGCTTTTCGCCGGCGCGGCCAGTGCGCGGGGGAGCGATTTATCCCCGCCGTACATAGAACCTGACGACGCTCTGTGTATTCGGACGTCCGTATGGACAACGGGACAAACGAGGTGGCCCGGACCCTGGCCGGCGGGCCTTACTGAAGCCCTCCGGCGCTACCTAGGTTCCGGTGCCTTGCGGGCGACTTCGGCTGCCCGCGCTGTGCCACATACCCACCCGGAACAGACGGAGACACGCTTGATCCCCTCATCCTCGTTACGCAAACTTCTGCCGCTCCTCGCGGCGACGGTGGTGCTGCTCGCGGTGGTGTTCACCGCCGCGGCCGGCGGCGCACCCGCAGCCGGCCCGCTGAAACACGAAGAACTTCCCGACCCCCTGGCCGAAGGTCAGTACGCGGTCGATCGGGTCGACCCGATCGTGCTCGGGACTTACAGCTACGACGAACCGAGCACCAGCGGCGGCGCCCCGACCGGCGCCAACGAACCGCTGACCGACGCCCAGATCCGCGGCGTCCTCTACGCGCCGGAAGGGAAGCCCGGCAAATCGCCGCTGATCTTCTTCGTGCACGGCAACCACGGCAGCTGCGACACCGGCACCGGTCCCGCCTGCACGATCTACAAACGCAACGACGAGGGCTACGCCTACATGGGCGAAAACCTGGCCAGCTGGGGCTACACGGTGTTCTCGCTCGACCAGGACGAACTGATGGCGCGCCAGGACAGCCTCGGCAAGGGCATGCACGCCCGTCGCCTGCTGATCATGGAGGCACTCGACAGCCTCAAGGCGGCCAGCGAAGGCACGGTTCCGCCCGGTGCCGACGCCGATGTCGCCACCCTGCTCGGCGGCAAGCTCGACATGACCCGGATCGGCCTGATGGGGCACTCGCGCGGCGGCGACGCCGTCTCCAGCTTCGTCACCTATGACCAGACGCGCCCCGCCGGCGAACGGTTCCCGCTCCGCGCCGTGGTCTCGATCGCCCCGGTCGACTACGAACGGCATGCCCCCTACGGCGTCCCGTACATGACCATGGTCGGGACCTGCGACGGTGACGTCTCCAACCTCCAGGGTGCGCGTCTCTACGAACGCAGCCAGTACCAGGGCAACGATCCGTATCCGCGGTTCCAGGTGCTCCAGGTCGGCGGCAACCATGACGCCTACAACACCGTCTGGCAGGCAGATGGCGATGACGCCAGTCAGGCCGACGCGGCCTGCGGTCCGGACGTCAAGGAAGGCAAGGCCTACCTCAACACCACCGGCCCCGACACCGGTGAACCGGTCGATCCGCACAGCATCCGTCTGAGCGGCGAAGCCGGGCCCAATTTCGAAGTCATCACGAAAAACCAGGACGGCACCGCGAACGGCGCCACCCACCCCTACAAAATCGAAAACACCGACAAGCTCGACCCGACCCAGAACACCCGGATCTCCGGTGACCCCGCGCTGATGGGTGACCAGGAGAAGATGGGGCTGGCCACGGTGGCCGCCTTCTTCCGGCGCTTCGTCGGCGGAGAGGGCGCGTTCGAACCGTATCTGACCGGTGAACTGGCGGCCGAAGAAGCGCCGTCGCTGCCGGAATCGGCCTGCCCGACCAGCGAAGCCGGGAAACGGATCCCCTGCCTCGACCGGGTCGCCGACAGCTACACGGCGGCTCCTGGCGAACGGCTGGACGTGCTCCGTCCCGACACCGAACACCCGACCACGGTCGACGCGCTCGGCACGAAGATCACGGCCAGGGGCTTCACCAACCCCTACCAGCAGGGCGGCGGCGTGCAGCCGGTCCCGGCCGAAACCGCGAACGGGATCGCCTGGTGCGACCCCGACCCGCAGCAGGCCGAACCGTCGCGCCTCGGCGAAGGGTCGTTCCCGACCGCGGCCAAGTGGTGCCCGCAGCCCGCCCAGGGAACCCTCGGCGGACAGGGGACCTACACCCCGCCGGCGTCGGACACCGAATCGGCCGCGGCGGCGCCGCGCGAACAGGCGCCGGTCAACGGCTCCTACGGCCGCCAGCTCTCACTCGCCTGGGAAGGCGAAGCGGAGATGGGCATGTCGATCCCGGCCACCGACGGCGACGTCAGCGGTTACCGGGCGCTGTACATGGCGACCGCGGTCAACTTCTTCGACACGCGGAATCCCTCGCGTGGCGCGGAAGGGCTGTGGAACCCCGAGGCCGCGCCGCAGAACTTCACCATCGCGGTGACCGATGCGGAAGGCAACGAAGCAAGCGTGGAAGCGGACGATCCCCGCTACGGCACGGCCACGCAGCAGACCCTGGGGTCGACCTCCGACCGTGTCCACGTGATGCTCCGAGATCTGCGGGTCCCGCTCGCGGACTTCGAAGAACAGGGCGTGAACCTGACGGAGCTGCGCAAGCTGGAACTTCGCTTCGGCGAAAAACGGATGCCGCAGAGCGGCTCGATCCAGCTGGCCGACATCCGGTTCCAGCAGCCGGCCTCCGGCTTCTCGAACATCCTCCTCGACTCGACCTCGGCGATCCCGACCGGTCCCGGCGAAGGTCCTCCGACCTCCGGCCCCGATCCGGTCGCCGAATTCGCCCAGGGCGTCTACAAGCGCGCCGACGGCGGCTACGAGATCCCCAACGTGACCAAGGTCGCCGGGGCGAACGTGTGGACCGTCGACGACGACAAGGCCCAGTGTCCGAACGCCCAGTTCGCGCACATCCAGGAAGCGGTCGAATTCGCCAGCCCGTGGGACACGATCGTCGTCTGCCCGGGTGTCTACGAAGAATCGTCGACCCCGATCAACAGTTCACTCAACCCGGTCCAGACCGGGGCGGTGAACGGCCTGACGATCAAAAAGCCGGTGAAGATCATCGGCGCCGGAGCCGGTGAGGTGACGATCAAGCCGGCGGCCTCCTTGACCACGCTGGCGAGTCCCGTCGCCCGCCTTCGGGACGGTGGCGGCAACGTGGTCACGGTGTCGCGTCAGTCGCTCGGCTCGAGCGAATACGACGAGGAGTACGTCGACATCTCCGGCGTCACGATCGAATCCGGATCGACCACTGCTGAAGCGGGCGTCGCCTTCTTCAACAGCTCGGGCCGGATCGCGGACTCGGTGGTCGGTCCGATCGCCGCCTCCGCCGGCAACGGTTGGGGGGTGGTCGAGACCAACTCGATGCAGGCCGCCGGCGAAGGAGCGCCGGAACGGCAGGTGACGATCGAAAACACCACGATCACCGGCTTTGGCTCCGGCGGTGTGCTGTTCGACGGTTCCAAAGGCGGGGTCGACGGCGCCGCCACCAACACCGAAAAATCGGGGATGAACCAGGTGGGTTACATCTTCGACTCGATCATCGAAGGGTCCGGCGGCAGCTCGGCCGTGGCCCAGACCGGGGTCGCGTACCGATCCGGCGCCCATGGTGAGATCACCGGCAGCGCCATCCAGGGCAACCACGGGACGACCGGGACCTCCTACGGCATCCTCGCCGCGGAATCCGGTGCCCTGGCCCTGGAAGGCAGCGTGATCGCCGGCAACGGCGGCAGTGGCTACGGCCTCTACAACGGCAACGCCACCGCCTCCGACGTCAGCAGTGGTGCCACGGTCGCCGCGACCGGCAACTACTGGGGCACCGGTGGCACCCCGATCACCGGCGAAACCATCCTCGGTCCACCGGACCAGGAGGGCGTCGCCGGCCCCGCCGTCACCGCCCCGGTGGCGACGTCCGCCGCCTCGGTGCCGCCGGTCCTGACGGTCCTGCCCGACGCGGCGCCCGGCGGCGGAATCGTCAACCCGGCGGGCGGCGAAGCCGTCGAAGTCGGGGTGGCGATCGAACCGGTGGTGCTCGCCGAAGACGACTACGGAGTCAAGTCCGTGTCGCTGACGGCGGACGGGGTCCCGGTCGGGACCGTCGGGGAAGCCCCGTACGCGTTCGCGTGGCGGCCGACCCGGGCGGAGATGGGCTCGTCGGTGGAGCTCGAGGCGACGATCACCGACAGCTCCGGCCAGGTCAGCACGAGCACCGTCAGCGTCCCCGTGGTGAAGGCGGCGAAGCCGGAGGGCGAAGCCGTCGAAGAACGGGAAGCGCGCACGGAAGCGGAAGCGGTCGGCGCCGAAAAAGTGGCTGCCGCGGAAGCGGCGCTGAAGGAAGCCGAAGCTGCCAAGAAGGCGGCGGAAGGTTCGACCAAGGCGGCCGAAGCGAAGGCGGAAGCCGAACTGAAGGCCGCCGAAGCGAAGCTCGCGAAGGCCGAAAAGGAACTGAAGGAAGCCGAAGACAAGGCGGCCTCGGTGAAGTTCGGCAAGGTCACGAAGAACACCAGGAAGGGCACCGTCCGCCTCGGCGTCAAGGTTCCGACGCCGGGCAAGCTGACGGTCGGCGGGCCCGACATCAAGAAGGTGTCGGGACAGGCGACCGGGCCAGGAGAAGTCCAGGTCCTGATCGCCGCCACCGGTGACGCCCTGAAGACCCTGAACAAGAAGGGCAAGGTCGAGGTGACGGTGGAGGTGAAGCTCTCCGGCCCCGCGGGGGTGGAGGAAGCCACCACCGAGGTCACCCTGATCAAGAAGTAGTCAACGCGATAGCCGGCCGACGGTCTGACGGCTAGGGTGCGAGGCATGATCCTCTACACCTGTGGCCAGAAGACCGTCGGCCCCGGCTTCGCCCATCCTTGCGCGAAAGCGGGCAAGGCCCTGGACGCGGCCGGTTACGAATACGAGATCAAGACCGTCGGCGGGTATCGCCTCGCCATCTGGACCTGGGGCAGCCGCAAGAAGGACCGCGCCGAGGTGCGGAAACTGAGCGGCACCGACGAGGTCCCGATCCTTGTCCTCGACGACGGCAAGGTCGTCTCCGGCTCCGGCGCGATCGCCAACTGGGCGAAGGAGCATCCCGCCGCGCGCGCGAACTCCGCAGCCTGACCCAGACCGGTCTGTTCCACGGCCGTCAGTTGACGGTGGCGAGCACCGTCACCAGCGCGATGATCAGCGTCGAGATCAGCCCGGCGCAGACCTGGACGAAGATCCGCTGCATCGACTCGACTCGACCCTCCATGCGGTCGGACCGGGCATCCATGCCGTCGAATCGTTCCGCGAACCTCTTTTCCATCTGCTCGAAGCGTTCGGCGGATCGCGCTTCCACCTGCTCGAAACGTTCCGCCGATCTCGCTTCCACTTGCTCGAAACGTTCGGCCGATCTCGCTTCCATCTGTTCGAAGCGTTCGGCGGATCTCGCCTCCACTTGTTCGAAACGCTCGTCGACGCGCTTGAAGTTCTCTTCGGTGCGGGCGAAGCCCACGTCGATCTTCGTGTCGAGGCGGGCGAAACCCGCGTCGATTTTCTTCTCCAGGGTGGCCAGTTGTCCGTCGGTCTCCGTCATCGTCTCCATGGGTACCAACGTAGACAACTAGTTTCAATAGATGACGCGTCAAAAGTTACTTTTGCGTGCCGGTTTTGAAGCAGTTGTCAGGCGAGGACCGGCTCGCGCGCGACGCGGCGGGACTCGACCACGACCGGGGTGCCGGCACGGGGCGAGAAGGTGATGTTGCGGCGGCCGGTGCGCTCGGGCCGCGGGTCGACCTTGCGCAGCTCGCAGCGGGTGAGGACCTCACGCAGGACGATCCGCATCTCGAACTCGGCGAAGGCGGCACCGAGGCAGCGGCGGACACCGCCGCCGTAGGGGATCCAGGCGTAGGTCTCCGGCGCGGTCTCGAGGAAGCGCTCGGGGCGGAAGGCGAAGGGCTCCGGGTAGATGTCGGGCCGGGTGTGGGTGAGCCAGATCGAGGCGGTGACGTCGGTCCCGGCGGGCAGGTGGAGGTCGTCGGTGACGAGGTCCTCGGCGAGCCGCCGGCCGGCCAGCGGGATCACCGGCCGCAGCCGCAGCGCCTCGGCGATCGTCGCCTTCAGGTAGGCGTCTTCGCCCGCCTCGAGCGACCCGCGCAGGCGGCCCAACTCGACCGGGTGGCGGAGCAGCAGGTCGAAGGTCCAGGCGAGCGCCGTCGCCGTCGTCTCATGCCCGGCGAGCAGCAGGGTCATCAGCTGGTCGCGCAGCTCTTTGTCGTCCATCGAGGTGCCGTCCTCGAAGGTCGCCGTCATCAGCATCGAGAGGATGTCGTCGCGCTCCTCCAGATCGGGGCGCAGGCGGTGCTCGGCGATCTCGGCGAAGAGCGCCTCGTCGACCTCCGCCAACTTCGGGCGCACCGCGGCGAAGGGGTCGCGGCCGCGGCGCCGGGCCAGCAGCGCCCGCGCCATCATCCGCGGCGATCCGGTCTCGACCAACAGGTCGCGCAGCTGCCCGCGCAGGCGGTCGAGTCGCGGGCCCTCGCTGACCCCGAAGACGGCGCGCAGGATCACCTCCAGCGTCACCGCCTGCATCCGCGCGTGGATCGGGAACTCGCGGCCGAGCGGCCAGGAATCGATCTCGGCGGTGACGATCTCCCCCACCACGCCCTCGTAGGAGCGCATCCGCTCGCCGTGGAAGGGCGGCAGCATCAGCCGGCGTCGGGCGATGTGCTCCTCGCCCTCGAGCAGCAGCACCGAGCGGTGGCCGAGGATCGGTTCGAGCTGGAAGCTTCGCCCCGGCGGCAGGCCGTTGCGGCGCTCCGTATATAGGGCCTTGACCGCCTCCGGGTCGGAGATCAGGACCATCGGCCGCTCGAAGCCGACGAACCGGACGCTGAACGCGTCGCCGATCCGCTCGCGGTTGCGGGCCATGAAGGCGAGCGGCCGGAAGCCCCAGGCCAGGGTCTGCATCAACGGACTTTGCGGCGGTTCGGACGGTAGCGGCATGGGCCGATCATCTCATCGTTTGGCTAGAGTCAAAAACATGCCACCCGTAAGCGATCTGAAGCTCCTCTCCTCCGGCAAGGTCCGCGAGATCTACGAATGGGACGACGACCTGCTGATGGTCGCCTCCGACCGCATCTCCACCTACGACGTGGTGATGCCGACGGCGATCCCCGACAAGGGCAAGGTGCTGAACCGGATGTCGGTGTTCTGGTTCGGGCTGACCGAGGACATCGTCCCCAACCACTTCATCTCCGAGGACGTGCCCGAGGACGTCGCCGAACGGGCGATGCGGGTGAAACGGCTGGAGATGTACCCGGTCGAGTGCATCGTGCGCGGCTACCTCACCGGCTCGGGGTGGAAGGAATACAAGGAAGGCGGCGCGGTCTGCGGGATCGAGCTGCCGCCCGACCTGCTCGAGTCCGACCAGCTGCCGGAGCCGATCTTCACCCCCTCGACCAAGGCCGAGATCGGCGACCACGACGAGAACGTCGATTTCGACCGCGCCGCCGAGATCATCGGCGACCGGGCGCTGCTGGAGGAGCTCGCCCGGGTGTCGATCGAGGTCTACAAGCGCGGCGCCGAGCAGGCCGCGAAGCACGGGATCCTCCTCGCCGACACCAAGTTCGAGTTCGGCAAGGACGGCGGTGCCCAGATCGTCCTCGGCGACGAGGTGCTGACCCCGGATTCCTCGCGCTTCTGGCCCGCCGACAGCTGGGAGCCCGGCAAGACCCCGCCCTCCTTCGACAAGCAGTACGTGCGCGACTGGGCGACCGGCCAGGGCTGGGACAAAAAGCCGCCCGCTCCGGAGCTGCCGCCGGACGTGGTCGAGCAGACGCGGGCGAAATACGTCGAGGCCTACGAGCGGATCACGGGGCAGAGCTTCTGAAGGCCCGGGTCCTGATCCGGCCCAAGGAGGGGATCCTCGACCCGCAGGGCAAGGCGGTCGAGCGGGCGCTGCCGGCGCTCGGCTTCGAGGGCATCGGGCACGTCCACGTGGGACGGATGGTGGAGCTCGAGGCCGACGACCTGGAGCAGTTGGACGAGCTCTGCGAGAAGCTGCTCGCCAATCCCCTGATCGAGGACTACGAGATCCAGCCCCTGTGATCTGGGGCGTCCTGCAATTTCCTGGCTCCTGTGATGAGCGCGATGCGCTGCACGCCTGCGAAGTGGTCGGCGGCGCCGAGCCGAGGCTGATCTGGCACGAAGACCGCGACCTCGGCGGCGTCGACGGGGTCGTCGTCCCCGGCGGCTTCTCCTACGGTGATTACCTGCGCGCCGGGGCGATCGCCCGCTTCTCCCCCGCGATGGAGGCGGTCGCCGAGCTGGCCGCGGCGGGCGGCCCGGTGCTGGGGATCTGCAACGGCTTCCAGGTGCTCTGCGAGGCGGGCCTCCTCCCCGGCGCCCTGCTGCGCAACGCCGAGCTGCGCTTCATCTGCAAGCAGGTCGACCTCCTCGCGGTTGATGGGCCGAAAACTCAAGCAGGGGTGGAGTTTTCGGCCCATCAACAGGTGCTGTCGATACCGATCAAGCATGGGGAAGGGCGGTATTACGCGCCGGAGGGGATGCTCGATGAGCTCGAAGCCCGCGGGCAGGTCGCCTACCGCTACGCCGACGGGCACAACGCCAACGGCTCCGTCCGTGACATCGCCGGGGTGCGCAACGAGCGGGGCAACGTGGTCGGGCTGATGCCGCATCCCGAGCACGCGGTCGATCCGCTGACCGGCTCGACCGACGGGCGCCGGGTCTTCGAAGCGCTGGAAGGGTTCGCGGCGTGAGCGAGGCGACCGACATCCCCCGCCACCGCGAACTCGGCCTCACCGACTCCGAGTACGAGCTGATCGTCGAGAAGATGGGGCGCGAGCCGAACACGGTGGAGCTGGCGATGTTCAGCCTGCTCTGGTCCGAGCACTGCGCCTACAAGCACTCGCGCAAGCTGCTGAAACGACTGCCGACCGAGGGGCCGCGCGTGGTCATGGGCCCGGGTGAGAACGCCGGCGCCGTCGACGTCGGTTCCGGCTTCGCGGTCGCCTTCAAGGTCGAGTCCCACAACCACCCGAGCGCGGTCGAGCCCTTCCAGGGCGCCGCGACCGGGGTCGGCGGGATCCTCCGCGACGTCTTCGCGATCGGCGCTCGCCCGATCGCCATCCTCGACAGTCTTCGTTTCGGTGAGCTCGACTCGGTCCGCTCGCGCCACCTGCTCGACGGCGCGGTGCGCGGGATCGGCCATTACGGCAACTCGATCGGCGTGCCGAACGTCGGCGGCGAGATCTACTTCGAGGAGCCCTACGAGCACAACTGCCTGGTCAACGCGATGTGCATCGGCTTCGCCAGGACCGAGGAGATGGTGCGGGCGGCCGCGGCGGGGGTCGGCAACGCGGTGGTGCTGATGGGGGCGACGACCGGCCGCGACGGGATCGGCGGCGCCTCGGTGCTCGCCTCGGCCGAGCTCGGCGAGGGCGACGACGCGAAGCGCCCGACCGTCCAGGTCGGCGACCCCTTCGAGGAGTCGAAGGTGCTGGAGTGCTGCCTCGAGCTGCTGCAGAAGGGGCTGCTGGTCTCACTACAGGACCTCGGCGCCGCCGGCCTCACCTCCTCGGCCGGCGAGATGGCCTCGGCGGGCGGGGTCGGGATCGACATCGACGTCGCCCGGGTGCCGCTGCGCGAGGCCGACATGGAGCCCTTCGAGATCATGGTCAGCGAGTCGCAGGAGCGGATGCTGGCGGTGGTCGAGCCGGCGCGCGTCGCGGAGGTGCGGGCGGTCTGCGACAAGTGGCAGACCGGGTCGGCCGAGATCGGCGTCGTCACCGACAGCGGCCACGTCCGCATCCTCAAGGCCGGCGAGGTCGTCGGCGACATGCCGGTCGAGGCGCTGGTCGACGGTTGCCCGCTGTATGACCTCGAGCCGCAGGCGCCCGCGAGCTGGATCTACGGCAACCGCGCGACGGTCGCCGCCGATGCCGACTCCGCGTCGACCCTGCTGGCCCTCCTGAGCGCCCCCAGCATCGCCTCCAAGCAGTGGGTCTTCCAGCAGTACGACTCGCTGGTGGGCTCGCGCACCGTGCGCCGGCCGGAGGCCGCCGACGCGGCGGTCCTGCAGCTGCCCGAGTCGGGCAACGCGATCGCGGTCTCGATCGACGGCAACGGCCGGCGGGTCGCCTGCGAGCCGTTCAACGGCACGGTCGAGGCGGTGCTCGAGTGCGCCCAGAACCTCGCCTGCGTCGGCGCCGAGCCGCTCGGCCTGACCAACTGCCTGAACTTCGGCAACCCGGAGAAACCGGTGCCCGCCTGGCAGCTCGACCGCGCGATCAGCGGCCTCGCCGCGGTCTGCGAGGAGCTCGGCGTGCCGGTCGTCGGCGGCAACGTCTCCCTCTACAACGAGGGGCCCGACGGGCCGATCTACCCGACCCCGGTGGTGGCGATGGTCGGCGAACTGTCAGATCCGGAGCGCACCGCGCCGATGGGCTTCGCCAAGGAGGGCGACGCGATCGCCCTGCTCGGCCCGTTCTCCCCCACCCCGCACGGGTCGGAGTTGGCGAAGCAGCGGGGCGAGCTGGCGGCGGGGCTGCCGGAGCCCGACGTCGCCGCGGTCGCCGCCGCCTGCGAGCAGGTGCGCGACGCCGTCCGCGCGGGCCGCGTCGCCTCCGCCCACGACGTCTCCGACGGCGGCCTCGCCTGCGCGCTGGCCGAGTCGGCGATCGCCTCCGGCCTCGGTTGCCGCGCCGACCTGCAGGACCTGCGCGAGCGCGGCTGCTCGCCCGAGGAGGCGCTCTTCGGCGAGGGCACCGGCGGCTTCGTCCTCAGCGGCGACCGGACCGAGCTGGAGGCGCTCGGAGCGCTGGTGATCGGCGAGGTCGGCGGCACCACGATCGAGCTCGCCGCCGGCGATCGCAGTCTCGTCGTCGGCCTGGTCGACGCGACCGAGGCCTGGCGCTCGCTGGACGGCCGGGCCGAATCGGTCGCCGAGCCGCCCGCCGACGCCTAGCTCCATCAGTGGTCAGGACGCCGAGGACGTCCCTGATCAACGTTTAAGTCCCGCCCGCAGCGGGGATTCGTGAAGCGGGCCATCGGCCTTCGGGCCGGGGTCCGTTTATGGGAGAGAGACTCGAGACCAGGCGGGCGAAGCGCGCCCTGGCGGCGGTCCTGACCGTCGCCCTCGCGGGCATCGTGCTGAGCGCTTGTGGTGGGTCCGGCGGCGGCCCGCCACAGCTGACCTTCTTCGTCGCGATCCAGCCCGGTGGCACGATCGAAGCGACGGCCGAACGCTGCACCAAGGAAGCGGACGGTAAGTACACGATCAAGCCGGAACTGCTGCCGAACGACGCCAGTCAGGCGCGTGAACAGCTGGTCCGGCGATTGGGAGCAAAGGACTCCTCGATCGACATCATCGGGCTCGACGTCATCCTCACCAGCGAATTCGCCAATGCCGGCTGGATCGCGCCCTGGCAGGGCAAAGAGAAAGAAGAAGCATCGAAGGACGTGTTCAAGAGCGTTCTGCGGACGGCGACCTTCGAGAACCAACTGTACGCGACGCCCTTCAACACCAACACGCAGCTGCTCTGGTACCGCAAAGACCTGGTCCCGAAGCCGCCGGAAACCTGGGACGAAATGATCGAAGTGGCCGAAGGGCTGCCGGAAGCGGGCAAGATCCAGGTGCAGGCCGAACGCTACGAGGGCTACACCGTCTGGGTCAACGCGCTGATCGAAAGCGCCGGCACCCACATCCTCGCCGGCCCCGAAGAAGTCGAACTCGAGCAGAAGCCGACCGAAGAAGCGCTGGAAGTGATCGGCCGGCTGGCCCATTCATCGGCCGCCTCGCCGAACCTGCCGACCTCGAACGAGGACACCGCCCGGCTCGCCTTCGAGGCGGGCGAAGCGGCGTTCATGACCAACTACACCTTCGCCTTCGCCAGCGCCAAGGAAAACGCCCCTGAAATCAACGAAAGCATGGGTGCGGCGCCGTTCCCGAAAGTGAACTCGAACCCGGCCAAACCGCCGCTCGGCGGCTTCAACCTGGCGGTCAGCGCCTACTCCGGCCACCAGCACGAGGCCTTCGAAGCGGCGCTCTGCCTCTCCAACGAAAAGAGTGAGGAAACCGCGGTGGAACTCGACGGGCTGCCGCCCTCGCACGAAAATCTCTACAGCAAGAAGACGGTTCAAAAGGCCTACCCGGGCTTCGCCCAGCTGGTCCGCGAATCGATCGAAGCGGCGGGCCCACGGCCGGCGACGCCCGCCTACCAGGACGTCACCTCGGCGATCCAGCGCGCCCTGCACCCGCCGGAAAGCATCCCCGCCGAAGGCGAGGAAGGCAAGTACGAAGAACTGAAGGAAGACCTCGAACAGGCGGTCAAGCGGGAAGGGCTCCTCTGATGGAGGCAAGCGCACAGAAAGCCCCGGCCCCGGCCGCGCCGCACAAGAACAGCTCGCGCACCCGCTCGGAACGCAAACTCGCCTGGCTGCTCTGCGCGCCGGCGGTGATCGTGATGCTCGCGGTCACCGCCTACCCGATCCTCTACGCCTTCGTCCTCTCGCTGCAGAAGCTCGACCTGCGCTTCCCCGAACAGACCGAATTCATCGGCCTCGCCAACTACGGCACGGTGTTGAGCTCCGAACTGTGGTGGCTCGACGTCTGGAACACCGTCGTGATCATGGTGATCTCGGTGTCGATCGAGCTCTGCCTCGGGATGGCGATCGCCCTGGTCATGCACCGGGCGATCTTCGGTCGCGGCGTCGTCCGCACCGTGGTCCTGATCCCCTACGGGATCATCACCGTGGTCGCCGCCTTCGCCTGGCAGTTCGCCTTCGCCAGCGAATCGGGCTTCGTCGACAACCTGCCGCTGATCGCCGACGAAAAAAACTGGTTCGGCGGCCACATCTCCTCGCTCGCCGTGATCATCATGGCCGAGATCTGG
>Ga0134125_10002341_pt1 | contig 22560 bp, 13 predicted proteins | sample KB31751_FD_96464 | JGI IMG/M metagenome (GOLD analysis project Ga0134125, IMG submission 96464) | Terrestrial soil microbial communities with excess Nitrogen fertilizer from Kellogg Biological Station, Michigan, USA - KB3-175-1 | ecosystem: Environmental > Terrestrial > Soil > Unclassified ... | reverse complement strand
TCCCGAGCCGCTGACTTGACCGCCGCTGGCAGTCCACGTGTAGGTAATGGGGTCGTTATCGGGATCACTGCCCGTGGCGGTGAGATTCACCGGCTGGCCAGCCGTAACCGTTTGGGGTGATGCCGCGCAGCTCACAGTGGGCGGGCGATTGGGACGGGCTTCAACCGCCACATTGGTGGAAGAATTGGCTGTTCCACCCTTCCCGTCATCTACCTTCACCGAAACAGAGCACGTTCCCGGCGCGGCGCCCGTAGAGTTCAAGTGGACTTCGGCGCCGGTGCCTTCAACATTTCCGCAGGTCGATGACCAGGTATAACTCAACTGGTCATTGTCGGGATCGCTCGCCTGAGCTTGGAGCACGGCAGAGTCGCCCACGGTCAGCTTATTGGGATTGGCACTCAGGCTCACTGTAGGAGGATGGTTCGGAGGAGGAGGAGGCGGTCCGCCGCCAAAGCGAAACACCAGACCTGTAGCGGCGCGAAGGTTGTTTTGCTCGTTGTTGTTGCCGTCCTCGAACTTGGTGAGGAGATAGTCGGCCTGGAACACGCGCCACGCCACATGCTTGCTCAGCGTGAGATCGAGTCCGCCGCCGAAGGCTGCGGCGAATGCATTCTGGTGAAATGAATTCGTGCTAAAAAATGCGGTTCCAGAGTTGGCCGCCGAAGGTGTCGAGACATCGGATTTGAGATGCGCGGCGCCGAACAAAAATTGCATGAAAGGAGTCAAGCGATCACCGCGATGGGAAAATCTGGGGCCGAACAGGAAGGTCAATGCATTTGCACTGGTTCCCGAAGGCAGACCGGTAACCTTGTAGCCGCCAAAGTCGGCGACCAGTCCAACCCAGCGATTCACATTTCCGGCAATGGATGCTGTGCCACCATGGGAATTAAAGCCTTCTGTATCGGTGATTCTTTTGACGTTGAAGCGTAGATAGGAGTAACCGCCAAAGAGCTCGGCAGCCGGTGTGGTGCTTGTGTCTGAGGAAGCGCTCTGAGGCGCCGAATCGGCTACCAGGAAATTGCCAAAATACGGATTCGCAGGTCTGAAGCTGGAATTGGAGGCCCCGCTCGGGGGTGCCAAGGCCACGAAATCCGTGGATGAAGACTCACCGTTCTGTGCGTGAATTGTGATTACAAAGAAAAGAGCAAAAACGAGGGCGGTCATTGGACGCAGGCGTACTACCATGATGCCTCCCGGCGATTGGTGGCTGAAACAACGCCCGATATCATAGCAGACGCGACTTCAGGCACGTTGCAAAATTGCCTCCATGCAGGTCTGGAACGCGCAAACACCTCACGGCAGGAGAAACAAGTTTGTGAAATCTGAAGATGCGTCTCTCGAATTGCGCAAGTTCATGACCGAAGCAGTGCCGTACTGGCGCACTCTCGGTTTGGAATTGAAAGAAGTCGAGCCGGGCCGCGCTGTTTTTGAAGCGGAGGCCAGGCCCGACCTGATGCAGAATGCCGTTCTTCACGGCGGCGTGCTTGCATCAATTGCGGATTCGGCGTGCGCCGTAGCCGCCATATCGAAGGTCTTTCCCGGCAGCTACGCGACCACCATCAATTTGCAGCTCGCGTATTTGAAGCCGGTGATGGAAGGCCGGTTTCGCGCAGAAGGAAAATGCATTAGGGCGGGCAAGACCATCCTGTTCTGCGAGGCTACTGTTATCGACGAAAGAGGCGGCTTGATCTGCACCGCGTCTTCCCAACTGATGGCAGTGCCCTGGAATGGTAAGCGTTGACAGGACCAATAGGTCAGGTATGCACCTCGTACTACTGGGCGTGTTCTCTAGCTCGCTTGCTCCCTCTCATGGCTCAAAATCGAAGTCGGGAAGCCGAAAAAGGCATTGCGGAATCGTGGGATTTCGGTTAAGATAGGGGGTTTTGGCAGTGGTTTACGGCTCTCTCTGTAGCAGGTCAGTCCCGCATTATTTCGGCAACAACTGAAACCTAGCGCTGCTGTCGGGAATCCAACACTTAAGTTTTAGTACGCACTTTTCTATCCAAAGGTAGGAAGACATATATGGCAAGGAGACGTGGAAATCCGAACTGGGGAAAGCCTGAGCCGATCGGCCCGGTGATACCCGTCGTGACTTCATTCGAACAGGCGGTTAAGGAATTTAAGCTTACGCCTGACCAGTACATTCGCTCCACCCGCCTGCGCGAATGGGCACGCCGCAATAAGAACAGCAAGTACATTCCAGAACCCCTATTGGAAGCCTGGGGCTTTGAAATTGAAAGTACTTTGTAATCACGAATCTGGACCCGATCGGCCGCCATTTTGGCGGCCTTTTCCTTTGCGGAACCAGAATGCTTTCTTTAACGCAGTCAGAAATTCTGGCCATCGTAGTCGGCGCCAGCTTCGCTTCGGGCGTTAACGTCTACGCCACGGTTGCCACTCTTGGCATGCTCGCGCACCTCCATGTGTTCCAACTCCCGGCCGCATTGCAGATCCTGAACTCCTGGCCAGTGGTGATCGTGGCTGCTTTGCTCTTCACGCTGGAGTTTTTCGCGGACAAAATCCCCCTCTTTGATCTCTTCTGGAACGCGCTGCACACGTTTATCCGAGTACCTATAGCTGCTTTGCTGGCGTACGGTGCAACACAGAATCTGTCTCCTGCCATGCAAATTCTCGCGACTTTGTTGGGCATCGTTCTGGCTTTGGTTGCGCACGGCAGCAAACTGGCGGTCCGTACGGCCGTCACTCCATCGCCGGAGCCGTTCTCCAACATCGGATTGAGTATGGGAGAAGACGCGCTGGCCATCTTGCTGACCTGGCTGGCAACTCAGCATCCCATCATTAGCGCGGTGATTGTTGCCGTGCTCCTGCTCGTCATCATCCTGGCTGCGCGATTCGTTTTTCGCGCTCTATCGCGCTTTTGGCAGCGGCTCCGCGCCGCGACTCTCCTGGCTGTTTGACCCCATCGTAGCCCGCATGCGATAGTTCTAGGTTTGTTAACGTGGCTTGAGACCAACAGCAAACAGTGGAGGAGCGCCACACCAGCATGGTTCGTTTCATACCGCGCGATACCCGGTTCTTTGATCTTTTCGCAGAGATGGCCAGCAACCTGTGCGATGGCGCTCGGCTGCTGAAACGCACTCTGGACGATTTCAAGGATATTGAATCTCGCGTCCAGCAGCTCAAAAGCATTGAACATCGCGGCGATGAGATGACCCACAACGTCCTTACGAAACTCAACCAGACCTTCATCACCCCTTTTGACCGCGAAGATATCCATCGCCTCGCCTCTTCGCTGGACGACGTGCTCGATTTTGTTTATGCCGCCGGCGTGCGGCTGATTATGTACAAGATCAACACCGCGCCCGAGGCCGCTTCCCTTCTCGCCGAAGTCGTTGTCAAGCAGTGCGGTCAGCTTTCTGAAGCTATGGGCCGTCTGGAAAAACAGAACGAACGTGTGCTTGAGAACTGCGTGGAGATCAATCGCCTGGAAAATGAGGCTGACCAGATAGCACGCGTGGCAATCGCCCTGCTGTTTGAAAAGGAGAAGGACCCGATTTCCCTGATCAAGCTCAAAGAACTTTACGAAGTCCTGGAAACCGCCACCGACAAGGCTGAAGACGCTGCCAATGTTTTGGAGGGCGTGGTGCTGAAGAGCACCTGATTCACAAGATGCGGAGCAATCCAATTTTCTGAGGCGAGCCAGGTGCACTCAAGCTTACTGCTGGTTGTAATCACCATCCTCATTGCGCTTTCGTTCGACTTCCTCAACGGCTTTCACGATGCCGCGAACAGCATTGCAACTGTGGTTTCAACCCGCGTGCTCTCGCCGCGCCTGGCGGTGGTATGGGCAGCAACGTTTAATTTCATTGCCGCGTTCATATTCGGAATCGCTGTGGCCAAGACGATCAGCGGCGGCCTGGTGGATCCCAAACAGGTCACGCAATACGTGATTCTCTGCGCGCTGGCGGGAGCGATCATCTGGGACATTCTCACCTGGTGGTGGGGTCTGCCAACTTCTTCCTCTCACGCGCTTATCGGGGGGCTGGCTGGAGCCGGAATCGCGCGCGCGGGCTGGCAGGTGCTGATCCGCGAGCCCAAACTCCACTGGCCGATTATCGGCACGGTTCCTGGACTGGGCGAAAAATGGATGGCAACTCTGATTTTCATCGTCCTTGCACCCGTCATCGGCTTAATTATTGGGCTCATCCTGATGGTGGCCGTGTCGTGGATTTTTCGCCGCAGCGCGCCGCGCACTGTCGATAAGTTGTTCCGCAAACTACAACTTCTCTCTGCCGCCGGCTATAGTCTGGGCCATGGCGGCAGCGATGCCCAGAAAACCATGGGTATTATCGCCGGCGCTCTCCTCGCAGCAGGGTACATCACGCCTACGCAGTTTGCTCGCGGATGGGGACCCTATAAGTGGTACATCATTCTGGGCGCAAACGCCGCGATGGGATTGGGAACTTACTTCGGCGGATGGCGCATCGTGCATACCATGGGATCGAAAATTACCAAGCTCAAGCCCGTGGGCGGATTTTGCGCCGAAGGAGCGGGCGCTATCACACTCTTCGTTTTGGCTTATCACGGCATTCCTGTGAGCACCACGCATACCATCACTGGAGCCATCGTTGGAGTCGGCTCCACAGGGCGGCTTTCCGCGGTGCGATGGGGCGTCGCGAAACGGATCGTCTGGGCGTGGGTGCTCACCATTCCGGCATCCGCCGTCGTCGCCGCGATAACTTTTTATATCGTCAAACTATTTGTGCATGGCGCCTGAACCGGCGTGCTCACAGGCATGTGAGAATCCGCGCTACGGAGGTGCTGCCTGTGAGGCGGGCGAGAATCAGTATGATTTTCCGTGCGTTGAGGCCTACAATACTTCTCAATAAGGGGGGTACTCTATGGCTGCCTCTTCACCAACTGCTGCCCAGTTGTTCTGGATAAAGACTGATGCGAAAGGTAAGTACGAGCTTGTGCTCGATGGCCAGCCTCTGGGATGGTTGCATCACGGTGAGTACTGGAACGCTGAATCCCGCGCGCAGTTCGCCGGACACACATGGCTGTTTCGGCGGCCCGGCAGCGCCTTAGGCCGAACCGAGATTCTGCAGGGAGACAATCCCAGCGCAATAGCTTCCTACAAATCACACTGGGGTGGCGGCACATTGACCTTTTCTGATGGCAGCAGGATGGTCATTTCCAGTAAAGGAGTCTGGCATCACATTTGGTCGCTGCTTGATGCCAACGGCGAGGCAGTACTGCATATCGAGCCCAAGCCCCGCAAGGTTGCCGTGATCCCAGGCCAAGCCCTGGCTATGCCAAGTGAAGACCGCAGCCGGCTGCTGCTCCTTACGTTCTTTCTCTGGCACGAGATCCTTCAGGCCCAGGATGAGGCTGAGATGGTGGCAATCATGAGCGCCACCAGCTAGAAGATCGGGGACATCGATGTCCCGATATGCCGATGCCCTGATGATCCGATCAGCCGATAATCCGATCTCTCATCCCACTTGCAGCGGCACGATTTGATGCTGGCCGCATCCCGGCTTCAATGATTCCTTAAGCCTGGCCACCATACCCACTCCGTACTTCAGAAGGAAATACGCGGCGCCAATCTCCCGTTCCTGCAATTCTTTGTTGGGGTATAACAGCGTGGAGAGCTCGTCTGCATGACGCTGAATCTCTGAATCTTTGCGCGCCTCGGCGCGGGCAGCTTTTTCCTGCAGAGCCTGGAGTTGATGGCGCATCTTTGAACCGGCATTTGCAGCGGCGTCCACCAGAGTGCGATCGAGCTTTTCCAGCGACTGTTGCACCAGGCGCAGCGCGGTTTCCAGATGGTCTGAGGCGGCGTCAAAGCTTGCGGTAACGCTCTCTGGTAGACCTCGCGCAGCAATATTTTCCCGCAGCTTCTCCGGTCCGTCGAAGAGGTCTGAAAGCTGCAACCCGTACCGGTCCAGTAGCTTGGCTTGACGCGGCTCAACCAGAGTGGCGAAGAACCGTGGCAGCACAGGCGTGACTCGGCCAGCCAGCGCGCGATAAACAGTTTCAATCTGGGCAAAGTAGGCAATCTCGGCGGGACCGCCCATATAAAAGAGGGTCGGAAGAAGAAAATCCTGCACCACAGGGCGTAAAAGAACGTTCGCGCTGAAACGCTCTGGACATCGCTCCGCCTCGGCCAGCATTTCCTCGCGCGAGAACCTGCGCTCACCTGCCACAAACCGTTCTCCATCCAGGCGGACCGGCAGCCGAACGCCATCGTGAAAATAAAAGCAGAGTGTGTGTGAGGGCGTAACCTTTACCTGGGCATGATAGCCCTCCGATTCCAATTGCTCATTACGCTCCAGCAGGCGCTGATTGATTTCTTCGGCTTGCTGCAGCGCCCGCGTGAAAACGGGAGCGCACACGTGGTGCATTTCCGGATCCATCGGATCAAGGAAAATGATTCCCAGCTCTGCCAAAGCTTTTGAATAGAACTTTGCGAATGCGGATCCGAAATTTTCCCCCGGGCGATAAGCCCCGGCAAGCATCTCAGCCACTTCAGAGGCGCCGAAGAGAGCCTGCACCTGCTGCACCGCGGCCGTGATCTCATCGCCGAGAATGATTTTCCCCACCGGCGCATTTTCCGAGTGCGGCACATTCACCGTGAATTTCTGCAAGTGGTCCGCGGACGGCAGATTCACAAAGTTGATCTCATCAAAATCGTGGTCTTCTGTAGCCAGCCAAAAGATCGGGACCGCGTCGGTTTTTTCTGCATGTGTTGCAATCGCGAGGGCTTTCAGCAGGCAGAACAGCGGACCGCCAAATAACCCGACCTGCTGCCCTGTAACTACAGCCGGCGCTCCTGCGCGCAACCGCGCAATGTTGGCCAGCGTCTTCTCCCCGGCTCCAAACTCGCGATTCTGCCGTTCAAGAATGGAAGCGACTGCCTGCCGCCGCTCCGCAGGATAGTCGATCCTCTGCTTCTCTGCACTCCACCATGACAAATCCAGAGGTGGACGCGCATAGAAGCTTTGCACGCGTTCGAAATGTTGCAGAAAATCCTGAAAAAGGCGGCTAGTGTGAGCGATAGCTGAAAACGGAAGACACTCGGATTGCACCGGATTGGTCTCCACGATTGGCATAAGTTCATTGGACGCAGGCGGCCGTCCACGGTTTCACAAAAATTGTTGCTCGTTTCCCCTTCAAATGCCTTCTTGCGCCCGCGTGTCGCAACCACGGCCAGCATTCGTCACTATTTGTTCCTTGCCCCGCTCTCGCCCTGTTCCTTGCCCAAATCGCCGAACGGCCACAGGCCAAGCGCTTTCAAGAACACATCATTATGTTTCTTGGTCAGCATTTCCGCAGTTTTCTCCGGCGGCCAGGGGCTGGCCAGGCGCTCAGGACGGTCGGCAATCCAGAAGGCGGTCAGGCCCATGATGGTGGCGTTACGAATCAGCAGGTCGGGTTTGACTTTGTCAAAAGTATCTACCGCGGAGTGGTGCGTGTATTTGTACTCCGGCGAATCCTGCCCCAGGTTGATGCCGGGCAGCCCAACCAGAATGAACGGGCCGGCATCAGTGCCGAACACCGTATTGTCATTCACTTCGAGATCGCCAAACGCTTTTGCCGAATCGGTGAACTTTTCCATCGCTGGAATCAGGTCGTCGCGACCGCCCATGTTGAGGCGTGTGACAGGACCCTGGCCGTTATCGAGTATCACTGAGGCGACGTGATCTTTCATTTCGTTCTTGTGCATTTTGGTATAGGCCAGCGAGCCCAGGAGCCCCTGCTCTTCTCCGGTAAACAGCACAAAGCGGATGGTGCGCCTGGGCTTGAAACCGCTTAGCTTGATCGCGTTGGCCGCACCGAGCGTGGTGGCTACGCCGCAGCCGTCATCGGTCGCTCCCTGCGAGAGGTCCCATGAATCAAGATGGCCGCCCACAACGACGACTTGTTCCGGATGCTCCGTGCCGCGAATTTCGCCGACCACGTTGGCTGAGTCCACCGGGCCGCTGGTGACTTTGTTCTGCACGTTCATCCGGATGCGAACCGTTTTTCCCTGATCAAGAAATCTTTCAAGTTGTTCCTGGTCTTCGGCGACCATGCTGACCACCGGGATATCGAAGTAAGCGTCATAGCCGAGCGCGCCGGTATGCGTCAGCCTCATGCCCTGCGCCAGCGACCCGCCCTGGCCGCCAATCACCGCCAGCGCGTGCACTTCCTCCGCTTTTTTGAGCACGTCGCCGAATTTCATGAATAGTCCGCGCGCAGCCGGACCGGTGGGCGCCTCACCCTTGCGCACGATGAGCAGAACCTTTCCCTTCCAGGAGGCCGCGTTCTTCATTTCGTCATCGGCTTTCAGCAAATTGACTGGGACCACTTCAGCCTCGACGCCACCGGCGGGCGTTGATCCCACCCATCCCATGGAATCCACAATCAGGCTGCGATGCACCGGCTGCAAGAGCTCTGCGCTGGCGGAGATGCGCGTCCATCCGCGCGAGATCTGCCATTTTTCCGCATGCACGTTCTCAAGGCCGATAGCTCTCATTTTCTCCATTCCCCATTCAACGGCCTTAGCGGCCTGAGGCGAGCCAGTCACCCGCGGGCCAATGTAGTCGGAAAGATCTTCCAGGTCGGTATAGGGTTCAGAACTCATCATGCCCTGGCCGGCGATGGCCGCCAGAGCAGGCATGGTGCCATCGGCAGAAGGCGAAGCGGGCTCGGCCGCCGAAGACGAACTGGAAGCCGCGTGCAGTGAAAAACCAAACGCCAGAACCAGGCACAAGGAGATGGAAGCGCAAAGCAGCTTACGCATGGGGAAACTCCCTCGAAAGGAAAGATGAGTTGCTCAGTCATTATCCACTTATCGCGGAGATTTGTAACCCTGTGTAGCTGCTGCAGCCGACGATGCGCGAATGGGCAAGGTGTACCTCTAATTTGATTACCAAAGACGTTCCCTGTTGATTAACAGAGCTGCTCATTAGCCTCTATAAGTTTGGGTTTGCTGCTGCTACACTCCTGTCCTCTTTTTCCCAAATTTCAGTATTGAAACCAGAGCTCCAGGAGAGGACGATGCAGAACGTTTGCCGCCGCACCCAAGCCCTGTTGTGGCTTCTCGTGTTGATGTCATTCGCCGTTGTTGCTTCCGCGCAGAACACAATCCATGTACCTGCGGACGCGCCCACCATCCAGCAAGCTATTTTTCTTGCGAATAATGGTGACGAGATATTGGTCTCTCCCGGCACTTATTTTGAACTTCTCGATTTCGAGGGCAAGGCGGTTAGGGTCCAGAGCACGGATGGCGCCGCCGTGACCACGATTGATGGTGGTTTCGGAAACACGGTCGTGCAGTTTATCAATGGAGAAGGCCCGCAAACGGTGTTGCGCGGCTTCACGATCACGCATGGTTCATCGTTCGAAGGCGGCGGCATACGCATATTCAATGCATCGCCGGGTATTGAAAACAATGTTATTACTGCCAATCATGCGTGCGAAGGATCTGGGCTCTCCGCCGATCTCAGCTCTTCCATTATCCGTAATAACATCATCTCTAATAACCTTGGCATTTGCTCGCCGGGCGATGGAGCGGGAGTGGAAATCCTTGACGCAGGAAATCTCCAGCTTCTCAACAATACCATCACCGGAAATCAACTGACTGTGGGGGGCAACGGCGCCGGCGTACTCACCAATGCATCGGCAACTCCAGTTATTTCCGGAAACCTGATCCAGAACAACTCAGCCCTGAACGGCGACAGTACGCCGACTGGTGGCGGTTTATATATCGCTGGAGCGGCCGTCATCACCAATAACGTAATCACCGGAAACTCGGCGGCGCTTGGCGGCGGCGTTTTTACCGTTCCTGACCTGGTGGCGCCCGCATTCGTGAATAACACTGTGAGCGGAAACTCTGCCACACAGGGCGCACAGTTGTACATTGATGGCTCGGATGCAACGGTTGAGCTGGCCAACAACCTGTTCATTGATTTCACCGGAACGGGAGCGGTGTTTTGCGGGCCATCCGCCGGCCAAGTCCCGGTATTTGATCACAACGACATCTTCAGCGTTGCTCTTACAGGCGCGCCATCGGCTGCATACACGGGCGTCTGCACCGACCAGACAGGCATCACCGGCAACATCCAGTCGGATCCACAGTTCGTTATTCCGATTACAGGCCCGCCCGATTTTCATCTGCAACTCTCATCTCCTGCGCTCGATGCCGGCAACAACTCTGCTGCCAATGTTCCCACCAGCGACCTGGATGGCAACATCCGCATCGCTGCGAGTAACACCAACACCTGCACGGGGATCGTGGACATGGGCGCCTACGAACTCATGGCGCCGAGCACTGGAACGGGCTTCTTATCGAGTTCAAGCCTTGATTTCGGAACAGCCTTTATAGGATTGCAACCATTTCCCACGCAACAATTGACGTTTTTTGCAAACGGGGGCTGCGTGCAGGCTGTGGTGTCGACAGTCGGCGATTTTCAGCAGGCAAATACGTGCGGCCCTATGCTCGGCGGGAACTCCTGTACGATCCAGGTCACCTTCAATCCCACTGCTCCCGGATTGCGCGTGGGCTCTTTGCTGCTAAACCTGGGGACGGAAATCGCGCCTGTGTCGGCTACCCTTACAGGTCGCGGACAGAACTCCGGCTCGGTATCTCCAGCCAACCTGGATTTTGGCGGCCAGCTCGTGCAAACTACCAGTCCTTCGCAGATAGTCAACGTCTTCGGAAACGGCAATTCACAGTTCCAGCTCACAGGAATTTCCATCAGTGGAGACTTTGCCAACGCAGGCAGCAACTGTTTCGACAACGGTTGCTTCATCAACATAACCTTCACACCGACGTCAGGCGGGCTGCGCACAGGAATCTTGACGGTAGTAAGCAATCAGGGTACCTATACCGTCCCCCTTTCCGGCAACGGCCTTGCTCCCATTCCATCCATTACACCGTCTTCACTGGTGTTCGCCAGCCAGACCGTGGGGACATCGAGTGGAAGCCAGATAATCACGCTTACGAACAGCGGCCAGACTTCGCTCTTCATCAGCGCCGTCAAGCCAAGCTCAGACTTTTTCGTCCAGCCGCTCACCTGCATTTTCACGCTTGATCCTGGCGTAAGTTGCACCTACTCCGTGGCTTTCAGCCCGATCGCCACAGGCGACCGGAGTGGAACTCTGGAGATTGATACGAATGCCGGAACTCTCAACGTAGCCCTGTCCGGCATCGGGACATTGCCGCTCGTGAGCTTGTCTCCCCAGTTCCTGAACTTTGCCACACAGCCGATCGGATCTTTGGGCGCGCCACAGACGGTGACGATGACCAACATCAGCGGAGGGCCGCTTCAGCTTTCGTCTATAGGCGCGAGCAACAACTTCCTCGCGGTAAGCTCATGCCCCACGATTCTGGATGTGAACGCCAGTTGCACAGTCGATGTGAGCCTGGCCCCGAATACGGCAGGGCCTTACAACGGATTCTTGAGCGTCGTGGACCTGGCGGGTGATGTGGTCACGGCAGTGCTGTCAGGGTCGGACGCTCATCAGACACTGCACGTCCCAGGCGATTTCCCATCAATTCAGTCTGCAATTTTTGCCGCCCAAAATGGGGACACCGTACTCGTTTCCCCTGGAACTTATTTCGAGCAGATCAATTTCCAGGGAAAGGCGATCACGGTTGCCAGTTCCAGCGGGCCGGCAGTAACCATTCTGGATGGGGAAAGCGGTTTCATCCCAGTGGCAATGGGCAGTAACGAGCCTCCAGAAGCAGTATTGAAGGGCTTCACGATCACTCATGGAAGCAACAGCGGTATCGAGCTGTTCGACGCTTCTCCTACCATCGAAGACAACGTAATCACCAGCAACACGGATTGTGGAGGAATAGGCGGCGCCGGAATCCTTCTCATCAATAGTGCAGCGGTCATTCAGCGCAACACCATCAGCAACAACGATGCGAGTTGCGACTCGGGTTCGAGCGGCGGCGGCATTGAAGTAAATGGCAGCAACGGGCTCGCTAAGGTACAGATCTTGAATAACATTATCACCGGAAATGTAGGACCGGGGATTGGTGGCGCCGGCATTGCGGTTGAATTCGGCGGGGCGGCGGTCATTCAGAACAACACGATTCAAAACAACACCACTGCCGGGAACGGCGGCGGCATTCTTGTCAGTAACAGCTCGACAGCCGATATTGTCGGGAACGTGATCACCGGAAACTCTGCTTCGGCTGGTGCGGGCATTTATGAGGCGGTCGATTTTTTCGCGCAGCCGCTGATGGTGAATAACACGATCGCAAAGAACACCAGCGGTTCACCTGGAACGGCGCTCTTCATTGATGGCCAGGATTCCAACGTAGCAATTACCAACAATCTCCTCATTGATTCAACTGGGTTCGGAGCTGTCGCCTGCGGAACATCCAGCAATCTGGCCCCGTTGTTCTTCAACAATGATGTGCTCTCACTCTCCGGGGCGCCCGCGTACGGAGGGATCTGCCAGGACGCGACTGGAACGAACGGAAACATCAAGCTGGACCCGCAATTTGTCAGCCCAGCCAATAACGACTATCACCTGCTGACTTCGTCGCCTGCCATTGACAGCGGCAATGCTTTTGCGACCACGATTCCGGACCGCGACCTCGAGGGCAATGGCCGGCCTGCGCCCGGCAATGCACAGACCTGTCTCAGCGCGATAGACATGGGAGCGTATGAATTCCAACTGTCGAACAGCGGGACCGTATCCCTCCCGACAGGGCTCGATTTGCCAAATACCCCCGTTGGAGCCTCCTCATCATTCAACCTCATCATGTCGGCCTCAGGGTGCCTGAGCCTGTCCTCTGTGCAAACCACCGGCGACTTCCAGCAAACAAATTCCTGCAGCGGAGCAGTGAGTTCCTTCTCTTCCTGCGACATCCAATTGACCTTTTCCCCGACGGACCCCGGCTTCAGGACTGGGTCGCTTAAGTTCAATTTCGGAAAGTCCGCCCCCTCGCAAAGCGTCGCCCTGACAGGCTTTGCATTTGAGGGGCCGATGTTCGCGTCGCCCAGCAGCCTTGGTTTCGGCAGCCAGGCGATTGGAACGTCGAGTGCCGCACAGACGGTTAACGTGTTCCCCACGAACGCATTCGGGGCGCCACTGGAAGTAAATGGCATCTGGATCAACGGCGATTTCGCGCAGATAAATAACTGCGGTACATCAGCTCCCGCGTTTAGCGGCTGCACGTTCAATATCACCTTTGCCCCTACCGCTGCGGGGTCGCGCACAGGATCGCTGGTAGTCACTACGAATCAGGGTGCGGTAAACATTGCGCTGTCCGGAGATGGAATACCTGCGGCCACCGCAACGCTCGCGCCTGCATCTCTGGCCTTCGGCAATCAATTGGTCAACACCACAAGCGTGACCCAGTTCCTGACGCTGACCAACACTAGCGGGACCTCTTTCGCGCCGGGCGCAATCACGATCAGTGGTGACTTCGCTGTGAATCCCTCACAATGCGGGCACACCGGTTTGGCTCCTGGCGCAAGCTGTGTCTACGCCATCAGCTTTAAACCTGCGGCGATCGGGACCAGGACCGGACTATTCACGGTGCAAACTCCTTCCGGGACGCTGAGCTCCAGCTTGAGTGGCGTCGGAGTGGCTCCTGTGGCCAGCATATCTCCGCTGTCGCTCACCTTTGCCGCGCAGGTCCTCAATACAACCAGCGCGGCGCAGGCAATTACTGTGACGAACACCGGCACTGCAACATTAGTTATCTCGGGTGTCTCAATCACCGGCAACTTTGCTCAAACCAACACCTGCGCGGCAGCAGTGCCGCCGGGTGGGAACTGCACTATCAATGTGACGTTCACACCCACGAGCCTGGGGACGCAATCTGGACAAGTCTCGGTGGTCAGCAATGCGGGCAATTTCGTGGTGCCAGTTTCCGGCACAGGATTGAATGCCGCGGCGACACTCTCGCCAGCATCGCTGGCGTTCGGAACTGAGCTAATCGGCAGCTCGAGTAAGGCGGAGACTCTGGTTTTCACAGCAGGCATTAACCCATTGCAGATCACGGCGATTAACACAACTGGGGATTTTTCGGAAACAAGCGATTGCGGCAGCACACTGTTCGCAGGAGGAACCTGCTCGATTCAAGTGACATTTACGCCGACTTCCCAAAACGCAGAAACCGGAACTCTTAGCGTAACGTCGAATGAAGGAACGCTGACGGCGGTGCTCTCCGGCAAAGGGATTGAACGCGCTGCCAATGCGATCTATGTGCCGCTTGACCAATCGACGATTCAAGCTGCAATTGGGGCGGCGGTGAATGGACAAACTGTATATGTCCTGGCGGGGACATACGCTGAACACATCAATTTCCAGGGCAAAGCAATTACAGTGGCCAGCACCGATGGTCCTGCTTCAACCACGATTGACGGCAGCCTCACCGGCACAGTCGTGACGTTCTCGACCGGCGAAGGAGCAGGATCCGTTCTAAGCGGATTCACAATCACTCGCGGAACTTCTACTTTTGATGGTTCGGGGATCTTCGTGAATGCCGCATCTCCTACCATCTCGGGAAACATTATTACGGCCAATCAGGGATGCGAAGGCATTGGAATTGCTGTGGAGAACGGCAATCCGATCATCAGCGGTAATACCATCAGCAACAACACTCAGGTGACCTGCAGTGGCGGGAATGGCGGCGGTATCTTTGCCGGTGGCGGAGCCCCTCAGATCCTCAACAACATTATTACCGGCAACCAGCTTCGACTTGGCGGTGACGGCGGCGGCATCACTCTGAACGGGTCCTCCGCCACAATCTCCGGCAACACGATTCAGCACAACAGCGTATTCAACAACGGCGGCGGAATCAGCACGTTTAACAGCGGATCACCCAGCATCGTCCAGAACCTCATCACAGACAATTTCACCAACAGCAATGGCGGCGGAATTTCCATTGAAGTATCCAGCGGCAGCCGGGGACCGTTCGTGGTCAACAATACGATTGCGAATAACACTGCTTCGTCTGGATCGGCTGTTTATTCTGAAGGTTTCGTTGCCAGTGTTCAGCTCTTCAACAACATTCTGGTCGCGACACCCGGCGCTGTTGCGCTTGAGTGCAACGGCTCGTTTAATACTACGCCACCGGTCCTCACCGCCAACGATGCTTTCAGCAGCGGAGCTACCCGCTTCGCGGGCACCTGCGCGGCCGCCCAGGGCACCAACGGCAACGTCTCCGTCGATCCGCAGTTCGTCGATTCAATCGGCGGAAATTTCCATCTGCAGGCGGCCTCGCCTGTGATTGACGCAGGCAACAATTCCGCTCCGAACCTGCCTGCGGTTGATCTGGATGGAAATCCGCGGATTGCCTTTGGCAGCGCGTCCACATGCAGTGACACGGTGGACCTGGGCGCGTATGAATTCGCGCTGACCACTACGCCTGCAGCCACGCTCTCACCGTCAGCACTCGACTTTGGCACCATCGCGCTGGGGACAACAAGCACCCCGCAGACGGTTACGTTGACAGCAAGTCAAGGATGCGTCGCCAAAGCCTCGATCACCATTTCAGGCGACAGCGACTATCAGGAGACAGACAACTGTTCGTCAGCCCTGGGCACGGGAGCCACCTGTAGCATTCAACTGACGTTCTCGCCCGCCACATCCGGTACGCGCACGGGCTCGCTGGTGATCACCTCAGGAAATAACAGCCTGTCAACCAGCGTTACGGGACAGGGTGGAGTGGCAGTCGCAACGCTCACGCCGACGAGCCTCAGCTTCGGCAATCAACTGGTGAACACGACCAGCGCCGCCCAGACAGTCACGGTGTCGAACACCGGCACGGAGCCTCTAAGCATTTCGGGGATATCTGCCAGCGGCGACTTCACCCAGACCAACAGCTGCACTGCCAACCTGGCCGTGGGCGGCACTTGCACAATCCAGGTCGCATTCGCGCCCAAATCGCTGGGAACGGGATCTGCGACGCTAACCATCACGAGTAACGCCAGCAATAATCCGGTTTCAGTAGCGCTTTCGGGTACAGGTGTGAATCCTCCCGAGGCGTCCATATCGCCGGCTTCGCTCAGCTTCGGAAGCCTGCTGCAGGGGACAGAGAGTGCTCCTCAAACACTCACCGTCAGCAACATCGGTGGCGCTACGTTACTTATCAATAGCCAGCTAGTCACAGGAGACGGCGACTTCTTCGTCTCGAACAGCAGCTGTGTGGGAGGTCCGGGCGTTGCACCAGGAAGCAGTTGCTCCATCCAGGTGGTGTTTTTCCCGCACTCGCGTGGCCCGGGTTCGGCCACGCTCACCATTAGTAGTAATGATCCTGCTGCACCGCAGCAGAGCGTCAGCCTCACCGGCAGCGGAATTGATTATGCCATCGCGGCGCCGGCCAGCCTCAGCGTGCGCGCAGGAGACAAAGTACAACCCACCATCACCATTTCGGCTGTGGGCGGTAACTTCAGCAATGCAGTCTCGCTGAGTTGTTCTGGATTGCCGAGTGGTGCGAGCTGCTCGTTCTCCCCTTCGTCGGTTGTTCCGGGTGCAACCAGCGCTACGTCGCGGCTTACCATCAACACACAGCAGTCCGGAGGAATCAAGACTCCGCTTGGGACTTACACCATCATCGTGAACGGAAGCAGCGGCAGCTCTGTACACAGTGCGCCGATCACGCTGACGGTCACAAAGTAGTTTCGGCGTCACTAAGATGAGTTGTGCGGCGCCTGCGGGCGCCGCTGTTTTTCTGGGCGCCCACGGAATCAAGGCCACAATGGTTTGTTGCATCCGGTGGCAGAGCGAGCTTGCCTCGCGCATCTAATTTCTTGAGGGGGCTTTATAAACATGCTCCGAGCGCGACAAGGTGCGAAGAATGCCCCTGAACCTGATTGGCGCCGATCAGGTTGTTTCTCGCTTACAGTCCAGCGCATCAGGCCGATACGATGCCGAACCGTCTAAGCTCAGCCAACAGTAACGTTGCATCCACAGGTTTGGCCAGGTAGCCATTGAAACCGGCTTGCAGGACTTTGTCGCGGTCCTCCTTCATTGCGTACGCAGTCACTGCCAAAACAGGTCTTGCCGAGAACCTGGGATTCTCGCGGATGCATCTTAGTACGGCAAAACCGTTCAGCTTCGGCATATTGATATCGAGGAGAACGAGATCGGGTTCGGTTTCGTCCATTCTTGTGAGTGCCTCCGGGCCGTCGCTGGCCTCTATTACTTCACACCCGAAAATCTCCAGCAGCTCCCGCATTAATTCCCGGTTTACGGCGTTGTCTTCGGCCACCAGAACTCGGTTCATGCGCTTCCTGCCTGATGTTCTTTCCTTCGCGTTTCCACTGTATGTGTCAGCGTCGCGATCAGCTCTTCCCGCCATGGACCATCCTTCTGGAACAGCGCCTGCGTTTGTCGGCGCAAGAAGGCAAGGTCCGATTCCGTCAGACTCTTGGCGCTAAGAATGAAAATGGGGATGTCCTTCAGGCGGGGATCTTGCTTTACATTCCTGAGCACCTCGAATCCATCCATTTCCGGCATCAATAGATCCAGCAACATGCCATCCACCATGGTTGACGAGAGTAAAGCGAGCGCTGCCTTGCCTGATGCGGCCGTATGGGTCTTGTACCCGGCAGAGCGCAGCATCGTGTCCACCAAATCAAGCGTCACCGAGTCATCGTCTACTACCAGGATCACGCTTTCGCTTGCTGGTTGCGGCCTGGTGTACTTCCGAATCGTGTTCAAGAGGGTGTCTTTAGCAACGGGTTTCACGAGGTAATCCGCCGCGCCGAGGGCAAAACCAACTTTTTGCTGATCCACAATAGAAACAACGATGATCGGTATATCTGCCGTTTCCGGCGCCCCCTTGAGCGTCAGAAGTATCTCAAACCCGTTCGCATTGGGCATCAAGACATCCAGAGTGATGCTGTCGGGATGCAACTTCTTTGCTTTTTCAATCGCTTCAGCCGCCGTCGCAGCTGTCTCCGTCCGGTATCCCTCCGGTTCAAGATAGCTCACCAGAAGTTCCCTTGCGGGACCTTCATCATCAACAATCAAGATCAGGGGCTCCCGCCGGCTGGAGTCCCTCTCCGTTTGGCCAGCCACGGCTGGAGTGGCCCGCGGATGCGGGCGTTCAGCAGGATGATGAGCTGCTGCTGGAAGGGTGAAACTGAAACGGCTGCCATGCCCAATTTGGCTCTCTACCCACAGCCGTCCTTCGTGCTGCTCCACAATCCGTCGGGTAATGGCCAGCCCCAGTCCCGTTCCCTCGTGTGCGCCCTCACCCTCGACCTGACGGAATTCCTCAAAGATGAGTTCCTGGTCCTCCCTCCGAATTCCAACGCCTGTGTCGGTAACGGAAACACAGATGAAATCATCTCTTTCAAGCCAATCCACCGCCACGCGCCCGCCGTCGGGAGTGAATTTGATGGCATTGCTCAACAGGTTATAAAGGATCTGCTTGAACCGAACGCGGTCGGCAAAGACTGCTCGCTCTGTCTCTGACCTATGCTGCACGTGGATGTTCTTGGCCATTGCAAGCGGGCGGATAGTAGACAATACTTCTGGAAGCGCGTCGCCAATCTGAAAATCTTCGCAGTGTATCTCCAGCTGTCCAGCCTCAATCTTGGATAAATCGAGGATGTCATTGATCAACTGCAGAAGATGATGGGAGCCGTTCTTGATATGGGTGATAAAGCGCTGCTGTTTTTCATTCAAAGGACCCGCAGTACCGTCGGCCAGCAGGCCAGAAAAACCGACAATGGCATTCAGGGGGGTTCGCAGTTCATGGCTCATATTCGCCAGAAATTTGCTCTTGAGCTTGGTCGCGTGCTCTGCTTCTCTTGTGCGTAGCTCCAGCTCCTTGTTGGTCCTGGCCAAAGCGTCAATGAATCTCTGCTTTTCCTCCTCGTCTCTTCTTCTTTGAGTTACGTCAACCGCCACCACTACTTCCGCCGGCCTGCCGTCAAAATTCAACGGAAAGGAAGTAACTTCGACATCGATGGCGGTTCCATCTCTCAGTTTATGTTTGACCTCACTGACGTTCTGTCGTCCATCCCTGACGCGCCCGACGCGCGCGAGAAGCGCGGGGACGTACTCGGGCGGCCGAATGTCCTTAAGAGTGATCGTCAGAAACTCGTCACGTGAATACCCATACTTTTCCACGGCCGCGGCGTTCACCGCTAGAAACTTGAGCGTTTCACGATCGTAAGCCCAGGTGGGGTGAGGATTATTTTCAAACAACTTACGATGCTTTTCCTCACTGTGCAGGAGCAACTCATCGGTGCGCTTTCGCTCTGTGATGTCGCGCGTAATCTTGGAAAATCCGCGCAATGCGCCTGTGTGATCTCGTAACGCAGTAATCACCACACTGGCCCAGAATCGGGTCCCATCTTTCCGCACCCTCCAGCCTTCCTCGGCGTAGTGGCCTTGCGCAATCGCGACCTCAAGCTCGTGGCCAGGTTTGCCGCACGCCACATCTTCCGGAGTGAAAAAACAGGAGAAATGCCGCCCCACAATTTCCTCTTGCGTGTAGCCTTTGATGCGCTGCGCTCCCTCATTCCAGGTTGCCACATATCCTGCCGGGCTCAGCCGGTAAATGGCATAATCGGTCACACCGCTGACAAGGAGCCTGAATCGTTCCTCGCTCTCTTTGAGAGCCCGCTCACTTTGTTCACGATTCGCCAGCTCTTTGCGAATCATGTAAAACACCAGTATAAGGAGCAGAAATTCGAGGCACACTGCAACCCCAAACGCGATTCTCGCCGATCGACTGCTGTGTTGCAGCCTGACTTGTCTCTCGCGCAACAGGTTATGTTCCTCCGCCTCCATGGACCGAATGGTGGATTCGATCGAAGTCGCCAGGTCTCTGCCTTGCGCCGATGAGAGCTGTTGGAGGGACGGAACCCGCTGCGGCTGCCTCGTCGCGACACTGTGGTTCAGCACCACCGTGAGCTGGTCAATCTGAGAAGTCAGGATTGCAACGTGCTCCTGCTGGCTGGGATTATCGTACGTCGAGTCGCGAAGGCGCTTGAGGTCGCTTTCCGTGCTGGAAAGATAAGCGTGGTACTGCCGCAGTGAATCTTCATCCCCATTGATCAGATAGACGCGCGCCGCATTCCGCAATTGGGCAGCATCAGCCAACGTGGCGTGCAGTTGGTCAAGTACCTCATGAGTATGGGTAATCCAGGAGCTGTTCTCCAGTGACCAACGGGCGCTCTGATAGGCCATGGCCCATGCCACCAACAAAAGAAGTCCGGCCAGAGAGAGTCCGGCAGCCGTTTTTCGGAGAGTTGAGAAAGTCATTTGAAGCCTTTAAAAAAGAGAAGAACGCTGAACATACCTCATCCGCACGAAGCAGCTTTTTTAAACATCGATGGTTGCTCCGCAATCAATGCCTTGAAGCTCTCGAAGACGTGTTGGTCCCACCATCCCTTGCCGACTTCGAGCGCCATGATCTCCAGAGTCTCCTCCACCAAGAGTGCTCGCTTATAAGGTCTTGCCGTCGTAAGCGCATCAAAAACGTCCACGATTTGGAGTACGCGTGCCGTGATGGGAATCTCTTCGGCCCTCAATCCGTCCGGATATCCTGATCCATCCGCCTTCTCGTGATGATGGCGGATGATGGGTAGAACCAGGCGAAAGGATTTGAGCGGTGCGCAGATGCGTTCCCCTATAACCGGGTGCTCGCGCATGATCTTCCACTCCTCCTCGGTCAGCTTGCCAGGTTTCAAGAGGATTGCGTCAGGAACGGCTACTTTCCCGATGTCATGGACGATGCCCGCCCGCTCCAACGCTGTAATCTGTTGTTTCGGCAACCCCAATGACCTTCCAAGCCATGAAGCATAGTTCGATAAACGGTCGCAATGATGTTCTGTGTAGGGATCTTTGCTCTCGATGCTTCGAGCCAGTGCAAAAAGCACTGCTTCGGCCCGCTCCAGCTCGTCCGTGTGTCTTTTAAGCCGCAACAGAGCGCGAACCCGGGCAAGTAACTCGCTTTGGTCTATCGGTCGGGTCAGGAAATCGTCCGCGCCGGAGCTGATGCCTGCAACACGATCTTCCCTGGCTGACAAAGCAGTAACCAGAATGACAGGGGTGAGATAAGTTTCTTTGTCAGCCTTGATCCGGGCACAGACTTCAAAGCCATTCAGGTGCGGCATCATCACATCGAGTAAAACAAGGTCCGGCTTCAGACGCTTGAATTGCTGGAGGGCAGCCGCCCCGTCGTCCGCTGTTACTACGGTGAATCCGGATGTGGTGAGCAGTTCCTCGAGCAGCTCTCGATTAGCGGAGTGATCATCGGCCACCAGAATGGTCGCGCCGGTCTCCTGCACAGGCAGTTCATCGCAAATAGACGGCGGTCTCTTCAGCAGCTCGTGCATGGCGTTCAAACCGTCGGTCGGGCATGTCCCTGAGAGGGAACCTAAGCTTCACCGGCATACTGCAATGAAGGTGAATGCGACCAGCGATTCATAGTTTCGCACTTGAATGAAGTTTCAGGGTGAGAATTGAGCCTTAGTATTGTTTTCAAAACAAACCAAGGTAATCAAGAAAATATCTTAAGTCTTATAGATTTGTCGTGAGAGTGTCCCGAACCAGAGGAGACTTATGGATCACAGTAAGAAGTTTGAGTAGATTATTACTATAAGACATCTTTCATAGCGACGATCGGAGTGAGAGATACGGCCGATAGATTTCAGTTTTCAATGAACTGAGGAGCAACTTTCTCCCAGTTCAAGATAAGGAAGAAGCGGATACTGGACGCAAGCTTCGGCGAAATGGCGCGTGCAGAGCGGCGTTTCTTTCCTCAACCCATCTTCAAAAATACCTACAAGGCGGTAGGCGACTTCACCGCAGGCGCAATGCGGACATACCGCTTCGAATTTGGGGGAGACGGAAAAAGCAATTGTTTCTTTGCGGCTGAGTTGCATCATTGAACACCTTCCAGTTCCAAAAAGTAGTGACGGGAAAACAAGCTTCACAGTGACCGCCTGAATGCGTACGATCAGGCCGAGCAGAGACTTAACGCGGTTCCCGGCAGCGGAATATGTTGCTGAGAAGCAGGCCGAGTTCCTGTGAAAGTTGAGGCTGCGGGCAGGAAATTATCAATCGCCGGCAGAATGGCTCTGAGCCACGCCTCGAATTTGTGTTGCATTTCAGAATCCAGTTTGGAGAGTTGGATTCCAGCCCGCGACGCATGCGACCAGACAACTACGCCTTTCAGCTGCAGAGCACCCTCTGCTCCCTGGGTAGTGAAACTCACCTCAACGCCGGCTTCCTGGGGTAGCGTCTCTCCTGCATCGATACACATGCCCGTCCGGCTGATGTTTACGATGGTCACTCGATTCAGGTGTTTGTCTTCGCCGATGTTGGTTAACCGGCAATCACTTGCCGCGAGTGACACCTGATGACGATAACTGGACCGTCGCTCCCGCGCGATGACTCCAAACGTGGCCCTCACTGTTTTGGCGAGAAGATCGCGGGTGAATGGCTTCTGTACAACAAAATGGAACCGACGCAACGCTACTCGCCTTACGGCGTCAGGCTTTGCCAGCATGATAACGACGCGTGCCGAACTTTGGGGTTCATTGGCGGCCAGCTCAAGTGCCTCAGAGCTGTCCTCGTCGTACAATGCCAGGTCGAACCGGGTGTGACGGCAAATAG
>Ga0134125_10002340_pt1 | contig 22561 bp, 23 predicted proteins | sample KB31751_FD_96464 | JGI IMG/M metagenome (GOLD analysis project Ga0134125, IMG submission 96464) | Terrestrial soil microbial communities with excess Nitrogen fertilizer from Kellogg Biological Station, Michigan, USA - KB3-175-1 | ecosystem: Environmental > Terrestrial > Soil > Unclassified ... | reverse complement strand
GGCATGGACTTGACTCCGTACTTGACTACGGGAATACCTTAGACGATCGGCATTCCGCGCGAAAGGAGAACCCCATGTCCCTGCTCACTCGGTTGGCCGACAAGGCCGGACTGATCGGCAGTGTCGTCTCGGCAGCAGCCTGCGTGAATTGCTTTCCCGCCCTGGCCAGCCTTGGTGCGGCGATCGGGCTGGGCGTACTGAGTCCGTATGAAGGCCTGTTCATCCGCATCCTGTTGCCGGCGTTTGTCGGCATCGCGCTGCTCGCCAATGCGCTCGGCTGGCTCAGTCACCGGCAGTGGCCGCGTGCCGCGCTCGGCATGCTTGGCCCGTTGCTGGTGCTGGTGGCGGTATTCGTGATGCGGGCCAGCGGCCATCGCACTGGATGGCTGCTCTACCCGGGCCTGCTGCTGATGGTGGCGGTGTCGGTCCGCGATCTGCTGGCACCCGCACCCAGCGCATCCTGTCGCACAGCCAGCGATATGACGGATGCCCGCTGAACCGACACGATAGGCATGGGCATAGCGAAGACCCTGTCAACACTCCATTCTCATTTCTCCGGTGAAACGCTTGACGACCGAACTCATCCTGCAGAGCACGCTGACCTGTCCGCATTGTGGCCACCAGGCCACCGAGACCATGCCGACCGATGCCTGCCAGTTCTTTTACGACTGTGAGGGGTGCGGCGAATTGCTTCGGCCCAAGGCGGGCGACTGCTGCGTGTTCTGCTCGTACGGAAGCGTGCCGTGTCCGCCGATCCAGCAACAGAAGTCGTGCTGCGGGTAGACCATCTACATAGGGGGCGGCTGACGCCGGTAGGGACTGTCTGAATTCATCACGACTGGCGCCCAAGTGAAATTGTCTAACAGCGCGACTGTCGTTTAGGATCGAAGCATGTATCGGTCTGCGCCATCATTGCTGACTCGCCTGCGCCGCCACCGCGGTCTGTGGGTGTTGGCCGTGGCCGTGCTGCTGATCAAGCTGGTCAGCGGGTCGATCTGCATGGCCGATGGGCCGGGAGCCCGATTCGCTTCGACGACGGCTGTCGCTGTCCCCCTGCCGGCGGATACCGCCGTCAGCCCGATAACGGCTGACGATGCGAGCAGCTGTCTCCTGGGCGAAGGGAGCAGCTGTCATTGTGCCTGTGCGCATTCGGTGACGTTGCCGGCCAGTGCGCCACTTCCCATCGCCAGGATGGAGGCACACTTCGCACCGCTCACCCTCCATTCGGGATTCATGCCGGCCACGACCGGCTCACTGTTGCGCCCTCCGATCGCCTGAAACCGCTCCGCTCTGCGATGCCACCGCCTATGCGGTGCATCGCTCCGTGACCGTTTTCAGGAGATCGCTTCATGTCTGTTTTTCGTTCGGTGCCGATCGGCGCCGTGTGTCTGTTGTACGCGGCAATGCTCAGTGCCGCCCCCGCATCCCATTTCTCCCCATCAGTAGCTCCTCCACCCACATCGTTGGCGGCGTCTCCCTTGCAGGAGGCGGTGCGCCGGATCTGGCAGGCCAGTCCCGAGGTGCAGGCCGCGCGGGCCGACCTTGACGCGGCCCAAGCCCGTGCGCGCGCCGCAGCCCAGCCGCTGTACAACCCTTCGCTGTCGCTCGATGCCGAGAACGCCGACGTCAATCGACGCACGGCTGGCCTCAGTCTGCCGTTGGATCTGTCCGGCAAGCGTCGTGCCCGTGCCAGCCAGGGCGAGGCCGACCTGCTGGCCGCCGAGGCAACCTATAACCTGGTGCGTCGTGACGTCGCCGCCCGCTGGTTGAAGGCGTGGTCGACGGCCGCACTCGCCACCCGACAGAGCGAGTTGGGGCAACGTCGTCTGGCGTTGATGCAGCGCTTCGATGACCTGGCCGCGCAGCGACTGAAGGTCGGCGACATCAGCAGCCCCGAGCGCGATCTGGCCGGCTTGGCCTTGGGCGAGGCGCAGGTGCAACAAGCCACGCTCGCGAGCAACGAAGCGGCGGCCCGTGCCGCGTTGCTGGCCATCAGTGGCGATCAAGGGGCCGCACTACCACCGTTGCCCAAGGGTCTGTCACCTGCGGCGGGCACGGTCATGCCACTACCCGTCGATGAACTGCCCGAGTTGCGTCAGGCCCGCGCCCAGCAAGCGAGTGCCGAGGCCGGGGTGCAGGTTGCCCGCCGGGCACGTATTCCCGATCCCACGCTCAGCCTGACCGGTGGACAGGTGCGCAGCGGGCCGCGCACCGATCAGGTGATCGGCCTGAGCGTGTCCATTCCCTTGCCGGTGCTCAACACTGGCCGCGCTGAAGTCGATGCCGCCCGCGCAGAAGCCGATGCAGCCGCGGCCGGCGTGCGTTCGCGTCAGTTTGTGCTGCGCGCCGGATTGCAGGAAGCCCAAGCCCGCTATGGCGCCTTGTGGCATGCGACCGAAGCGTTCCGCAGCGGTCGTGCCGCCGCGTTCGAGGATCGCACCACATTGCTGGAGAAGCTCTGGCGTGCCGGTGAAATCAGCACGTCCGATTACCTCGTGCAGCTCAAACAAAGCCTGGATACCGCGCTGTCCGGCCAGGAACTGGAAAGCCAGACCTGGCAGACCTGGTTCGACTACCTCACCGCTGCGGGCCGCCTGACCGACTGGCTCGATGGCCGCACCCAGAACGGCCCGACGCAGGACGGCCTTAATCAGGAAATCCCCCGATGAATCTCTCCCTTTTGAAGCGCAGCCTGCTTGCTGTGGCGCTGTGTGCTGCGCTGGCTGGCCCCGTGCTGGCGCAGGAACCCGCACCCGCCAATCCACTCGCGCTTGACGCCAAGGCGATCAAGGACGCCGGCATCGTGCTCGACAAGGCCGCTCCGCGGGCCTTGACCGATGAACTGAAGGCCCCCGGCGAAGTGAAGGCCGATGCGTATTCCACAGTGCTGGTGTCGCCGCGCGTGGAATCGCAGGTGCTGGCCCGCAAGGCCAAGCTCGGCGACGTGGTGAAAGCCGGCGCGCCGCTGGTGGTGCTTTCCAGCGTGCAGGTGGCCGAGACGCAAGGCGCGTTGATCGTGGCCGAGCAGGATTGGCAACGGATCGCTTCGCTGGGACTGCAGGCGGTGTCGGCACGGCGCTACAACGAAGCAAAGGTGCAGCGCGATCAGGCGCGCGCCAAGTTGCGCGCCTACGGGCTGTCCGACGGTCAAATCGGTGGCTTGCTCCGCAAGGGTTCGGCCGGTGCCGATGGCAGCTTCGAGCTGCTGGCCCCGGCCACCGGTCGCGTCACCACCGACGAGTTTCTGGTCGGTGAGCGGGTGGAGTCCGGCCGCACCTTGTTCACCTTGGTCAAGGAAGATTCGGTCTGGGTCGTGGCGCAAATGACACCGGCCGACGCCGAACGGGTCAAGCCCGATGCCCAGGCCCGCATCCTCGTGCACGACACCGCGATCCCCGGCAAGGTCGTGCAGCGCTCGCATCAGACCGATGAGCGCACGCGCACGGTGCCAGTACGCATCGAAGTCGACAACCGCCAGGATCTGTTGCATCCCGGTGAGCTGGTCGAAGCGCGCATCGCCGCCGGCAGCGCGGTGCAAAAGCTCGCGGTGCCCGCTGAAGCGATCGTGCTGCTGCAGAACCAGCCGACCGTATTCCTCGCCAAGGGCAACGGCCAGTTCGAGCCGGCGCCGGTCATGGTCGGCGACACGCGGGATGGCTGGACGGTGATCACGCAGGGGCTCAAGGCCGGCGACACCTATGTGCGCAAGGGCGCCTTCGCCTTGAAGGCCCGCTTGCTGCGCTCGCAGCTGGGAGAAGAATGATGCTGGAACGTCTGGTTGAATTCTCCCTGCGCTACAAAGTGCTGGTGCTGATCGCCTTCGTGGTGATCGGCTTCCTCGGTTTCCAGGCCGTGCGCCAGCTGCCCATCGACGCGTTTCCCGATGTCACGCCGGTGCAGGTCAACGTCTACACCGAAGCCTCGGGGCTGGCGGCGGAGGATGTCGAGCAACTGCTGACCATCCCGGTGGAATCGGCGCTCGCCGGCCTGCCCAAGGTGGAACAGATCCGCTCGGTGAGCCTGTTCGGCCTGTCCTACGTGTCGGTGTATTTCGACGACAGCATGGACATCTATTTCGCCCGCCAGCTGATCAACGAACGGTTGCAGCAAGTGGGCGATCGCTTGCCGGCGGGTTACGGCAAACCGGAGATGGGGCCGAACACCTCCGGCCTGGGCCAGGTGTTCTGGTACACGGTCGAGCGTGCTGACGACAAGCTCAAGGGCGCCACCGCCGGTACGGCACCGAACGACATGGATCTGCGCACGCTGCAGGACTGGACCATTCGCCTGACTCTGCGTACCGCCCCTGGCGTCGATGACGTCACCTCCTGGGGCGGGCAGGAAAAGCAGTTCCAGGTGCGCATCGACCCGATGAAGCTGATCGCGCACAAGCTCGGTTTCAAGGAGGTAATCGAGGCGCTGCAGGCCAACAACGCGCAAGTCGGCGGCAACTTCGTCGACGTCGGCCGCGAGCAGTACCTGGTGCGCGGGCTGGGCCTGATCCAGAACGCGAAGGATCTGGGCAACATCGTGCTCAAGACCGAAGACGGCACGCCGGTCTACGTGCGTGACGTGGCCACCATCACCGAGGCGGGTGCGCCCCGCACCGGTGCCGTGACGCGCGATGGCAAGGAAGTGGTGATGGGCCAAGCGCTGGCGCGCATTGGCGAGAACGCCAAGAGCGTGGTCGATGCGGTCAAGGCCAAGCTCGACACGGTGAAGCAATCCTTGCCGCCGGGCGTGGTCGTAAAACCGGTGTACGAGCGCACTGAACTGGTCAACGCGGCGGTGGGCACCGCGGTGCGTGCGCTGGTGGAAGGTTCGATCCTGGTGGCGTTGGTGCTGTTCCTGTTCCTGGGTGAGTTTCGCAGCGCGCTGGTGGTCGTCGTGGCGTTGCCATTGGCGATACTGATTGCCTTCATCTGCATGAATCAGGCCGGGCTGTCCGCCAACCTGATGTCGCTGGCGGGCCTGGCGATCGGCATCGGCATGATGGTGGATGGCGCGGTGGTGCTGGTGGAAAACGCCTACCGCATCATGGCCGAGCGCAAGGCGCACGGCGGCCCGGTGGATCGCACGTCCGCGGTGCTGGCCGCGGCGCGCGAGGTGGCGAACCCGATGGCGTTTGCGATCTTGATCATCATCGTGGTGTTCCTGCCGCTGTTCAGCCTGCAGGGGCTGGAAGGCAAGATGTTCAAGCCGATGGCGTTCAACATCAGCTTCGCGATGGCCGGCTCGCTGATCCTCGCCTTGACGCTGATCCCGGTGTTGGCGGCGCTGGTGCTGAAGCCGAAGGAAGAGAAGGACACTTGGCTGGTCGCATTCCTGAAGCGCCATTACGCCACGGTGCTCGCTTGGGCGCTGGCACGCCGCAAACTGGTGCTGGGCATCGCCGCCGGCGCCTTGGTAGGCAGCCTCGCGCTGTTCCCGTTCCTCGGCAAGGAGTTCATGCCCAACCTGAAGGAAGGCGCCATCATGTGGCGCATCACCTCGATTCCCTCGGCGTCGCTGGACGAATCCATCGGCATCTCCAAGCAGGTCTCGACGCTGGTCAAGCAGAAGTTTCCGGAAGTGGAGACCACGCTGGCGATGATCGGTCGCGCCGAGAAAGGCGAGACGGCGGATGTGAACTACATGGAGGTCTACACGCCGCTGAAGCCCAAGGATCAGTGGCGCAAGGGTGAGACGCTGGAAAGCATCGAAGAAGCCATGCAGAAGGAACTGTCGGCGGCGTTGCCGACCGCCGTGGTGAGCTATACCCAGCCGATCCAGATGCGCATCGAGGAGCTGATCTCCGGCGTGCGTGCCACGCTGGCACTCAAGATCTATGGCGATGATCTGGACGAGCTGGATCGCTTGAGCGGCCGCATCAAGAACGTCTTGGCCGGCGTGGCCGGCGTGGCCGATCTCGCGTTGGAGGCGAACATCGGCAAGCCGCAGATCCGCATCAAGGTGGATCGTGATGCATTGGCCCGCTACGGCTTGAACGCCGACGACGTGCTGACCGTGGTGAAGAACGGCATCGGCGGCGAGCCGGTGACCACGCTTCTCGATGGCGTGAAGCGTTTCGACATCGCGGTGCGATTGGACGATGCGGACAAGGCCTCGTTGCCGGCGATCCAACGCATTTCGATCCGCACGGCCACCGGCGCGCTGGTGCAGCTGTCCCAGGTGGCCGAGGTCAGCGATGCGGAAGGCTACTCGTTTATCCGCCGCGAACAGTTGCAGCGCTATGCGGTGATCCAGATGGACGTGCGTGGTCGCGACATCGACGGCTTCGTCAAGGACGCCAATGCGGCCATCGCGCAACAGGTGAAACTGCCGACCGGCTATTACAGCGAATGGGGCGGCGCGTTCGAGAACCAGCAACGGGCGTTGAAGCGGTTGTCGTTGATCGTGCCGGCGACGATCTTCTTCATCTTCGTCTTGCTCTACACCGCGTTCAACTCGGTAAAGCACGCCACGCTGATCCTGGCCAACGTGCCGTTCGCCACCATCGGCGGCATCGTCGGCCTGGCGATCACCGGGCAATACCTGTCGGTGCCCTCGGCGATCGGCTTTATCGCGGTGTTCGGTGTGGCGATGTTGAACGGCATCGTGCTGGTGAGCTTCTTGAACGAGCAACGTGAGAAAGGCTTGCCCGTGCGGGAGGCGGTACTCCGCGGCACGGCGCTGCGCATGCGGCCGGTGATGATGACCGCGAGCGTGGCCATCCTGGGCCTGGTGCCAATGCTGCTCTCCAGTGGTGTCGGTGCGGAAACCCAGCGCCCACTCGCCACCGTGGTGGTTGGCGGGTTGATCACCTCGACGTTGCTGACGCTGGTGCTGCTGCCGGTGCTCTACGACTGGATCGAAGAACGCGCCACCCGGCGCCTCGCCAAGGAGAACACCCCATGAAAGAAGTGAAGGCATTCATCCACCGTGGCCGCGTGGTCGACGTCATCCATGCGCTGGAAGATGCGGGGTTTCGTTACCTGTCGGTGAGCGACGTCAAAGGCCTGTTGAGTGCGCTCAGTGCCCAGGAACAGATCTATTCGATGGAACTGGGCGAACGGGTGACTCGGCAGATCAAGCTTGAAGTGTTCTGCGAGGACGATCAGGCCGAACGGGCCGTGCAGTTGATTCGCCTGCACGGGCGCACCGGCCAGAGCGTGGCCGGCTGGGTCTACCAGAGCACGGTGGATCGGGCGTGGCCCATCGACGGTCAAGTCGACTGATGAGGGCGGAAGGGGTCATGCCCGCCCGTCTTTCCCTGTCATGTCATAACACCGCGGTGCTCACGTAGAGTGGCCACCGCACAGGAGAGACCTCATGGGCACAGCTGAACCTCACGAACACGATCACGACCATCATCACGACCATAGCCACGGCGTGGCGCCGGATGCGGACAAGAAGTACCTGACCATTGGGCTGCTGTTGCTGCTCGGCTTCATGGCGGTGGAGGTGGTGGTCGGCATCCTGGCCAAGTCGCTGGCCTTGATTTCCGACGCCGGCCACATGCTCACCGACGTGGGTTCGATCGGACTGGCCTTGGTCGCGATGCGTCTGGCCCGTCGTCCGGCCAATGGCAGCTTCACGTTCGGACTCAAGCGAGTCGAGATCCTGAGCGCGCAGGCGAACGGGTTGACGCTGTTGCTGCTGTCGGTGTGGTTCATCGTCGAGGCGATCCGCCGCCTGATCAACCCGCCGGTGGTGGAAGGCCTGTTGGTCACGGTGATCGCGGTGATCGGCATCGGCGTCAACCTGCTCGCCGTATGGGCGATGAGCAAGGCGAACCGGCAAAGCCTGAATGTGGAAGGCAGCTTCCAGCACATCCTCACTGATCTCTACGCCTTCATTGCCACGGCCATCGCCGGCAGCATCATCTGGTGGACGGGCTGGAACCGGGTCGATTCGATTGCCGCGCTGGTCGTCGCCGGATTGATGCTGAAAGCCGGTATCGGTCTGGTGCGCGACTCCGGCCGCATTTTTCTGGAGGCGGCACCTCGCGGCCTTGACCCGGTGACCATTGCCGACGCGATTCGCGCCGTACCTGCCGTCGTACGGCTCGATGACCTGCACGTGTGGGAAGTGACCTCGGGCATGCCCGCGCTGTCAGGGCACATCTACGTGAACCACGACATCGACTGCCACGACGTGCGCCGCGCGGTCGAAGCCATGCTGCACGATCGCTTCAAGATCACGCATACGACATTGCAAACCGATCACGGAACCACCGACGAATCGGCCAGCGCCGCAGGTTGCAGCTTTGCCTCAACTGGCGGGGCGCACTACCCAAGATCAGCAGCAAGGTGCCGCTCAGGGTGGCGGCCGATGCTTTGAAGCTTGCGCTGCGCTGCCAGGCGACGAGCGCGATGCCGTACGCACTCGCGTCGGCGAGCATGGGTGTGCACCGTGATCACCGCGACGTTGGTTGCTGCATTGCGGTTGCTGCATCATAGAAGCGGTACGGCACGCGGGCCAAGGAGACATGCATGCGTCCAACGACCAGTGTCGAGCTCAACGCGGATGATGTCGCGGCTATCCAGCACTTCCGCTCGATGCTGCTCGCGCAAGACTGGCCGGATGCCGTGACAATCGGGCAGACTATCGTAGGCAGCGCGGTCTTCAGAGTCTGGGCTGGACGTAACCATGGGGGTTATCGCTACCCACCATTCCAGTTTTTGACGAGCGGGTCAGTAAACCCAAGGTTGAAGGAATTGATGGATGCGCTCACCCGCCTGCCTGATCTCCATCCTGGCCATGACAAAAGCGGCTGGGAGCGTGCGTTCTGGCTCTACCAACCTCGCGGGCGTCTCAGTCTACAAGCGCTGGCGCTGCGCGCGGCCAGACCTCACGAGGTAAAGAATGACCCGGAGCGCTTTGCTGTCCTGTCGAATGACGGGCGCACCCCTGCTGCTGTCTTCCCGGGCGATGCTCAGGCGGTGATCGATCTGGCCAACGAAGATGCGGATCAGCTGTCACCCGGCGTTGCACTAGCGTAGGGGTGGCCCTTCTGGATCGCGAACTCGCCGCCCATCCCATCGGCAGCTCAAGCTTCTTCTGACCAGGCAAGTCGAGTGGTGTAACGAAGAAGGCCGAATGGGCCTCCGGCGCCATCTCATTCGGTGCGACCCGCGCACGGTAGTTTCCTCCGGTCACAAGACTTCGCTATGGGGATCCGTATGCACGAAAAACTTCGCGTTGCCCTTGACGCCGCCAATACTTCGCGCGAGGCGTACTGTGCCGATTGCTTGGTGGTTTGGAGTGAACTCCGCGCCGCCGAGCCGGAACTCACCGATGCCGTCATGGAAATGGGACTCGATGAGCTTGCCGCGGCACAGTGGGTCTGCCAGCTCGGCAGGGATGGCGACTCGCTTGCAGGGTGGGTAGTTGCCGGCCGCAGTGCCGATGCCCTGTCGGCGGTGCAGCGAGCCATGTACGGGTTTCTCGGCTAGCCTTGGTGGTGTTGCACGAGCGCCGACCCAGCCGTCGTCATGATTCTTTGCCGCCGGATCCTCGAATCTTCGTGCGCCGGATGGGAAGCAGATCGAAGAGAGAACCACCGAATCGATGCTCATCGACGGGATCGACATAAGGGGCAATGATGGGGTGGTCATCGTCGACGGGGATCTGCATGGAGCGTAGATCCTTGGGCGCATCCTTAACTGTGTCGACCTCCTCACCTAAGCCCAAGCGCAGGTAGGCCCGAACCAGATGCGTATCGATGATTCGTCGATTCGCCGCGAGCCATGCGTTGAAAGGCGTGCTTGTTTGAAGCCCGATGTAGTGCTGCCGGCCGGGCTCATCAAGAACACCTGCGCGCATCAGCGCGCGCCTGCGCCAGCGACGTTCCACCTTGCCCTGCGTCACTTGGTCCGGCGCAAGTTTTCGTCGGCCACGACCATGGGATGGCGAGTTCTCAAACTCCTCGCGCAGCTGTTCGCGTGCCTTGTTCATGGCATCGCTGCTGGGTTCATAGTCCGGCATCCATGCGAGCGTCAACGTGTTCGTCACATAGCGCCACGTGTCAGCGGCCTCTCCGTGCCATACCTTTCCGAAAGCTCGACAGGCATCCTCCAGCGGTTGGCGGAGATCGCCTGCAAACTTGGCGTTGCCGGCGTCCAGGCTCTGACGGTAAAGGAGCGTCAAGACTTGGATCCCATCCAAGGTCGCCCACTTTGCTGTTTGAGCCGCCTCGTTTAGAGGCAGCAGTGCAGGTATGTAGTCATAGCCGCCATCGTAAAAATCGACCTCGAAATGATCTCGCCAATGCAGGCCGAGTTGCTTTGCACGCGCTGCATCGCCTGCTTCGATCACGGTCAACCCAAGGCGCTGCAAGGCCTTTTCCATCAGTTTGTCGCGTTGGGTCTCGCTCCAGTGGCGATCTTGCAGTGTGCGCCAAAGCGTGTGGTCGTAGTCGGCGCGTAGGTGGCTGTAGCGCTTCTTGCGGCAGACGTGATCCAGCAGCGACAGGGATCTCGTGATCGTGATGCCGGCCGGATCGAACCCATCATCCGCAATGGACTGAAAACGTCTTGCCGGGATCAAGTCCTGCACCAGGCGATGCTTGTCCAGGTCGGGAGCGCTGCCGACTCTGGCTACTTCCATTACGCGCTCGAGCCAGTACCAGGCGCGCAGGCGTGCGACCGGGGAGTGGAAAGAGTCAGTGGGGCGGCCGCGCGGAGGAATTAGAGCGTAATCCTATTTCATGGCAGATATAGACGGGGGAAGTATGTGATCTCATGCGCGCAACTGTCCACCGGTGACCGCCAATGGCCGCAGATGAGCCTCCCTTCAAATCCACGATCGATCATCAAAGCCCCTATGAATCGAGTCTCGTCGGGGAGTACGGCGAGCTGATGGGGGCCGTGGCCCTGATGAAGCTTCTCCACGTCGCCAATGAACGCACGTTCCGCCGGATTGCGGCGGCGGGGGCCCTACCTGTGAGCGTATTTCACGTTCCCGGTCGCCAAGGATGGTTCGCGCGTACGCGAGACGTGGCTGCCTGGTTGGATTCCGTGGGAAATGCGAGCGCGTCTGTCGCACCCTCGAGCCGCAGTGGGGCGGGGTGATCTCAGGCAGACACAGCTTCAAACGATGCTGAAGAGTCGGGCGTAGACCAACGGAGGGAACAACCAAAAAGCGAAACCATGAAACATCGCAATGTGCCGGAGCCTGAACGCAACGCGGCCCACGAAGACCGTGAATCCTCGTAGGCCGCAGGTTGCTCGTCGATTGGATTGCACCGACAGCATCATGCTAGCCCGAAGCCTTCCCCTGTCAAGGGACGGGCGGCATTTGCCCAGCGCTCCATGCCGTGTTGGTACCCAAGGTGCCAGAAATCACTATGGAGCAAGGAAAAATGAAAAAGAAAGCCAGTTCGTTGCGTATAGCGTGTCGCACATCGTCCGTGCAGGACGAACTCGACACTGTCATGAAAAAGATGCCGATCGCGAATGGTATGGACGTGTGCTGGGGAGAGCGTCGCGTCCCGCTTTCGCATGGTCGTCATCATGGCGGGTACGTGTGTGCTTTTCGTGGCCAGCCGCTTGTTCGCGTCGAAAGCATGTTGGAGCGATCGGTCATCAAGATGCTGGTGGCAGATCCGGCGTGCATGGCCGTGGCCAGCCAACCCGTCACGCTGCGCTGGATGTGGCGTGAATCAAAGCGTCGGTACACCCCCGACGTTCTGGTGCTTTTTGATGCGGTGCCGGAGCAGTGGAGGCAGTTGGGGGCAGAGCGCTTTTCACTCATCGAGGTGAAGCCGCCGAGGGTGCACATCGATTCGGATCTGATGGCCGAGCGTGCTCGCATCGTGCGTGCAACCCTGGGCATGCCGCTGGTGCGATTGCCTGCACTGCAGGAGGTGCAGGCATGAGCGCGTTTGAGGTCGGCATGGAGGTGCTTCATCAAGGCGTACGGATGCGTGTCGTTGACCCTGAATACCAGGGTGTCGTCACCCTAGTATCGCCCCAGGACGAATCGCTGCTTTGCCAAGTGCCCACCAAGGAAATCACCCTGGCGCCCCAGGTTGTGAAACCCGTGATGGCCATGGATGGGGCTGAATGGTTCAGGCTGAAACGCCTTGCAGAGGCGGTGCGCGACATTCTGGGGGCACCAAGCACGTGCGAACGTCGAACTCGTTACGAGTCCCATGCTCTTGCACTGGGATGCTCGATACGAACCTTGCAGCGAGCCGCTCGCCGGCTCAGGGAAGTGAACGCGGTATCCGCATTGCAGGCATCACCCTGTGGTCGGCCGGTGGGAATGCGTTTTCTTGACCCCGCCGTGGAGGACATCATTGCCAACCAGCTTAACGAGGTTTGGCTCGTCCCTCACCGGCCAAATCTGTCTGATGTGATCGACCAGATTCAGTCGGGGTGTCGGCTGAAGCATCTGCCCGAACCCTGCGCGGCCACCATCCGCAAGCGGGCAGCTGCACTGGACGCGCGACGTGTGATGGTGCTTCGCCAAGGAGGGAAGAAGGCGAAATACACCCTCGATCCCATGGTTGGCCACATTCAGGTCACACGGTTGCTCGAGACGGTGCAAATCGATCATACGTTGGCTGATGCCATTCTGGTGTTGGAAGCGGATCGCTCGAAGTCGGTCGGCCGGCCTTGGGTGACGTTTGCGATCGATGTGGCGACGCGCATGGTGGTCGGCGTTTATGTCAGCTTCGAAGCGCCCAGTGCGGTCTCGGTGGCCATGTGCCTAGCGAACGCGCTGCTGCCGAAGGATGAATTCCTCGCTTTGCTGGGCTTGAAGGGAAACTGGCCCGTGTCCGGCGTGATGAAATCCATCCACATGGACAACGGGCGGGATTTCCACAGCGACGCGCTGAGGCGAGGCTGCGAGCAGATTGGGACCGACATCGAATACCGTCCAGTGGGGTCGCCCCACTACGGCGGGATCATCGAGCGCCTGATCGGCATCTTTATGGGCAAGTGCCGTCTTCTGCCGGGAGCCACGCACAGCAACGTGGTACAACGCGGTGACTACGATGCCGAGGACAAGGCGGCACTGACGCTGCAGGAGTTCAAAGCGTTCCTTGTGAACGAGATCGTCAACGTCTATCACCTGAAAGAGCACCGTTCGCTGGAGGTGCCGCCGTTGGTGAAGTGGACCGAGCTGCAGTCCACTTCGGAACATCAGGACGCCCTGCCTTCGGGGTGGGATCGCTGGATGCTGGCCACCACGTTCTACCCGTTCGAGATGCGCCTTGTCCGTCGCACCGGTATCCAGATGTTCAATCGCACTTATTGGGCGGAGGGTCTGGAGGAGTGGGTAGGCGATGGCATCCAGCGTCCTGTGTCTTACGACCCAGGCGATCTTTCCAAGGTGTACATCGTGGGACCCGGTGGGCTTGTGCTTGCCGCCATGGATACACGGGAAGACGTCCGTCGGATCTCTCTGGCGGAATACCGGTGGTCTCGGCAGTGCCGTCGGGGTGAGTACCGAGATAGCGGACTCTTGGGGCAACTCGACGAGGGGTTGTCCAATCGCCAAAGCATGGTGATGAGCGCCACCGCTGCAACTCGCAAAGCGCGTCGGCAGGCCGCTGTAGAGGAAGGAAGGCGTCGCCGCAGGGCGCTTGTGCCCGAACAGGTCAGGACAACTACGCCTCCACTTTCAAAGGATACCGCCGGGATCGATTTCGGCCGGGCAGTCGTCTCGATGAATGCATACCGCAAAGGAGCATGAACGCATGGAAAAGAAATTCAGGAAGACAGCAGCCGCGGCGATGACGCCGGTAACGCAAGGGTCGGTACCGTCGACGCCGAGTATCGATTCCCTGTATTCACACCTCTCACCGGACTGTCGGGCAGATGCCGATGCGTCGGATGCAATTCGCATCGAGATGATCAAACGAGGTGTGGTAATCGAGCATCCCGCCTATGCGCAAGCCATGGCGCAGGCGCATTGGCTTCTGTCCATGCCGGCGGGAATGCCTGGACGCGGCATGCTGCTGATGGGAGAGCCGGGTGCTGGCAAAAGTACCTTCGGCGAAGAATTGGTACGCGCCTATAGCGGCAAGGTTGTCGTCGTCTCGGCCGAAGGTGCGCGTAGCATGCGCGAATTCTATGGCCGCGTGCTGGAGTCCTTGGATGGGCCGGTGGCCCGCACGTTGTACACTCCGGATCGCGAGATGGCGGTTCTCCGGGTGTTCAAGGCTCTGGAGGTCCAGGCCTTGGTGGTGGATGAAGTACAGGACTTGGCAAAGGGTACGGATCGGGAACTACAGCGAGTGTTGGCAGGTATCAAGTTCCTGACCAACACCGCGCGGATTCCGCTGATCTGCCTGGGTGCACCCGAATCAACGCGCACGTTTCGCAACGACAAGCATCTGGCCCAGCGCTTACAGCCTTTCCATTTGCCGGTGTGGGCGGTGGATCAGGGGTTTGCCGACCTCATCGGCAGCCTCGAGTTGATGCTGCCGCTGCGTAAACCGTCGTCCATACGTAATGAGATGGCGCTCAAGTACCTCATCGAGTGTTCGGGTGGCAGTCTTCGGCACATCGTGCAACGAATCACCTGTGCGGCAGTGCGTGCTGTTCTCGACGGCGAAGAGTGCCTGACACTGAAAGGATTGAAGGCCGCCGAATTTGCCCCAACGATTCCGCGGGAGCAGACCCATGGCTGACCTGTCTGCCACACCGTCACCGCGCCGTCTGAAGCTCGTGCCCCAGACACCCATGCCTGGCGAGTCGATTTCTTCGTTGGTCGACCGCCAGGCACAAACCTGGGGTATCGCCCGCAAGGTTCTGGTGTACCAAGCGGCAGCAGTGGTCGACGGCATGCTTGCCATGCGGGACCTTGATGTCTGCCGGAAGGGTGACTTCCTGAGCACCTATGCCATGAAGGCCGGCATCGAGCCGCAAGTGATCGAAAAGCACCGTGCCGGTAGGTCGGAGCCGCTTGTTCGCGTGAGAGAGCGTACGGCGTACTGTCCGATCTGCTTCCACGAGGATGCATCCGCCGGATACACGCCCTATTTCCGATTGGACTGGGCTCGGATTTTCCTGACCCATTGCCGGGTGCACGGATGTCCACTGTTTCGATGGCCGCAGGTCTCCGCCGATGGCACTCGCAGGTTGCCGCACGAGTGGTTCATGGGCGCAGGTCCAGAGGTGCCAGCACTTCCCCAGTTCCAGCAGGATCTGCGTTTGGCACGTGGATACGCCTACGGCATTCGACCGGTAAAGTTGGAGGTGAAGGAAGCCTGGGACGCCGTGAGACGTTTCGAGGTGTGGCTGTATGACCTGGGCGCTGGTGCGCCGAGCTGTCGAGAGGTCGGTGGACGTGGGTATTCCATCGAATGGGATGTCTTGCGTCGAGCTGCGGAGCTGACACGAGATGCAATCAAGAGCGGGAAACTGTGGGATGGTGAAGCGGAGGAGCTGCCATCTGAGGGACAAAGACTAATGTCCTTCGCCTTCAAGCCAGCCCGCACCGTTGCCGCACGCCCAACGTGGCGCAATTTGCGGGGTGGGATTCGTTCTATCACCTGTCGACGAGCGGTGATGTACCGCCTGTCTACGTTAATGGCTTGGTGACAAGGCAATGAGGGCACTTGCTGGGCTGCGGCTACGGTGCACCGAGCATCATCACTACACTTGGCGGTGATGCGATGGTTAGCAACTGCGAGAGGATTGCATTTGTGGCATATGTGCTTGATCTGGCGACGTTTTATGCCATCCATAGGTGGGTGCTAGTTATATATGGTTAATATATGGCTAGTCAGGGGGCGCGCGCCAAGGAGGCGGCCATGACCGCACGCGAGATCGAGCTGAAAGATGCGATTAACGCGGTATCCGATGTGGTGCAGAACCGGCCTCGTCCGTTACGCAACTTCGATCAGATCTATATGAAGACCGGCGACATGGTGCTCCAGAGCGAGCTAGTCGCACGGTGGGCCAATGGCAAACGACTAGCCTTTATTGGTGATGGCGACGCCATCAGCGTATGCGTCGCACTCCTTAAGCACCGCCAGATCTTCGACGAAGGCCCTTCGCTGGTGACCGTATTCGATTTCGATCAGCGCATTTGCAGCGCGATCGCTCGTTTCGCCGATTACGAGCGTATCGAAACGCTGCGCTCAGTGCACTACAACTGTGCCGATGCGCTGCCGGTAGGAGCAATCGGCAAGTTCGACTGCTTTTATACGAACCCGCCATGGGGAGCGAGCAATGGCGGCGAAAGCGTTAAGGCGTTTATGCAGCGAGGCTTCGAGGCCACTGGCTATATTGGCGAAGGGCTCGTGGTGATCGCAGACGATCACGACTTGGTGTGGCCGCAGGAAGTGCTTGCCAACGCACAAAGATTTGCGCTTGATGCCGGGCAGTACGTCCAGAAAATGCAATCACGTATGCATCTGTATCACTTGGACGATGCCCCCGACCTGCGATCGTGCAACCTGTTCCTTAAGGCAGTTCCGATGAAACGTGGAACGGTCACCAGCGAACCGTTAGCTGCCGAGCGCTTGGCCAACTTCTACGGTCGCGGCCAACCATTGACAATTCGCTATGTTCTGGAGCGCAAGCGGGTCGATTATGGCAAGGCGCATGACGATGAATATGAGATCCAGATGATGGAGAACGCCTCGTGAGCGCAATTATCTGCCCGAACGCTTCGTTGCTGTTCATGAAGATCGGAATCCACGCCCGTGAACCACTTGACCAGATCATCCAGCGCAAGCTCAAGGAAATCGACGATGCAGGCGTATCGTTCTGGGGCTATGGCGGCAGCACCTGCCACCCCACCAGTATGGTGCAACCGTTTGCACAGGAGCAGGCACAACGAAATCGGCCAATCTATCTGGTGATGCAAAAAATGGAATCGAACCACTGGGCTGAACCAGTGCCCGCGGACGAGTTTTCTGTCAACGGTCGTGACTGGGAACCGATCCCGAAGGGCGTCGAAGTACTTGGTTCGCGTTATGCCTTGTTGATCGACGAGTTGCAGGAGGCGGATTTGCAACTACCTCTGACCCGTGCTCGGGTCGCGCTTGGCCCCAGCGAAGGACGTTCGGCTAGAGAGTATATCTCCGGACGGGTAGATAAGGCCTGCTTGACCCTGACCGAAAATGCCGATCTTCCGATAGCACCGGATGAGCCGACAACACCTATCGGCTTGGTGGCCAAGCTGCGAGCACCATATGCGGTATTCCTTCGCAATAAGTAACGTCAGGCACCCTTGGACATCATGCCGGAAAGGTACAGATGACGCTCGCTGACCTGTTCGTGAAAGTGGCCGGCGGGTTGGCAGATTCGCTCGAACTGCCGTCCAATCTGCGCCGTGCCAGAAATCATGACGCGGCAGATCTATTTCGAGGCATGGTGCGTATTCCGGCTTGGTTGACCATCCGTTCCGGTAATCCTTGACCGTTGTACCGGTGCTGATCAGTACCCTGAGCCGACATCTGGTGAACGACCGCAGCCGACCCAAGGCGGGCGTCCCTTGGCGGCCTACTCGACGCAGCAGTGCCGTCGGCCGGCAGTAACCCGATCCCCTGAGCTCGAACGGCTGGCCTCTTCCGGCTCATAGTCGCCCAATTTTGGCTACGCGGGTTGCCGCCCGGCGGGTGCGGAGTATATTGGCCCTCGGCTGCCGTCGCCTGCCGCACGCGCCCGCTAGGGCAAGACGAAGACGGAAATACCGCAGACCTACCCTGAAACCATTGTTTCCATGGGCGGCCCGCAATGCGTGCACCGGACATGGCGCCCAGGAGTACAAACAATGGACATCCCGCAGTTGAAGCTGTTGGCTGGTCGTGTGCGCGATCTCCTTCAGCAATCGTCGTGCTTGATCGGTCACAGCCAGTCGCTGGACTTGATCGCTGCGTTGCCAGGCTTGCGCAGCTGGCCGGAAGTGATTGCATTCCCCGGACGTGTCGCTGCCTGCGAGTTGGACACCACATCCGTCGCGCGACTTGCCTACCGGGTCAAGAAGAAGTTCTCGCTAGAGATCGGGCCGAAGGAATGGTTGGTCAGGCTGATCCAGGGTGATGGAATCTCGTCCCTCGGTGCGCTGCAGGTGTGGCCAGGCGGCCCCTTGCCGGGCGTCTACGTGACGACGTCAGGTAAGGCCATCGACGCGTTGCTGGCGCGTTACGAGGAGGCCACTGATGGGGGGCTCGTGTACGCCGAACAAGCCGCCAATGGATGGGAAGGCAGCATCGATCTGGGTGAATACGGATTGTGGTCGTCGGGGATTGACCGGCTGCCCAGTGGAACATTGCTGGTCGTTGGCCCCCTCAAGCTGGACCAGTCCGCGTGGAAGGATGCAGCCGAGCGAGTGGAAATGGCATGCCTGCATGCGCTCAATTCGGAACATCGCGTGGCCGTTCTCGTGGACACGCCCACACCTGATCGACTCTGCGAAGACCTCGACCTGATGATCAGGAAACTGCGGGATGAAGAGTCCGATACGCACACGGCGTTGCAGGGCATCATCACCGAAGAAGGTGAGCTTGAGGATCGTCGACCGTTCTCGCGCGGATATTCCAAGCCGATCCTGGTCAAGGCCCCGCCGGACATGGATGCGATTCCAAGAACGACACTGGAACCGCTACGTAAGGAGTTGGCGTCGCGTACTTGCGGCATGGTGCTGTTCGGTGCGTCGAGAATCACCGAGCACACCGCCTACGAGCAGTTGGCGGCTGCGTTGGCACTGACGGAACATGCGGGTCCAGCGGCCAGGATCATGCCGCGACACCGGGGAACGCCAGCCAAGGATTGGATGGTGCCTGAACCGATCAAGCAGTTGCCGTTTCTGCCATCGATTGAAAGTGCGTACGCACAGGGCTACCGACGCATGCTAGTGGATGCCCACTACACCGAAGGTGATGCCTGGCTGGACTTCGACGACGTGCTGTTCATGGGCGCGACCTACGGCCACGACGTGATGGAGGTGAGTTTGAACTTGGCCGCGCGAAGTGGACGACGTGAGGCCAGGACACTACAGCGGATCGTCGCAGTGCTCGGCGTCCTGCAAGTTGAAGGGAAGAAGGGACCCGCCTTCGCCGCTGATCTGTTCATCCGTGGAGACGCAACAGGTCCCATGGGGACGGAATGGGGTGAGTTCGAGGAGTTCTTGAAATCCCATCGGATCGTCCGTTGGGATGACGAGTTGTCTGCTCTACTGGATGCCGGTGCGGTCACGATGGCCAGCGTGAAGAAATCTGACCCGCGAAACAGGTATCTCGGGGAGTTCTTCGCGCGGCGCAAGGCAACGAGGCGGGCGTCCTAATCGTCCAAAATAGCCCCGAGATGTCAGGGAGCTGGTCCCTTCGCCTGCGCCGCACCGCGGCGCAGGCCTTGGGCTAGGCTTGCGCCACCAGCAAAGTTGTAACGCAACCGTCTAGAGCTGAATCTGCTTTCAGTCGTTAGCAATGAGCAGCGCACCAGAGAGGGTCCGTAAGTGACGGATATGGCTGTCCAGTCCTTCTCGCCAGGAGGCTTCGCTCACTTCAGGAGAAGCGCAGCTGAAACAAGTCCGCAGATTCGTGTCAACTTCGCGCTCAGCACAGACGGCCACCCGGATGGCTTCGGCTCCTTGGGCGCTCATGAGCCTGCAAATCGCCTGTTCAAAGCAGGCGATGCGACCGTGAAGCAGTGTCGAGTCCAGTCCAGCCGGGAACACCATTCGACCCAGTCCCTCAATCGCAGCGCGGTCTCCAGTTAGTAGCCACTGTAGGTTGCGTGTTAGTACAATCGCGACAAGCAGGCATTCACCTGCGTGCACCGGCAATGCTTGGCGCTGCGCCTCGAATTCTAATTGCGCAGCGAGCGCAGATTCCGCGTCGGTCGGTTCGAGAACCTCAAGTGTCTGGAGCGCTTGATCCAGTTCGACTTGCGCTTGTACTAGACGTCGCGGTGGTCGCTTGCGCAAGAGTTTGGGCAGCACAAACCTGGCCGTACCCAGCAGACCAGGCGCGTGAGCTCCCGCCGGCATTGCCGCGATCAAGGGCTCAAAAAACCCATAGCACACGCTCTTTAACAGCACGTCATTGTCGATCGCCGCCTCAGCCATCGAGCGCACCCATCACGGCACGCAGGAAACTTTCCGATTCATCTGGCAGTGCATCCCATTGTAGGTGACGCATCGCCACCTGGTTTATCGCCCTCCATGCATCGTAGGGCTGACTATAGATATGACCCAGTGCAGCGTTCGCCGTATCCCAGCGCTTGGTGGCGTAACCGAATGCTAGAGCGACCGTTCCAGGCTCGATGCGCTCCTGAGCGCCCACGCGTTGCGCTTCGGTGGCCAACTGACGCGCGCCACGACCCTCGCCTTCGATCTGGAAGGTAAGAGATGGGCGACCAGTCAATAATTCGAGTGCGAAGGCATCCGCGGCCTGCTCTTCTGGGTCGTTACCGCTGGTAATCTCCTCCATCAATCCTAGATCGACGATGGCATGTCCGTCGGCTAAGTGATGCAAGAAGATGTGCCCCAGTTCATGGGCGAGATGAAAGGCCAGCGGTGCCGGATAGGTCGCGTCTCGCGCCATCAGGATTGCAAAGCGATTCCCCACGCGCACACTCATCGCACTCATGCGCTTGGCGGCAAGCGGATAGACGCGCAGGTGGATTACAGGAATGCCGAGGCCCCAAGCTGCCATCATCAGCTCGACCAAACCCACATTCGGACGAGCCGATAACATCATCTGTCGCAGTTCGGCTGCCTTTGCGGCCGGCTCAATGTCCGGCGCCGGTGTAGCTTGTAGGAGCATGCGTGTTAGCGCAGTGCCAAAGGAGGCGATTACCGGGCGTTCTGCGTCCGGATCGCCGCTGAATCCCTTAAAGCGGGTGCTGTCGTTCCAGATGAACCGTGGCTGGTCCTCTCCCAGTAGTGAACGCGCGTCGAGGCCGAGCTTGCGAGCAAGCGAGAAGCGCAGTTCGGCTTGTGCGGCAGGCGAGTCCTCCGCTGCGTCGCTCCACCAGTCGGGCCATGCAGCAGTGATTGCTGAATCGCTCAGGCCCGTCCGTCGGATCAATCGCGCTTTGAAATCCGCGGCGCTTTCGCTCATCGGTCGTCCCCTTGTTCTTGGAGCGCTGTCTTGGGCGCGACGCGATATTGTCTAGCGCAGCGCGTCAGATCTAGAAGTAGCTGCCCATGCTCGGGCGTGCCATCCCAGCTGTCGAGCACGGCCGCTGTCAGCGCCTCGGCGGACACACTTGGTGCCGCGTCAACCGCTATTTCGAAAAATCTGCAAAGCGTAAGTGCATTCTTGCCCCGGTTCTTCACGCCGTCGCGGCGCATGCGATAGACAGCGTGATACTGGACGTTAGCCGCCTTCGCAAGCGCTGGCAGCGATAGCGAACTGGTGCGCAAAGCTTGCGTCAATTGCGCCGAAATTCTCGCCCACGGTATTTGCACTTTTTGCATTTATGGAGGATGCTACATCCAACCCCCTTAGGCCTACAAGCCATGTTAAGTTCCACACTCTCACCGATCGCCCTCCCTAGCACTCCACCTGCAAGCTCGGGCCTTCCTGCGGTTTTTTGCTGGACAAAAATGGGAGTCGAGGCTGGTCAGCCGCTTGAAGACATCGTTCGGCGCAAGGAGTTGGAACGGCAGTCTGGGGCCGGCGTGTTTGCCTGGGGAATTGGCAATTCAGTCGGGCCTGCCATTAAATATGCAAAGTCTGCTGAACGGATCTCCATTCTGGAGACCCTGTTTACCCCAATGAAGGCAGCACCCAAAATTATCGACGCCAGCCCACGCTCCGTGCTGCTCTGGCTCGGCTACAGAGCTGCGGACGGAGAGGTCGAGCTTCTACCCGAGCATATGCTGGTGACTAGTCGAGGCCACTCTGAGGCTGGCGAAGACAAGCGCGGACACTACGCCTTGATCTGTCGCTCGCACCGTTCTCTATTGGAACAGGCAGGCGAGATGGCGATCGATCCGAACGCCGCACGCAATTTGGTTAGCGCCAACCCGATTGGGGCCTCGCAGGTCACTTCTGTAGTGCGGTATCGCCGTAGCGAGCAGCGACAAAACACCTATCCGGTACTATTCCGGGCTACGTTGACCGATGCTGCCTTCGTTCGGTTAGCAATGCCGGTAAGCCTAGTCGGCGATCTCTACGAACGCTATCGCGCTGTATGCGCGTCGCGAACCAAGGTGCAGTGGCTAGAGCGTCTTCAGACGTTGCGGGACGGAGTAGTTCACCAGGTTCCTGGAAGAGTCCAATCGCGTTTGTTCTAACCGCGAATCGACCGATTGCGTCTCTGTTGCGTGCCTTAACGAGCCTCACCAAATAGATTCGAAGGCTGTGTAGACAGCTTGCCTAGCAGCAGGCGGTTGCGTTCATCGTTGGAGTGGCGGGCGATCAGTGCGCAGGCATGTCAGTGGGGTGGCCGCTGCGAGACCACTCATTGCCCTTCCTGACAAGGTTAAGTTACCGCGACAAAGTTAGATGTAACTGCGACAAGGTTAAGCATCGCCGACAGCTGGTGCTGTCGCTCGGGCCATAGCGCAGCGCGGCACCGAAACCCGTTGCACCAACGCCGCGCATTGCCCATGATGGTGCAATGCGCGGCAATGCAGCATCAAGCGGATTGGAACAGCTGGC